>JAABUL010001534.1_pt1 | contig 43154 bp, 11 predicted proteins | sample 5559151 | NCBI WGS metagenome assembly JAABUL01 (sample SAMN10711876, study PRJNA513368) | rock metagenome | isolation source: Antarctica rocks | place: Antarctica: Victoria Land, Pudding Butte sud | reverse complement strand
AAAGCTACGAATCCGACCGTTGCGTTCTCGAAAAGATCCCGTTAATCCCCTTTCTATGAAGGATCACATTCTATATCGACAGATATGCACTTCTGCGCACATGGTGGAACATTGCTGGCCGGCTCTTTTGGCCGTATACTCGACGTTCTTGAACGCTGCGCTTGACACGGAATATTTTCACGCCTTGATCCGCGCTTTGCAGAAATTTACTCAGATTGCTGGCGTTCTTGAGTTCTCGACCCCTCGGGATGCATTCCTCACTACGGTCAGCAAATCCGTCATACCCGCCAGCAAAGGGATCAGTCATAGACCAAGAAACAGTCTTGACTATGGACTTCGGAAAGATGCATTCGATGAGAGTGATCGTAATTCTAGCCCAGCGACTTCGCCCAGGCCGAAGACCTCATCAGAATTAGGCATTCCCTCTATTACGTCCCGCAATCTCTTATGCTTGAGGGCGCTGCTCAATCTAGGCATCGCATTGGGTCCCTTACTAAAGCAGTCATGGTCGATTGTTCTTGAAACCTGGCGGCAAGCAGAGCTGCTTCTGCCTCGTTCGAGTGCAGTCAGCGCACTCTTGCAACCGTCGAGACAGTCTAGCCGAGCCCAGGTAGAGCAAAGCAGCTCCGAAAAATTTGATGACGGCGAGGACTTCGGCGTCGAGATTGCTGCTGCCGAGACAGCTGCGACTAGGATGATCGAAGGCACCAACGATTATCTTGAAAAAGATTTCCTCGTGTTCACGAAATGTCTTTGCAGTCTCTTTCACCTGGCTCCAACGGATTATGGTAGCTCAGTGTCAAATCCCGCGGATGATTTGCTGTCACCGCAGACCTTTTCACGTAAACACCAAAGATTCCCAAGCATGATTGAGTGGACGCCCAATGGTTATGCCCAGCAAGAGAACCTTTTCACTCTATCTAAAGTGCATGGATTAATCCAGTGCAACATAAGTCGCCTCTCTGACGCTCGAAGTGCAAATCCCAGCTGGGATCTCCTGACTGGGGAGCTGAAAGCCGTCTTGAGCACGCAATCGGAGAACCCTTCTGTGCGAGTTAAGGCCACGGAAGTCTTTGTTGATATGGTGGTCACCATGGGGACTTTGACGGTTCCTGAGTCAGATAATCAAGACCTGTTACGAACAAGAGCATTGAATTCCATCGAAGACGCAATTGCAACCGTGTGCCAGAAGAAAGAACCAGGGATCAAAGACTCACAGAACTGCGGTGACGAAATCCATAGGCTACTATTAGAGGGTGTCCGATCTATCCTTGAGCAGTCTGGGGAGTCGGTGGTATTGGGGTGGAGCACCATTTTCAAGATTCTCATAAGGACATTCAGTGATCGGACAGTCGTTAACAGTGTCGAGGAGATTGACTTATCCAGTCTTCGTACCACTTCCGTAAAGCTTGTCAGATCCTCGTTCGGCTCACTACAGTTAGTTTGCTCGGATTATCTTCAATTCGTTCCTCTAGCATGTCTTCATATGTTGATAGATACCCTGTATTTGTTTTGTTCTCAACCCCTAGATTTGAATATCTCTCTTACCGTAAGCTGCTCCTGCAATACCCCTTATTCATTACCACTGACCCCTCCCAAAGACAAGCTCCTTTTTCGTCAATGTCTCAAACTTTCTTCAACGCCAGAAGAGCGGCCTGAGCTTCGAAGGAAATTCTGAATCCTACATCTCCGTCACTGATCTGGCGCGACACATGAACTCCTCGACACCTTCAACCTCAGCGCTTTGGCTCTTGCTCATATCTCGTATGCAAAGCGTTCTGACTGATGAGAGGTCCGAAGTACGACATAGTAGGTAGCTTCCTCAAAGCTGCAATCATGAGCTAAGCGTCTCTAGGCGTATTGCATACATTATTTCGGATTTTTGACGACTGCGGAGATCAGCTCGACACTGATGGGTGGCGTGTTTCCTTCGACTTGGTTTTGCGTCAAGTTTTGACAGCCAACCAGAAGCAGTACGAGCAGGTGGCCAAGGCAACTGGAATGCCTGAGAAAGATAATTTTCTGGAGCAATGGAATAAGACGGCGGCTGCTATAGTTGACGGCGCTGCCCGCGTCTTCATCCAAAATCTTGACACTATGATACAGCACCCTGACTTTCATAAGATGTGGTCTACGTTGCTACACTGTCTGAGGCTTTTCCTTGATCGACAAGTACTACATTTGAGTGCTTCGGTATTCGCGGGCCTCACTGGAATACTGGAGGAAGTAGACAATGCAGAGGCGATTGGCAAGCTTGCCGTCGATGAAGCCTGGTTTCTCTGGAAAGACTGTAATCCAGTGCAGCACGCCAAACAAGCATCGATTAGCGACCAAGACGCACTGATGGCTTATCTACGTTGCATCCCTCAAATCTATCGGCTGATGGGTCTCGAAGCCCGGAATAATCACGCAGGCCACGTGATAGATGAGTTGCACGCATGCGTTATTTGCGCTGAGGTGCCAGCCTACAGTAGCGACATAGATCGTATGACACCAATCCAGAAAGGTGTATTGGAAAACCTTAAAATCGTCCCTATGGATCGGGTGATCGTCCGCTGGCGGCTCACCAATTTTCTTGCTACCCTCGTCGTGACACCGTACGAACACGATAGGGGCGTTTCAGGGGAAGGCCCAACCTTTGTGGCGCTATCGAAGGCTGCAATCGCATCTCTGGATTTGCACACTATTAGTTATGGAATCGAAGCGACTGTAGCGTCATGTGGATTGGTCACAAGAGCACTCGATGCCCTGGCTGTCCCTATCCATCTGAAGTACTCGTGGTCCATCCCAAGCAAAGAACAGTCGACGTGGAAAGTAGCAACCACAGCGGCTGTGAACATTCTAGAGGCCTGCATGCCATCTGTCATTCGTGTCCATGGACCTGGGAAAGAAGTCAATGCATTCTGGGAACAGGTGGTGAGGATCTTGGGCGGGATAGTGGCTGCTGACTGTGAGGTCTGTACAAATACGGAACACATTCTTATGGACCAGGACTTCGACATCGAAGCTGCATCGAGGATCCTAGAGCTTGTGATGCCTGCGCTTTGGTCCTCCCATGTCTTAGAAAGCATTCGTTGCCATTGCATTGAAAGCCTCTTCGAGAAATCTCTAATCCATGAACCTCACCCAGACGACCTGGCAAGGCCGGGCGATGGCCTTCTTGACGGCCTCAAATACCACCATATTGGCCGTACGCAGCACTTACCCCCAACGCCGAGATCCAAGATGAGCTATATGCTACTCGATCAACTTTTTCTAATCACTGCCGTCCATGATGGTTCCCCAGAGAGGATTCGTCTCGCTCAAACCGCTGCGCCCTATTTGATACTCCGCTGTGGTCTTACACTAAAAGCCTACGTCTACGACCAACCTTTACGTGGCCGAATGCCTCAACCGTGGTCGCAGAAGAAAGAATTGTACTACATCCTTCAGACGATGACTGATCTGGAGCTCGAACCGAAGGCCATGCAGGATATTCCTGATGTCATATCGGAGCACAAAAAGCACTTGATCAAGTTGTATCCCTTGCTGACACGGGCTTTGAAGGCTGCTTTCAGGGATCAGGAAATGACCAAAGCATTGAGCGATGTGTTAGCGGTCGTGGGACGGAACTTCGGAGTCTAAGAATGCAAATTGCTTGGAAGAATTAGATGACTTGAAGCACAGCATTGGCGCACACCAATCTACGATATGAGGACCATACCGTTCTTATCAAGCCAGATAGCGTCCCTATTAACCGTAGCCCACTCGTGACACTGTGCCGTCTGCAGCCAGGTATATATTCAACATGTGCTTCTGATCAGCCCTCTTGCAACGCGGTCAATGGTGATCATGATATACCTCTTAGGTCGATAATCAAAGGCACGCCTACTGCCAGGACCAATGACTCGATGCGATTTAGGAAGATGTTTCGTAGCAAAAGTCTGACGATCTTCCAGTCATATCCCTACTATTTAGGCTGCGATAAAAGTACACTCACTGTACGGTCACTACTTGAGTCGAAGAGCTTCTTCCCTACCAGCTTATCCGTCCATTTTTCTTGTTTGCTGATTCCTAAGATTGATAATCCTGGGATTACGTAACACATTATAGTAATGGCGGTGTCGTCGGGTATCTGATACGCTGATTAAAGTAGTCGAGAGAAGCTTTGATGTTTGAAACTCATGATTGAATCAAAAGATCACGGAATTAGTCGTGTCATTTTCATATGTCCAAATCGGCCAATAATGCTACTACGGTCGATAATTGCCTCAGTGCTCAGACCTCCTTTGCAGAATTATATTTTGTGTCCGACAAGTTCTAACCCTAGACTAAGCCCTAGACTAAACCCTAACTATTTATAAACGACGCTACAAGATATAATGCAATAGCTTCGAACAATCGACGAGCACTATAATACATAGTGTAAACTATCTATAAACAATAAGCGTCGACATTAAAATATAATTCTACTAGAAGATCTAAGAGCAATATACAATATTTAAGATAAAAATCGATTACAATAGTAAATAAGTCTTATTTAAACAAAAACATATAACAACGTTTGTAAATACGTTCAAGAATAGCTTTATAACTCGTATAAAATAAAATATTATAATTAGAATAATTGTATTTGCAAATACTATATACGCGCTAATTATATACGTTGTATTAATAATTGTTTATATCTTGTTAATATTTATTAATCAAAAAGTGTTAGAAATTGCGAGATTGCTCTATTGTAAAATATTACAAGTTGCGAAATTGTCTTATTATAAAGTACTACAAGCTGCAAGATTGTTCTATTGTAAGATATTCGAATGCGAGTTAAAATTGCGTTTGCGCAACTTTAACTTTAGAAACAACTTTAAGAGAAGCAATAATTTTATTTAATTTGTCGACAAACTTTCTTTCTAGTATTTAATTTTTCGAGAAATTGTAATATATATATGCTATTTAATTAGTTTTAATATAGAGAAACTATCAATAAAAGTTGAATTAAAATATTTAGCAATAGATTTTTTTTTTAGAGCAATTGTTCGATGCAAGAGATTGTTAGATAGTATATAATTAGAAATTACGAAACTTTAGTTTGTCAAACTAAGAATAACAATAAAGATTGTAGCAAAACTTTATTGTTAATACAATTCTAAAATATAATCTTAGAATTTCAAACTTAATTGTAAATTGTTTTTTTTTCGATATACTATTTTACTTTATAAGTATTAATGTTAACAATTAATTATTAATGTATTAACAATAAATACAAATTAAAATAATCTATTTAGCGAAGTTCTCTATAATATTGTTAGTTTACATAATATTTAATAGATTATCTTAGACTAAATAAAACAAAAGAATAAAAAAAAAATTAATAAAGAGAAATCTTAGCAATTCTAAACAAAACAAAAGACAAAATTAAGATTGTTAATACTATTGTTAGCAAAATTCTTAACATTATTAGACAAGACAAATTATAACAAATAAAATCGAAATAGATATGCGAAAAAGATGCGATAAAAATAATTTAAACAAAAGATATAAAAATTATTAAAATTATCTACGCGAAGTTTCGTAATAGAAAGACAAAAAAAATTAACAAAATTTGCGCTAACTAAGAAATAGATTTTGACAATTTTCGACTAAACAATAGTTTCGAATATTAAGTTAGATAAATAGCTTTAACAATAACGCAATTTTCTTTTGTCGAAATTTATTTGTTTTTTGCTTAAAACGTTATAACTTGTTTGCAAAAAAAGAAAAAAAAGCAAGATTTTATACAAAATATTTTGTTGTTCGATTAACAATTTGTTGCGCAACTTATATTGTTAAAACAAAAGATTAAGCTTTGCGACGCTTTAATATCTTTTGCAAATAAGCTAAGAGTATTTAAAATAATTTAAGAAAATCTAGCAATTATTGATTTTTCGAAGACGTTAGTAATTTTAGAAAAGAGAATAAAATATAAGTTATTACAATTATTAAGAATAACAACTATAGCAACAATAAACAACAACAAGAAGATAAATAACAATAGTGCATCTAATAATACGTTTGTTGAGCTATCTATTTCTACTAAGTATTCGAAAACAAAAGAAATCGAAAAAATAAAAGATTGCAAATATTATTCTATAGATATCGATCTTCTAAAACAAATTAGTTGTAAGTTAAGAAATAAAATCGAAATATATATTAAAAGTAAATATTTTTCTACAATTTATCTAATTATAAGATTAACGTCGACAAAAAACTTCTCGAACTTATATTATATTTATATTTGCAAAATTGCTAAATATATTAAGCTAAAGTTTAACAATATTAAATACAAGATTATTTTAAAGAGATTAAAGACTTGCTAACTTAAACAACTAATTTTTAAAAATTTAAGAATTAACAATAAAATCTTTTTCTAATAGCAAAAATAAGATCGATTGTTTATTTCAAAAAATTAATTCGAGATCTTTATATATATATATATTAAATATTTTTTTCTTAAATAATCGACTATTAATACGTGTTAAATTGTAATTAACAAGATTTGCAACAATAGAACTTAATTAAGATAATTAATAAAGAACAATATTATTGTAGAAAATATATTCGATTAACTTTAAAATAGAATATGCTTCGAGAAACAAATCGAAACAAGAGTTAATAAACTTATAGTTAAGAAGTTTGCAATATATCGATATTATTAACAAAAACAAAATAACAAACTTAACTATAAATAATTGCGAACAATATTTTACTTCTTAAATTAACAAGTTATTTGCATAAATCTAGAATATTAAATATTATACGTTTGCTTTCGATTCGATTGCAATTCTTGCTTAATATTATATTCTTATTATATTAAGTTTGTTGTCGAAAAAGATAATATAGACTTTTATTATATTGATATATATATATCTAGATACTTGAAGAACAAACACAAAAGCGCAATTATTTAAAACTCGATTTTGTTAAATAACAAAAGTAAATAAATTTGCACAAAAATAGTATCAAATTTTTATCAAATAATTAAAAAGTAATAAAAGAATATTGTTATACGTAAAAACAAGTTCAAAAATACAAATATTGCGTTTATCTATAATTTAGAAAAACTATAAAAATCAAAAGATACGCAAAAATACAACAACTTTGTAAAAATATCTTTAAAAAAAAGAAATATATATATTATTAGATCTAAGATTTTGCACAAATCGATATCGAATAATACTTGCATCTCTTAACAAACTATTTTTTTATAATATATTAATATACAAAAGAATAGAGAAACTCTAAATAATATCAAGTTTAATCGATAAAGCAATCTTGTTATTGCATATACAACTCAAATTATATTCAAACTTATATTGTTAAATTAATTGTATTAATATACTATTTTATTATAAAAGTTTCTTACATTAATTTAATTGCATATCGATTTTATTGTAAGTCAAATACTTGTTTGTTAAACGTCTTGAAATAATCGTGTTGCGCAAACGTAAACAAATCGACTCTTAAAAATAGATTAAGTAAAAACAACGCAAATAATAGCGTTGTATCGAATAGAGTTTTTGCAAAAGTTCAAAATTGTTTTCGAAAAAATAAAAAACATAGAAATTGTTTACTATAACGACAATAAATATTTTGTAAATTAGAAAAGAAGAATAGTCGAACGCAAAATTGCTTAATAGAAATAGATTAGCAATAACAATAGAGTTTAGCGCATACAATTAATTAAGCAATAACAAGACTTGTCAATCGAGTAATAACAATTACATATTTATTTCTCTTACTTTAATTATATAACTTAAATATCTTTAATATATTTGAAATTAAAACTTAATGCAAGAATAGCATTAATCGCTACTTAATTTTATAAGAGTTGCATAACTATTAGTTGTATTTTATACATATTAAAAGAAAGAAATTCGAAATCTATTATTAGCACTTATTGTTAACAATTATTTATCTAAACTAAGATAAAGATGCGACAAAGTCAACAAAACAAAATTGCACAAACGCGATTTTGTCTTTTTCAATTACTTCTTCTTGCTCTTTAAACTAAATAAATTGTTGTTAAAATTAATCTTCTTTTTGTTATATTTTGCATTCGAGTCGAATTCTTTTTTGTTATCTTTATTTATATTGTTTGTCGATTTAAGTTTCTTATTTAGATTTCTCTTATTATAATTGTTAGTTTCTCTCTTATTTGTTTTGTTCTTAATTAATTAAGCAACAATTTTTTTTTGTTTTTTCTTTATTTTGATCTAAGCTTCGATTAATTATAAATTGTTTAATTCGCAAACAAAAATATCGCAAAATCAAATCTTAAAGATAAAAAAAAAATCTCTTTAACAATATTAACAAAACAAATAATCTAATTGCTTGTCTTCGACTTTTCTCTTTTGAATTTAAAAATAGTAATTAAGTTACTTTGTTCAAATATATTGTTGTTCAATTGCGTAATTTCTTTTGTAGAATTGCTAAAATAATTAATCGACAACTAAACAATAATCTTAAGCGCTTTTTTTTAGAGCAATTTGTTTTTGTTAGTTACTTAATTTTTATGCAAGAAGCAAACGTAGTATAGATTCTTGTTATATTTTTTCTTTTTTATTAGACAATAAATATTTTCAACTTAGTTGTAGTAATATTTTGCTTAATTTTAATAAATAATGCGATTTTTGCAATTCTTTTTATCTATATAATAAAAGTCTTTCGAGATATAATTAAATAATACGCGTGTTATTTTCGAGAAGTTGTTGTTATTAAAGTCGACAAACTATATTTTCTTTTGCATATTAATATCGAACAATTTAAACGTAGCGTCTATAAAATAATTATCGAAACAAACTTTAACTCGAGATATAACGCGCGATTTTTAATTTTTAAAAGTATTAATTTTTAATTCTATAACAAGCTAATATTTTGTAAATATTTTATATTTGCGTTTCGATATAGTTTTTAACTTTTTGCACAAATTTAATTTCTTAATATTAAATATACAATAAATCTCGATATATTACAACTTCTCTAATTTAGAAAATTTACAATTTTTTTCGATACTAATATTGCGCTTATTTTTCTTAATTTTCTTCGAAAAAATACTTAATTTCTTTTCGATTTTAACGCGCTTCTTTTTCTTTGCGTTAGATAATTCTTTAGACAATTAATTTTTCTTAATTAATTTTTCTTTCTACAATAGATTAACGTATAAGCTTATATATTCTTAATTTAATTTATACAAGTTTTGTTTTTATACTAATATTATTATTCTTTATCAAAATCTTGCTATTTATAATCTCTTTTTCTTTATTTATTTTATTGTCGACATTTATATATTTAGTTCTATTCTTAATTATATTATTCTAATTAATATATAAGTTTTTGCTAGACAAGTTTATAATAATAGTATTTAATTTTTTAATTAACAATATTGTCGAAAGTAATAAAGATATTGTTATTTATATTAATATTGTTTGCTATTTTTGCGCTAGAGACAACAAAATTAAAGATTAAGAACAAAAAGCAAAAACAAAAGCAAAAAAAACAATTAAGTAAATAAAAAGAAAGATTGTGCTTAATTGTTGTTCGTAAAATAAATTAATCTATAGCTAAGTTTCAAATATTCGAAAATTGTATTAATAGAAATTAAGTATTGCTTTGTCTACTTAATAAATAAACTAATATTAACGTATCTATAAATCTTGCTTTATATTTTTGTTACAATATATAAAAGTAGAAAAATAAACAATTTGATATATTTAATTGTAATCTAAATTTATAGCAAATCAAGCTAAAAAAAACAACAATTTTAGTAAATCAAACTCTATTCGATATCTATATTGCGTAAAGTTGAAGAGTTGTCTATAAATATTTAGTCGAATCTAATTTTCTAATAATTTTAACTTAATCTTAAATAATATTTTTTTCAATATTAAATAAAGATAGTATTAAATAAATTAGAATATTCGAGTTTGTCTTTTTTCTCGATTGTATAAGAATATATTAATATTTATCTATTTAGTCTTACTTACTATAGCTTATTATTATATAAGTATAATAATCTACAATACAATTAAACTTAATATATTATATAATCTCTTTCTTGTTGCGTATTATTAAGCGTCGAAAGAAAGAAAAAAGCTTTTTAGATTAATTGTTCTAATAGTTGTTAGCAATAGTATTGCAATTAAACTTGATGCATTTAACAAAACTACTATTAAGCAATTTATTATTATAAATTAATTATCTTTTCTTAAAAGCGACTTTTGCAAATTAATCTTATTTCTTTCTTGTAACGCTTTTCGATTATCTTAATTGTTTTTATATTATATTGAACGCAAATTAAACAAATCGCAATTTATATAAATTATTTTAGCTTCAATCTTCGATTAATTTTGTTAAGATTAACAATACAATTAGTAATTTAATAAACGTTTAAATTCTATATAGTCTAGCTCTATTGCTAATATAAATCTCTAGAGACAATAAAATATATATATCTTTAATGCGCTAATTCTACAACGCAATCGAACTTCTAAAAAGACAATTTTGTATTGCGCATATTTGCCCATAATATATATTAACTACTATTACTTTTATATATATTCTTAATTGTATTAATCTTCGTTTGTCTTATATTTGTTAATTGTCTAAATATAGATTTAAATTAAGATTTTTATTTGTAAAAGTCGAGTTGCTATATTTGTTGTCTAAATATAGATTCGAATTGAGTTTTTATTTGCAAAAATTAAGTTGCTATATTTGTTGTCTAAATATAAATTCGAATTAGAATTTTTATTTGCAAAAATTAAGTTACTATATTTGTTATCTAAATATAGATTTGAATTAAATTTTTATTTGCAAAAGTTAAGTTATTATATTTGTTGTCTAAATACAAATTTGAATTAAGTTTTTATTTGCGAAAGTTAAGTTACTATATTTGTTGTCTAAATATAGATTCGAATTAAGATTTTTATTTGCAAAAGTCGAGTTGCTATATTTGTTGTCTAAATACAAATCTAAATTAAGATTTTTATTTGCAAAAATTAAGTTGCTATATTTGTTATCTAAATACAAATAAATTTCTAAACAATTAAAATTGCAATTTGTTCTTATACTTTTTTTGTCTATTAACAAAATCTATTAATTTCTTCTCGACTTGCAAAATACATCAATATTAAATACTTGTAATTAATTTTACTTCGAATATATATATTATAAACAATTTTATTTTTCTTTTAATATATCTTTTCTTTGTTATTTGTTGTTTATATATATAGATAAGTTAGAATGCAAATATATTTTACAAGATAACTTTATAAGTCTTAAGCAAATAGATAGATCAAATATTTATAAATTGTTCGAACTAAATTTTTAAGATCTCTAATATATTTTGTTGCGTTCGAATTGAATTTTTAAGATTTCTAGAATAATTTGTTGCATTTAGATTAAATTTTTAAAATTTCTAGAATAGTTTATTGCGCTCGAATTAAATTTTTAAGATCTTTGGAATAATTTGCTATATTCGAGTTGAATTTTTTAAATCTTTAACAAAAAAGACAAAATAGAAGTCGAGAACAATAAAGCTTGTTTTATTTTGCTAACTTATTTAATCAAAATAAATTAAGAAAAAAATATTGCTTAAACAAATTTCGAATATTAATAACAATCGACAATATTAATAGATTAACAAATTATTAAGCAAAATTTAAAAAAGAATAGCAAATACAAAGCTAATAATAAATAATATACTCTTGAATTTAAAAACAATTAATTGCAAACTCTCGAACACACTTAAAAGATACTAGATAAAATTAGTATTTGCGTTCTACTATTAAAATATATTAATAATATTATAATTAAAAGTATAGTATACAAATTAATTGCAAAAGATAATCGAGTTGTATATTGTATATATATTGTCTCTTCGATACAAAGTATCTTTATATTGTCTATTTTAAACTATCGAAAAAGTTGCAAAAGCAATTATACAAGTCAAGATATATTTATCTATAAATACACTAGCTTAATAATAACTAGTCGTAAATATATATTAGCTATCGAAAAAACAAAAAGAATTTAAAAAAAAATTATATTCTTTCTTATAGCAAGCAACAAATTATTGCTATTTCTACGTTACTAAAAAGAAAAATAAAGAGCAAATAGCAACGCAAGACAAAAAGAGTCGCAAAAATTCTCGAACATTTAATATAAACTTAAATCTTGTCTTACTTCTTTTTATAGACAATATATAGAATTGCGCTATATTTATTAGTGTTAACTCTTGCTTAACTAGCACGTTAATAGCTTATTAATTATAAAATAATAAGACAACTCGCAACTAAAGAGCGCAAATTGCTCGCAATTGTTGTCGACAATTTAAAATTATATATAATTGCGCAAGTCTATTCTTTAATATAACTTAATATTATATAAGATTTGCTTTCTTAATCTTAATATTTTTAGTAATTTTATATTTGTTGTCTAAAATAAAAATTCGAAGCTTCGAGTATTGTTAATTTAAATCGAAGATTGCAAATAACGCAAAAGTTAATAGCTTAAACTAAAAAATATATACTATAATATGCAACTTTTGTTTGTAATAAAAGATATTAATACTTAACAACAATTATTTAATTAAAATAGATTTAAGAATAGATAGAAGTTTGTTGCGTTGCAATAAAAATATAAATTATATATTAAAATTTAGTCTTCGAAATAAAAGAATTAAAGATAAATATTTTATAAAGACTTAATAGTATCTTTATATAATAGCGTAGCAATTTTTTCAATTGCAATATTGTTACACAATGTTGCTCAAATTCTATAGAGTATCTTTAAGATATCAAATTGAGCAAATTGTATTTGCAATAAGTTTTATATCTAAGAGTAAATTTAACAACTAAAGTATATTAATAGATTTAATTTTCAACTTTATACTTCGCAATTAATATTTGCATTTAACAAAATTAAATAGCGCTTTCTTGTTACTCTTGATATTCTTAATTGGCAAAGACTTTCGACAACAAGTTAATAGTAAAATAGAGTATCGAAAGTCGCAAAACAAGATATAAAGAAAAGCGAAAAACTAATTCGATTACTTAACTTAAATGTTTAACAAAAAAATTATATTTAACAAAAAAGAAAGTAGTTTTGATAGCAATTGCTATATAGCAATCTTGATACAAAATCGAAAATATTAAAGTTTAATCTAATTTATTGCATTAATAACGTTATAAGTATTGCTATAAATACTTGCTCGTAATTAAGTAAACAAAATAGCGTTACGCAAAATTGATTTAATCTATTCTCTTTTCTTGCTATCTTGTTAATTTAGAAATAAATATAATCTTCTCTCAACATATTCGAAAGCATACAAACTCGAAGAATTTTCTATTATACTAAAATTCGCGTATTATAATCTTTGTTCTTATTAAATCTTTATTAACTATTAAGAAACTAACATTAAGTCTTGTTTTATTATTTCTCTTGCAAGATTTTAATTGTCAAGATTATTTTTCTAACAATATTTATTTCGTTTATCTATTATCTTTAAAGATCTTAATCTTGCTTTTAAGTACTTGTTAATCTCGCAAAATCGAATTTAAGAAAGTAAGAAATATTACAAATCTAATATTAAATTATAGATTAATAGTTGTCCAGTATCTAACTTTGTTAAGACAATATTGCAATAAATTCGCAAAACAATATAGCGAGTTTCTTAATTACGTCTATAAAAATTTAATTAAACAAAAAGAGTTCTCTCTTCTAATAAACTTACAAAAGTCTATTATCGCATTCTATTATAATTAGTTCTAAACAATAGATAAATTGCAATTCAAACTAGATAAATTGATAAATAATAAAGTCTTCGAGAAATATTAGAAATTCTTAAAAATTATAGATTGAGAAACTTTAATCGACTTCGAGAAAACTAAAATAGCAATAATCAAATATACTTCTTGCTAACTAGAATTTATTGTTAGTATTAATTGTCTTAAGTGTTAAAACAATTGCAACAAAAATATATTTAAAACTTAGTTCTTAACAATGTCGAAACTATATTATCTATTCTATCTCGATAAATCGAATAATTTTTAGTTAATTTTTGCTCTCTATCTTTACAATAATAGCGTCTATTAAAGAATTGTCGATTTGCTATATTTTGTTAATTTAATTATATCTTATTGCACAATTTAATGTTATATAAAAAAGTTGACAACTAAGATTAAAAGATAAATTAAATTAATAGAGAAGCTTTTAATTATAGTTTTAACATATAATAATTTTAATTATACAAAAGATAAAAAAAGTAAAAAAGTTAATAAAATAAGACAATTTAAGTCTATTACAACAACTCTTATATTTGAATCTTACAAATCTAACTTAATTTTGCTAAGAAAGAAAATATAAAATTCTCGATTTTATTTGTTTTCGATTCGACTACTTGTAATAAAGATCGAGAATATTAAACTTAATATAAATATAAGTAGTAATCTATCTAATTAGTATTGTTTAACTAACAAAGCAAATTTAACTATAATATATTAAGATTGCTATATAAGATCTCTTTATAAATTTAAAGTATAAAAAGTTGAAAAATCAATTTTTTTAATCGACGTCTATACTATCTATTTAATTGCTAAAGTCTTATTGAACTAAATATTATTCTATAAAGTCGATTTTCAAAAACAAAAGCACAACGATTAACAATATTAATATTATTAACAAACTTTATTTTACGCAAATTGAATTTAAGAACAATAATTTGTAATTTGACAATAATATAAGAATTTGCGCAAGTAATCTAAAGACTTATAAGAGAATAAAGTTAACAATTGTTTTACAAAAATATATATTTGAACTCTTCTTCAATAGCTTTAACTAACTAATATTAGTAATTAAATTATAATATCTAAGCTTTAATATAATACAATTAATCTATTATACTTACTTCAATAACGCGCGTTTTAAGAATAGATTAAGTCTTTAATATACAACTAATAGATAGCAACACAAGCGTATTGTTTAATTTAACAACTTTCAAAATATTAAAAGACTAATTTTACAAAGCTATAAATCTCGCGTAGTTAACATTATAATGCGTTTAATTTGTTAGAAGAAATACAATTTCAAGACTATTAACGATATTCTAATATAATTCAAATCTTATATTAAGAAGTCTATTAAATTCTAAATAAAACTATTTTAATATATAAAAAATTAGTTTTACAAACTATTATTTGCGCAATCGATTATCGCAATTTTATTAATTCTTAATTAAGAGTTTCGAAATTATTAAAACTTTTGCAATTATATAAAGCTATATATAATACTTCGCTATACTATCAAATACGCAAATATCGAATTTTTAAGATATATTCTTAAAAAGATTGCGATTGTTTTTTAGACAAAAATAACAAGTATATTAAACTATACTTAAGTATTATTGCGCGTATTTTATATAATCGACATATTAGCAATATCGAAGAAATTGCAAAATACAATATTAATTAACAATTTAATAAATCTTTAAAATCGAGAAAACTTTAATTTCGAAATAAATTAATTGCTAAAATTATTAAACTTAAATCTAAAAATATTTTAAAAAAAATATTTGATATTTTTTTAAAACAACAATAAGCTATTCAAGAATTAAATATTTACAAGCTTATATTTGTTAAAGTTTAATTTATTTGTAAAGAAATTATTTAAAGTTGTTAAATTAAACAAATATTTAAAAAAGAATAATTCGAAAAATATATAGAGTATAATTGTTACACATCTAGCTAGTAGATTGCTTTATTCGACGAGTTTTACTCGACAAGTTGCACTAGTTTCTAAGAGAACTAGCTCGACAAGTAAAGATAGATTTGCGCATAGCTAAATAGATTATTAATTCAACTATTTATTACAACTTGTCTAATGTTTGTTTTGTTTATTTCTCGTTTTGCTTTTGTAACAAATAGTAGTTTCAATCAATATATAAAGTACTTCTCTATTGCTAACTTATTGCACTAGTTGATCGATAAACTATATTAATTATTTTGTTCTTCGTTAAATTCGATATATCAATTTATCAACTATCTCAATTATTCGTTAAGCGAATCTTTGTATCAAAAACAATCTATTTTTGTTCAATATTTGTCAAATTACACAATTGATTCGCAAAGCAATTTGTCAAACTACGCAATTAACTTGCAAAGCAACTTGCTATTGTTAGTTAACTTATCTATTTTTTAGCTTATTTGTAGATTTTATTCAAATTTCGCATTTATCAAATACGCAATATTTATTTCTTATTAGCTTTTGCCTCAAGCTAGCTTTATACACAAAGAAAAAAGTATCTATATTAGCTTATTAACTTCTTGCTTTTTTATCTATTAATTATTAATACTTAGCTCATCTTTTACTCTTTACTCAACAAGTTGCTATTAAGATTGTTAAACAAGCTTCTTACTTTTCTCTATTTTTTGTTTAATCAACTCGCAAACGTAGAACTTATTTAATAGAAAAGTCTCGCATTTAATTTGCGAAATAAACTACTAACAAATCTTTTTTTAAACAAATTGTCAAGAGATTCGAGACAACTACTTAAGATATTAACAAATATATTAATTTTATTGTTTTGTTGATTTTCGAAGACTTGTTGACAATCTCGAAGTTTTTAAATAAGTACAAAAATTCTAAACTTGTTGTTTTAGCTTCTTTTATCGAATCGATCAATTTAATCGTTACTATTCTATTAGACAATTCGTATTTAAATAATTTATTTTCTTTTATCAAATCGATCAATTCGATTGCTATTAGTTTATTAGATAGTTCGTATTTGTGTAATTAATTTATTATAAGTAATAAATTTTACAATTAATCTAGAGATTTAAACAACGTCTCTTTTGACAAATCGACAAATCGTTTTAGATCAAATACTCGTTATTAAGTATTCTTTGTTTTATATAGAAATCGCAACAATTACAATAGAATAACAAATTTGTTCAATAATCTTTTTAGAACTCGCAAACAACAAAAGTTTGCGTTTGTTTACAAAAACAACTTGTTACATATAAGAATATCAAATTATATTAAAATAATAGAAAAAATTATACCGACAAAGCAAGTCGACGCTTCGAAGATCGCAATTATTAAGCAATCTTTCTTTTTAAACACACAAAGTTATTTTGCTTTTAATATTTAAAACATATTTATTGTTCAAAACTTACGAAGTTAGTCTACTCTATTTATTTAGAACTTCTTTATTTAATTTTTTACTTATTAGATATTAAACAAACAACACAACGTTAATTAAACTCTTTCTAGTTATTAAATGTCGAACAAATAGCACAATTTTGAGCAAATTAATTTCGCTCAATAAATATCGAACAATCAATATAGTTTTAATCAAAACGTTTTTGGCAATTAGATACTATTTGCGTTTAAATATTTGACTAGTTTTGTCATTTATTTATATATCTATAACAATATTATCTATAGTTAATTGAATCAATCGAAAGATTCGAAAACTCGTTAAAAAGACAAAGCATTTATGTCTTAAATAATAAAGCAACTACGTAAATTAATGCGTTAAGAAATTTAACAATTCGATCAAATCGACAAAAATTCTTAAAAACATTATTATTTAAATAGAAGCAATAATCAAAACAATTTAACTATCTCGATCAATCGTTTTAGAGCAACAAATCTAGAATTTTTTTATTTAGACACTCCAAAAAACTATAGATCAAATAGTATTATTTTCGCAAATAAAAAGACAATCTATCGAGAAATCTTTATATTTGTCGAACGAATAAAGAATTATATTTATATAGTTAACAAAGTCGCAATAAAGAATAATTTATTGTTGTGTTTTTGTAACGCTATTATAATTTAATATTTGAAAAAAATCGAAAAGTTTAAATGCAAAATATTTAGAAATTTTCTACTTATTAACTTTATTAACAAACTAAAAACGCGATTTAAAATAAAAATTAATAAAGTTTTTAACAAACTTATTTTCAAGATTTTTACAATCAAAAATGCGCAAAATAATCGTAAAATAAACAATTTTCTTCAAAATATTATTTTGTATTTTTAATCAATCGATATCTCTAATTTACAAAATTAACTTATATAGATCTAAAATTAGCTTAATTTAAAGTTGCGTTTAATAATTATTATATTAACAACTTACATAACGATTCAAAACTTTATTAAGAAACTAAATGCGAAGAAAAAGCTATAAAAAACAATAATAAACGTTTGTCAATTATTGACTCAAAATTGCGATCGCACTCAAAAATTTAAAAAGCGCGACAACAATCTCAAAAATAACAATTAACAACAATAGATTTGTCAATTATTCGTATCTTATTAGTTACGCTTCTTTTATGCTTCGCGTTCTATTTACTTTAATCTATATTAGTTGTTTATAAACTATTAGATTTATCTATCTTTACAAGACACGTCTAATTTTAATAATCAATATTGTTCTATTATATTGCTATCTTCTTTTTTTAAGCGTCTCGCTATTATTGTTGTCAACGTTAAGACGCAATCAAATAGCAAAAACAAAAATTCGTTTTTTTTAAAACAAATAATTGCTATATCGAAAATAGAGATCGACAAAATTATAATAGTTATTGATTTCAAAAATGTTAGTCGTTCTATTAATTGTTAATATATCAACAATTATTTTATTAGCAATCTAAATATTAATCTCTTGTTTTGTCGACGTATCAATCAATCGTCGTATCGACTTATTATATAGATTTTTTATTATATAATAATCTATACTATTCGATCCAATTTTACGACGTCTTTGCGTACTACTTAGAAATTTCGCAAAACAATATCTATTACGTTGAAAAAAATTATTAGAGAAAGACTTTATCGAAGAAACAACGCAAGAACTTGCCAATAACTATTGATACTTTTTATGTTAATTTAAAAATAAAACTTCTACTATTTAAACAACTTACTTGCACAAAATGCCATCGTATTTTCCAATCGACTAACAAGCTTTTCCAACATATTAAAAAAAAAACATAATTCTAAGTATTAAACAAAACAAGCATTTATCGAAATCTTTTACGTCAACAAAGCCATAATAGAATTAAATCAAATTATTAACGATTTAAAACTAATTAAGTCAAATATCAAAACAATAGCTAACATAGACTTGATTTTTCGTTTATATTATTACACTATTATTTTGCTAAAATTTGTTTAGTAGAGCTCGTCGTACATTATATATATAAATATTAAATATATTATAACTTTTATCGATCGCAAGTTTCTTAAGAATCTTGCATTAAATCTTTTTATTAAAAAAACACGAACACTTATCTTTGTACGCGATATTAATATCGCAAAACACTTAATCGATAACTATTTTGTACTAAACATATATATTAAAGATTATATACGCAATAGAGAGTCTATCGCGCACATTTGTCGAAAAATACACATTGTCAATAATCTTAAAATCAAATTGTTACTTAATATAAACATTATAACTTCTAAACAAATAATTGTTAATTTTAATATTAAATAGCTTACTTTAAATAGCTATTAAGAATTAACAACTAATCTTAATATTACAACACAAAATAATATCAAAATTCGTCAAGTTTTAAAATCGAAACACAAAATAATTGTTAACACAAACAATATTGTTAAAGTATTTGTTCGAATCAATTAGTCTTTATCAAATTATAATTTTCTATTTAAGTTAAATCTTATCGACACTTATGTACATATAATAAATATCTTATTGTCGACAATTTATGTGCGCAACAAAAGCTCTTTGTTAATTATTGTTTATAAATTAACAAATCTTAATTGTTTAATTAAGTTCGAAAAGCAAAATTGCTATCAAATTAACTTCAACAAGTATAATTGAATCGCCAAAGATAATATAAAAGTAAAAATATTATTAAACAAGTATCAAACGATTCTATTTAATAGTATATATGTTTGTAGCTTATTAATCGAGATAATCGAGCTTCGCATTTTTGTCAATAAATTCGCTATTTTTTAAAAAAACAATAATAGAATTGTCAAGTTAATAAAAGACAACTAAATAATTATTTTATTAAATAACGATTAAAATTTCACAATAGCTTTTAAAATAATACAAAAGATCTATTTGCTAAACAAACAAAACAAAAAAGTAGTTAATAAAAAATTCGACAAACTTTATTAACAAAAGAAGATAAAATAATTTACGCAATTAACTTCTTTTAATTTTTCGATCTTTGTTATTTAATATACAATTAATAGCTTTAATAATTAGTCTACTAGAAAGTATTAAATAGTTACAAATATTAAAAATCTAAATAAACTAACAATTATTGATAGTTATTCAATATCTATGCAAAGCGATATTATAGCGCAATTAAAAAGCTACAATTACATAAGTTTAATAAATAATCTTGTCTTCTTTCTTTAGTTTGTAATAGTCGAACGAAATTGCCACAAGTTCTTGTTTATTATTTATCGAAACAAGAAACAACTCAACGTTGTTATTATAAAATTCAAAAACTTTTCAACTTATATACAACAAGTAATAGATAAACAATTGCGACTTTTACGCGAATTCTACAAAATATATATCGATAATATCGTTATTTTCTCTAAATTCTTTATAGATTATCTCAATTATTTACAAAATCTTTTTATTAAACTTGTTGAGCTTCAAATTACGCTAAATTCTACAAAAATTTATCTCAACTATTCTAGTATTATTTTGCTCGAACAAAAGATCGACGTTTTCAATTTATTTATTATTAAAAAACAAATTGTTGCAATCAAGACTATTTAATTCTTCAAAAATCTTAAAGTGTTAAAAACGTATCTAAGTCTTATCAATTATTAACGCAACAAAATTGTTTAATATACACAACGCATCGACTCGTTGCAACAAAAAAAGACACAACTACTTAAGAATTTATTCGCACAAAATAGTCAAAAATATAAAACGTATTTTCGAAACACTTCTATTAAGCAATTATTAAATTTGTCAAACTTTTTCTATTAGTTTTAGCATGCTTTTACGACGTCGAATTTTCTTATTTACTTCGACGTTAATCGTTGTTTGTTCGTAAAACTCGACGCAACAAAAAAACAAAAATACAAAATTAAAATCTATTACGTTAAAAACAATTCTATCAACAATAATTTTTGAAAATCTAATATTTAGCATATATTGTTTTTGTCCAAAATATTAAGTATTGTCGAGTCTTACTATTGGTCAACAAAACTAAAAATTGCTTGCTTGATTTAAACAATTAGAAAAACAAAATATCTAATTAAGATTTTTAAATAATTAATTATTGTCTATATAGATTATTCGACTACGCTTAATATTGTTAAGCAAACAATCTTGTCGTTATCTATTATAGACAAGCTTAATCTTAAACTTATATATATATCGCAATATCTCTTGCAATTTAATCTTAATATTCGACACAAAACAAGTTGTCTAAATACAATATCTAATATTTTGTCTCGATTGCTAGCATTAACTAACAAAGAAAGAGCAAATAATATTGAAAAATTTAACAAAGTCAACACTTTTGTATTTAAAATCGAAGTCTTAAAAGTAAACAAACTTGTTAAATAAATTTTCAAAAAAAAGAAAAATCTAATTGCACAAACAATCTTCGATAAAATAATATTTTTTTATATTTGTTTAATAAAAATAAGCGTTAATTTCAAAAAACGATTGTTCGACGTCTATATTAAATTCGTCAAATAAACAAAAATTATAAACACTATTCAAAAGTTTATTATATCGCCAAATATATAGTTTTTTGTAAAAAATAGATTGCTATACTACACAAACTATATCAATCGAAAAAAACTTTATTTATCGAAGAAGTTCAAGAAAGAGATTTTTACTCAAATATACGACAAAAATTATTATATCGACTTTACTTGTTTATATAAAGCAATTTTTATTAATTTCTACTTCTACAAGTTGAGCAATTGTCTACAATATTATATAATACATTGTCGAAAATGCAATCTCTATTAAACAAAGCGTTATTAATTGTACGACGCTTTAAATTCTATTACTAGTTTTTTAGTGCTCTTCTATACAATAAGCTTCGATTTTATATTAACTCTATTAAATAAACAAAATATAAACGTTGCACTTATCGCAATTGTTACGCTAGTATTTTCTACGAAGATATTAGGGTGAATTGTGCTTTCGAAGAGATCTATAGACGTCTTTAGACAATGTAAGCAATCACTTGATAACAAAGATTTGCAACTATAGACAATTTTTATGTTTAATAAATCTTAGAAGAGATTCGATAAATCAAAGTAACAATAAGTAAAAATCTATAATAAGTTGAACACGATTCATAAGAGAGTCGCGTTCGAAAGCTATATATCTTTTTCATCATTAAAAGTTTAAGATGTTCAAAATGATTAAGATCTTAATTATCTTAATTACTTTAATCAAAATTTAAGATATTTAAGAATTAAGTCTTCTTAATTATTTTGATTCTATTAATAGATTTTTTCTTTTTAATTATTTTGTGAAGAGCGATGCGCGACGATTAGTACATATTAGCACGCGACTCGTAACACTATTTTTTCTCTTCAAAAATTTTCGTCTCGAAATTATTTATTCTTTTTTTATTATGTTAACGAAGTTAATTATTAAACAACGTCGCAATTCGATTGCTAATTGTCGCTATAAATACGCTTTTATCTTAATGCGTTCTTGTTAAGCTTATGTATCGTTTGGCGTGCTCTACTAGATAAATAGAAAATATCTTAAATGTGAGAAATGTTATTGGAAGAATTAGAAATGTAACTTGGCTTCTAACTATTAAAGAATAGATAAAATCATAAAAGAAACTAAAAAACTAGATGATAAAATAACGAAATTGCGTCTAAGAATTGCGCGTAAGACGAAACAAAAAAAACATTAACTTTGTCGTTTGAAAGATATAAGTAATGTTAAATCGAAAAATATCTTAGAAATCGGGAAAGACAAAAGAGAGATTAAAAATGCTAAGAAGATGCTTGAAGCTCTATTCGATACAAGCATCAATTTATTTTTATTTGTTCTTTTGTCTCTTAATGCTTTGTCTTCTTTTATGAGTGATTTTGTTGCTAGCGAAATTGTCGCAACTTGTTAGAGCAATTCTTTAAATTCTTAAGTGATTTTCATATGTTTTTAGAGATAAAATATTCTTTTTATTTAATAAGATGCTTTTAATTTTTTTGTTATAGAATTATCTTAATTTTAAATTGTTTCTCTTCTTGTAAATGAAAATAAAAGGTGTTCTATAAAGACGTGATTAGATTTGCTAATTTCAACAATAAGATATAAAATACTAGAAATATTTTGACGTTTTTAAGTAAGTCAAGTTCGTAGTTAATTAATTTCTTAGTTTTTTTAATAAGAAACGATTCGACTTTAATATGATTTAATTTCTTGCTTAACTTTCTTGTTTTAAGATTTTTTGTAAAAAGATATATTTTATTTCTCTCTTTTAGCTAAGATGTCGTTTTTCGTTTCTTATTTTAATATTTGGTTAACTTTACTTGCATCTTTAAGATGTTGTCGTATATTTTTTTTAGTGTCGTTATTCTTTCGATAACTAATTGCGCAAATAGATGCGTGCGCTTTTTCTTAAAGAGATTCGATTTCTTGTTATAGTTGACGAAAAATAAAGTTATTTTAGTGATATTTGAAATCTTTGCATTAAGTGCTAGTTGTGTCATAGATAAAAGTGATACTTAATTGCTATAAGTATTGTTGATATAATGTCTTAAATATTGCTTAAGACTCTAGTTTGTTCTTTCTATTTAATCATTCGTAACTAGATGATAGACAATAGATATTCGAAGTCTTATATCTAACATTAGAAGAAACGTCTTTTAATAATTAGACGTAAAAAGCTTATCTTTGTTACTAGTTAATCTCTTAAATATATTGTGATATCGTATAAACTAATTTAATCTAATGTATTCTAATTGTTTTGCGATGAACTTCTTTTTGCATGCGATAATATGTAAGTACTTAATAAACTTATTAATCATTACTAGTATTAAATCATATTTGTCTTCAATTGCTAGATTCGTCGATTTAAGCAACTTAATAATAAAGTTTATCGTAACTTTATTTTATAACAATTTAAATAATTTCTAATATTAAATTTCGTCATAGTTCGCATATGTATTATGTTTGTTTTGCTAATAACTAAGACATCGTTTAATGTATACTTCGATAATTTATTTTATTTGTGAAAATTAACAATGCTAACGTAAAAGCTAAAGAGTTTTTGTCACTTTTAAGTATCTTTGTAGTGATTCGTCATAATGTTCTTTTATACATTCGTCGATCTTTTTGATAAATATTTGAAGTTTTTCTTTCTTTATTAAAAATTCTTTTGTATTATTTTGAAATATTTGTAATGTTACATTTAATTCGTATTTATTTATTAATAATGATTTGTTTTTGTTAATTTTAAGTATATTGTAATTGAACGATTTCTTCGTTTTTATATAATTATTTCTTCTATTAAGTGCGTCTACTTTATCATTATTTTTGCCTAGAATATACTATATTTTGAACTTATATTGTTTAAGTCTTTTTAATTATCGCATTTATTTTCTATTAAATTGTTTAATAGTAATGAAATGCATAAGATTTTTATAATCTATAAGAATCGTAAGTTTTAATAATTCTTCTATATATACTTTTCATAACTTTAAGAAGACTACTATAGCGAGTAGTTTTTTATTGTGAACATTATAGTTCTATTTAATTAACAAGAGTTTTTTCGAGAGATATGTTATTAGATGTTATATATCTTCATGTTTTTAATTGAAGCATGCATCGATAACTAAATTTAATGCGTTAATTTTAATTCTATTTAGCAATTACGAATCGTACATCTTTAATATCAATTTTTTCAAACATTCTAGTTTAAGATTTTGAAATGATTTCTCTTCTACGAGTTCTTATAATTATAACGTATTTTTTTTCGTAAAATTCGTCAATAAAATTGCGTTTACTAAGTAGTTTTTAATAAACTTCTTGTTGTAGTTTATAAAATCTAGAAAGAATTGTACTTTTTTAACATTTATTAATGATTTTTATTCTTTAATTGCTTGTAATTTTTTAAAATTTATGCGTACTTCATGTCGTTTAACAACAAATTTAAAAAAATTAACTTTTTTTCGATGAAATTCGCATTTCTTTGACTTAAAATGTAAGTTTTTTATGTTTAAACATTTCAATACTTTGAAGATATAACTAACATACTTTTCTAAAAATTTTAAGTAAATCATGATATCGTTCAAGTATATTATGATAAATTGATTCAAATATTGTCGTAATGTATCATTAATTATTTTTTAACATGTTGTTAAGACGTTTGTGAACTCGAATGACATTATTATGTATTCGTATAATTTATATCGTGTGCGAAAAGCTATCTTTTACTCTTTCTCTATCTTTATTCTAATTTAATTGTACGCTTCTCGTAAATTCAATTTGATAAAGTATTTCGCTCTAGATAGTCGATTCTAAAGTTCGCTAATATTGAATAATAAATATTAATTTTTGATCGTAATATTATTTAGCTTTTAATAATCGACACATAAACGAAGAGTTTTATTCTTCTTTGATACAAAGAGAATTAAGTATTCTACCTATTACGCTAGTACTTCCTTCGAAGATATTAGAGTAAGTTGTGCTATTAAAGAGATTTGTAGACGTCTTTAGACAATGTAAGCAATCACTTAATAACAAGAATTGCAACTATAAACAATTTCTATGTTTAATAAATCTTAAGAGAGATTCGATGAATCAAAGTAACAATAAGTAAAAATCTATAATAAGTTGAACACGATTCATAAGAGAATCGCGTTCAAGAGTTATATACATAATGAATTAATTAAATCGATAAATTAATGCTTCTAATTTTAATGATTCATTGATTCTCTAAATTAGTGGCCTCAATAAATTAATGTCGTTGATTTCATTGATTTATTAATCTAGTCACATAATACTTCTTTGACAAATTGTGCCCTACATATTGTGAAAAGCTTTGCGTCGTAATTAGTAGAATTAAATACGCAACTCGTAACACTATCTTTTTCTTCAAGATTTTTATTCTAGAAAACATTATAATTCATTCTTTCTATTATTATGTTTGATGATTTAAAAAAGTTCTAACAACGTTACGAGCTTTAGCGAAGATTGCTTCGAATAGACGTTATTATATCTTAATGTTCTTGTTGTGTTCGTCGTAACTTTCTTTGTAAAAAAAAAAAAAAATTTAGTCGTTGTGTTGAGTGCGTGAGATTCTTGATCAAATGCGATTGTCGTAGTTTTTTCGATATTAAATGACGATTCTTGAAGTAACAAGAGAATGTTTTAGAAGAAAGGATGCGACTAACGATCGTTCGTGCGAATAAGCTTCATCAAGAGCTTCGTAAGCAATATGCGCGTATAAAGAGACTACGCAAACAAAAGAAATTCTTAAAGAAGCGTGATAGTGAAATGCTTCGTCGCGAAATTTAAAGTTTAAATGAATTAAATGCTTTAGAGAACCCAACTAGTTCTCATTTAAATCAAGAAATAATCGTTGCTTCTTCTAGTGATAATTTGTTTTAAAAGTTGTCTCTTAATTTCTAGAAGAACGTTTCTTTTCTTAAAATTTCTTTAGCAATTTCTAGCATCGTCGAAGGTTCTTAAGAGGTTCTTACGTGTTTTCGAAAATAAAGTATTCTTTTCACTTGATAAGATATTTTTAATTTTCTTGTTTTAGAATTTTCTCGATCTCGAATTGTTTCTTTTTTTGTGAATAGAAATAAAAAGTGTCTTGTAAAGACGTGATTAAGTTTGCTAACTTCAACAATAAGATATAAAATATTAGAAATATTTTGGCGTTCTAGAGTAAATCGAGTTTGTAGTTGATTAATTTCTTAGCTTTTTTGACGAAAAACGATTCGATTTTGACATGATTTAATTTCTTGCTTAACTTCCTTGTTTTAAATTTTTTTGTAAAAAGATATATTTTATTTCTCTCTTTTAGTTAAGATGTCGTTTTTCGTTTTTTATTTTAATATTTGATTGATCTTTCTTGCATTTTTAAGATGTTGTCGTGTATCTTTTTTAATGTCGTTACTTTTTCGATGACTAATTGCGCAAACAAATGCGTACGTTCTTTCTTAAAGAGATTTAATTCCTTATTATAGTTAACGAAGAATAAAGTTATTTTAGTGATATTCGAAATCTTTGCATTGAGTGCTAGTTGTGTTATAGATAAAAGTAATACTTAATTATTGTAAGTATTGTTAATATAGTGTCTTAAATATTGCTCAAGACTTTAGTTCGTTCTTTTTGTTTAACTATTTATGATCAAGTGATAGATAATAGACATTAGAAGTCTTGTACTTAACATTGAAAGAAACGTCTTTTAATAGTTAGACGTAAAGAGCTTGTCTTTGTCACTAATTAATTTCTTAAGTATATCGTAGTATCTTATGAGTCGATTTAATATAATGTATTTTAATTGTTTTGCGATAAACTTCTCTTTGCATGCGATAATATGTGAGTACTTAATAAGCTTATTAATCATTATTAGTATTAAATTATATTTATCTTCAATTGCTAGATTCGTTGACTTTAGCAACTTAATAATAAAGTTTATCGTAACTTTATCTTATAACAATTTAAGTAATTTCTAATATTGAATTTCGTTATAGTTCGCATGCGTATTATGTTTGTTTTGCTAACAATTAAGACATCGTTTAATGTATGTCTTAACAACTTGTTTTATTTGTGAAAACTAACAATGCTAGCGTAAAAACTAAAGGATTTTTGTTACTTTTAGATGCTTTTGTAGTAATTTATTATGATGCTCTTTTATATATTCGTCGATCTTATTAATAAATATTTGAAGTTTTCCTTTCTTTATTAGAAATTCTTTCGTATTATTTTGAAGTATTTGTAGTGTTGTATTTAGCTCGTATTTGTTTGCTAATAATGATTCGTTTTTATTGATCTTAAGTATGTTGTAATTAAACGATTTTTTCGTTTTTATATAATTACTTCTTTTACTAAGTGCGTTTGCTTTATTATTATCTTTATCTAAAATATATTATATTTTAAACTTGTACTATTTAAGTCTTTTTAATTATTATATTTGTCTTTTATTAAGTTGCTTTGTAGTAATGAAATGCATAAGATTTTTGTAATCTATAAGAATCGTAAGTTTTAACGATTTTTTCGTATATACTTTTCATAATTTTAAGAAGATTACTATAACAAGTAGTTTTTTATTGTAAACATTATAGTTTTATTCGATTAATAAAAGTTTTTTTAAAAGATATGTTATTAGATGTTACATGTCTTCATGTTTCTAATTGAAGCATGCATTAATAACTAAATCTAATGTGTTAATTTTAATTCTATTTAATAATTACAAATTGTACATTTTTAATACTAGCTTTTTTAAGCATTTTAGCTTAAGATTCTAAAAAAATTTCTCTTTTATAAATTCTTATATTTATGACGTATTTTTTCTCATAAAATTCGTTAATAATATCGCGTTTACTAAGTAGTTTTTAATGAATTTCTTGTTGTAATTTATAAAATCTAGAAAAAATTATACTTTTTTAACATTTGTTGATGATTTTTATTCTTTAATTGCTCGTAACTTTTTAAGATTCATGCGTATTTCGTGTCGTTCAACGACAAATTTAAGAAAATTAACTTTCTTTTGATGAAATTCGCATTTCTTTAATTTAAGATGTAAGTTTTTTATGTTTAAACATTTTAATACTTTGAAGACATAACTAATATACTTTTTTAAAATTTTCGAATAAATTATAATGTCGTTTAAGTATGCTATAACAAATTGATTCAAATATTGTCGTAATATATTATTGATCATTTTCTAACACATTGTCAAGACGTTTGTGAATTTAAACAACATTATTGTGTATTTGTATAATTTATATTGTATACGAAAAGCTATCTTCTATTCTTTCTTTATTTTTATTTTAATCTAGTTGTACGCTTTTTATAAATCTAGTTTAATAAAGTACTTCGCTTCGAATAGTCGATTTTGAAGTTCGCTAATATTAAATAGTAGATATTGATTCTTAATTATAATATTATTTAGCTTCTAGTAATTGACACATAGATGAAGAGTTTCATTTTTCTTTAATACAAAGAGAATTAAGTATCTTGTCTATAATTAAGATTTTTTAATAAATTCTTTCTTTTCGTTTTTTGCTAAGTATTCGCGAAGTACTTCGAGCTTCTTCTTAAATAAAGCATATATAAATTTAAACATAAGTTGCTTGCTTAGTTTAAGTTTAATTTCGTAATTTTACAATTAATGTTTAGAAAAAATCTTTGTCGTTTTTTTTTTTGAAATAAATGCTTTTAATTGTTATATATTTGTGATACGTACTTTAGCGATTTCTTCGTTATATTAAATAGTTTAAGACTTTCAAAAAATTCGTAATTTTTTTTACTTATTTTGATTTTGTGACTCAATTAATCTTTGTTAATGTTTGTTAAGTTAAACTTTGTTAAATCGTTTTTTTTCAAGAATGCAAATTCGTTGTTTGCGATCAATTTTCGATTCGTTCTTTTATCTATTATCGAACGTTATTAATGCGTAGATTAGATGTGAATTACGTGATCATATTACGCAAATCTAAGTACTTGTATATTTTAATTAACTTCTAAATTATATTGCTTTAATCAAAACATTTCTAGAACAATATTATAAGTAACTATTTTTACTATATTAAAGATTAGTTTCTTGTGATGTTGCTAAATAGCTATTAATAATAATTTCGTTTCTTTATTTACTTTTTCATTTTTGTTAAATAATAAGTTTTCATTTATAATTATTAGATTGTATGCGTTAAACTTCTTTGAAGTAAAGTACTCTTTCCTCTTAATAAAAGCTTTAATTATAAAATTATTTATTGCATCAAAATTAATTATTGCGATAAATTAACGATCATTGATCTTAATTAATGTGATAAAACATCGTGCGTATGCTATTAAATTTAGTTGCTATTGTTAGGCTAATATATTGCATTTCTCTAGTATACTCTTTATTAAAAAATTTGAACTTTTTCTTGTTTTTGTGTTGCGACTTCTATCTCGAACGTTTGCTTGCGCTAAGCTTTCTTCTTATGCTAAATTAATAATTTTGACTTTTTAGAGAACTAGTTGACTTCTTCTTTGTTTTTTAGATAAGTCTAGCATAAGTCGTTATAACATTTTGTTCAATTAAGTGTCGCGTATTTCTTTGCTTTCTTTATTTTTTTTTAAGATAAACTTACATTGATTAGTTGTTGTTCGATTTTGTTAAAATTTCTCTTTTTATAGTGGCGTCGCTTTCTAGCGCTTTCTCGCATTTATTTATGATTTAGTTTATCTATTGTTTCTTCGATGAATTAACTAAAGTTTCGAAATGTTTCGTGATGTTATCTAGACATTTGTGAAAGTTTTTTTAATTGTATTTCTTGCTTAAGTTTGTTATTAAGTAAAAGTATAACTTTCTTAATCGTTTCGCTCTCATAATTTTATTAAGTATTTAGTTAATTTCTTGCGTAGATGCGAATGTCTTGTTTGATAATATTTTATCTAGAACTTTCTATAATTAATTTAGATTTTTTATTAGATAATAGTCGTCGTTCGATCCAATCTTAGGGGTGTTCGCCTCTATGTCAATTTGCTCTCTAATGTCGTTCTAACTATTAGATATTTCTCTTAACATAACATTGATTTATTAACGATTTATTAAGTTTTGTGATTGGCAATTTCTTGCGAAGTGATTCAATTTGTCACATAAATAGCACGTTTTTTAAGATTTATTATTTTGCTTTTTCTTAAAGTTTTTCTTTTTACGTTGTTAAATAAAATTCAATTTTATAGATGTAGATTCACGATAATTAAAATTATTGTACTTTTAATTAGAACGAGATTCTTTTTACTAATATTTGATCGTTAATTTAAAGAAAATTCTTGCTCTTTTTTAAAATTAATTGTATCTTTTTTTTATAACTTTTTTGTACAATTTGTCGTTAAAATCGATAACTACTTCGATGAAATTAAATATATCGTTAAGAATTTTCTCATTACGCATAATTTTGTTCTTTAAATTGTTTTCAAGATTTTGTCGAAACATTGTTATAAATGCGACATCATCTTATTTGATTAAATTAATATATTTTTGAAATCTAGTTGCGTAATTTGCTACAAAGATTTGTTAAATTAGATGTTAAACTACTTTTTTTGCGATTTGTTTCTCGTTAAATGTTTCAAAGATTCTTCGAAGTTTTCTTTTAAAGTTATTGAAGTTTATGAACATTATACGAAGATTTTCGTTATTGTTCTCTAAGTACTTTCGTAAATTTAGCTTAAACTAATGTTAAACTCTTTCTTTAAGAAATGTTAATGCAAAAATCGTCTTTTGATTCGCTAAAACAAAATAGAAGATAAAATAAATATTTATTTACATAAGTTAATCCTTTAGGTCGATACGATCTTTATAATAAATATCAAGTTTATTAATTTTAATTTTGTCGTCTCTTATAATTAATAATTGACGTGATGTTGATAAGCTAATGTTTAGAGTAAAGATGCGTTAATTTAATATAGACATTCTTAGAGTGTTCAAAGTGTTACGCTAGTACTTTTTTCGAAAATATTAAAATAAATTGTGTTATTAAAGAGATTTGTAGACGTCTTCAAACAATGCAAATAATTACTTAATAACAAAGATTGCAACTATAGACAATTTCTATGTTTAATAAATCTTAAGAGAAATTCGATAAATTAAAGTAATAATAAGTAAAAATCTATAATAAGTTAAACACGATTCATAAGAGAATTGCGTTCAAGAGTTATATACATGATAAATTAATTAAATCGATAAATCAATGCTTTTGATCTTAATGATTCATTGATTCTCTAGATTAGTAATCTTAGTAAATTGATGTCGTTGATCTCACTAATTTATTGATTTAGTCACATGATATTTTCTTGACAAGTTGTGCCCTACATATTGTGAAGAGCTTTGCGTCGTAGTTAGTAGAACTAAGTACGCAACTTGTAACACTCTATTGTTTTCTCTTCTTAGAATAGATGCTTCCAATTGTTGTATATTTGTGATACGTACTTTAGCGATTTCTTCGCTATATTAAATAGTCCAAGATTTTTAAAAGATTCGTAATTTTCTTCACTTACTTTAATTTTGTAATTCGACTAATTTTTGCTAGTGCTTGTCAAATTGAACTTTGTTAAATCGTTTTTTTGCGAAAATGTAAACTCGCTACTTGCGATCGATTTTCGACTCAATTTTTTATCTATTATTGAACGTTATTAATGCGTAGATTGGATGTGAATTACGTGATCACATTGCGCGAATCTAAATACTTATGTATTTTAGTTAACTTCTAGATTGTGCTACTTTAATCAAAGCATTTCTAGAACGATATTATGAATAACTATTTTCACTATATTAAAAATTAGTTTCTCGTGATGTTGCTAAATAGCTATTAATAGTGATTTCGTTTCTTTATTTACTTTTTCATTCTTGTTAAGTAATAAGTTTTCATCTACAATTATTAGATTGTATGCGTCAAGCTTCTTTTAAGTAGAATACTCTTTCCTCTTAACAAAAGCTTTAGTTATAAAATTACTTGTTGCATTAAAATTAATCATTGTAGTAAATTAATAATCATTAATCTTAATTAATATAATAAAACATTGTACGTGTGTTGTTAAGTTTAGTTGCTATTGTTAAACTAACATATTGCATTTCTTTGATATGCTCTTTATTAAAAAATTTGAACTTTTCCTTGTTTTTGTGCTACGACTTCTGCTTCGAACGCTTGCTTGCGCTAAGCTTTCTTTCTATGCTAAATTAATAACTTTGACTTTCTAGAAAATTAATTGATTTCTTCTTTGTTTTCTAGATGAGTTTAACATGAGTCGTCATAGCATTTTGTTCAACTAAGTGTCGCATGTTTCTTTGCTTTCTTTATCGCTTATTTAGATAAACTAACATTGCTCAATTGTTGTTCGATTTTATCGAAAATATCTTTTTCTATAGTGGCGTCGCTTTTTAGCGCTTTCTCGCATTTATTTACGATTTAATTTATTTATTGTTTCTTCAATAAATTAATTAAAGTCTTAAGATGTTTCGTGATGTTGTCTAGACATTCGTGAAAGTTCTTTTAGTTGTACTTATCGTCTAAGTTTATTACTAGATAAAAATATGACGTTTTTGATCGTTTCGCTCTCATAGTTTCATTAAGTATTTGATTAATTTTTTGCGTAAATGCGAATGCCTTGTCTAATAATGTTTCATTTAGAACTTTCTATAACTAATTTGGATTTTTTATCAAATAATAATCGTCGTTCGATCTAGTTTTAAGAATGTTCGTCTTTGTGTTAGTTTGCTTTCTAATGTCGTTTTAGCTATTAGATATCTCTCTTAACATAGCATTGATTTGCTAACGATTTATTAAGTTTCGTGATTAACAATTTCTTACGAAGTGACTCGATTTGTCACATAAATAATACGTTTTTTGAAATTTGTTATTTTGCTTTTTTCTAGAATTCTTTTTTTTACGTTGTTAAATAAAATTCAATTTTATTAATGCAAATTTACGATAATTGAAATTACTATATTTCTAATTAAAACAAAATTCTTTCTACTAATATTTAATCGTTGATTCAAAGAAGATTTTTATTCTTTCTTGAGATTAATTGTATTTTTTTTTTATAACTTTTTTATATAGCTTGTCGTCAAGATCAATAACTACTTCAATGAGATCAAACATATCGTTAAGAGTTTTTTTATCACACATAATTTCGTTCTTTAGATTGTTTTTAAGATTTCGTCGAAACATTATTATAAATGCGACATCGTTTTATTCGATTAAATTGACATATTTTTAAAATCTAGCTACGTAGTTTATTACAAAGATTCGTTAAGTTAGATGCTAAATTATTCTTTTCGCAATTTGTTTCTCGTTAAATGTTTTAAAGATTTTTCGAAGTTCTCTTTTAAAATTATTGAAGTTTGTAAACATCGCACAAGAATTTTCGCTATAATTTTTCAAATATTTTCGTAAATTTAATTTGAGTTAATGTTGAACTCTTTCTCTAAAAAATGTTGATGCGAAAATTGTCTTCTAATTCGCTAAAACAAGATAAAAAATAAAATAAATATTTATTTGCATAAGTTAGTCCTTCAAGTCAATATAATCTTCATAATAGATATTGAGTTTATTAATTCTAATTTTGTCGTTTCTTATGATTAATGATTGGCGTAATACTAATGAGTTAGTGCTTAAAATAGAGACGCGTTGATCTAATATAAATATTCTTAGAATGTTCAAAGTGTTACGCTAGTACTTTTTACGAAAATATTAAAATAAATTGTGCTTTTAAAGAGATTTGTAGACGTCTTCAAGCAATGTAAGCAATCACTTAGTAACAAAGATTTGCAACTATAGATAGTTTCTATGTTTAATAAATCTTAAGAGAGATTCGATGAATCAAAGTAACAATAAGTAAAAACCTATAATAAGTTAAATACAATTCATAAGAAAGTCGCGTTTAAAAGTTATATATCTTTTTTATCATTAAGAGTTTAAGATGTTTAAAATGATTAAGATCTTAATTACCTTAATTATCTTAATTAGAATCTAAGATGTTTAAGGGTTAAGCCTTCTTAATTACTTTGATCTTGTTAATAGATCTTCTCTTTTTAATTATCTTGTGAAGAGCGATGCGCGACAACTAGTACATATTAGCACGCGACTCGTAATAGCAATATATAAATTTTTCAAAAAAGTAATAATTATAATCAATAAAAATACGCACATTGCTAAGAACTAAATTAGTGTAATAATAAACAAACTTGCAAACTAAAAAATATCGAAAACTTTTATACACAATTGTAATAGAAAATTTCTATTTAAGTTCTAACGCACTATATTTAAGAAACTCGATATTAATTTTTTAATCTTCGTTGTGTATTATTCTTAAATCGATAGTCAAAACAAAAAAACTAATTAAACGATAAAACTTGCTTTTCGCTATACAATAGCAAACAATTCTAAATTTAATTAAGTGTTTTTTATTTTAATTTTTCAAACACAATTAAACAATTTATTTAGTTTCTTTATTAATCTTTTGTCGAATAAAATAGTTATAGAATTTAAAATTTAAGATTTTTTGATTTTTCTTAAATTCGATAAGCAAAAAAAGAATTAATTCGAAAAAAAATTAATAAATACAATAAAGATTAAGATCGCAATTGTTTAAATTAATATAACAACAAATTTTTTTTACAATAGATATTATTAATCTTTAACTCTTTAAATAAACAATTAAATTTTTCTTTATTTGCACAAAAGTTACAATTTGTCTTTCGTAAAATCGACAAAATTAATTATTTAACAAATTAATTTTTTTACAATTTTTAAGTAAAAAAATAATCTAATTTATAAACTTAACTTGTTTATTAATTAAAAAATTTATTTAATTATTTTTATTATTAGTTTAGAATCAATCTTTAGAGAAAACAATCTTTATAGTTGTTTGCGTTCTAATTATTCTAAATTAATTACAAAATTCAATAACAAGTAATACGTCTACAAAATTGAATTTTTTGTTAATTATTGACTTCGTCGTTACAATTGCGAAAATCTATCTTAAAATATTTAGTTTATTAAAAAAATTATAGATTCGAATTTAATTATTAATACAACAAAAATTTGCTAAATAAAGTCAAAAATCTTGTCAAAAAATACAAAATAAAATATAGTATTTCTATTAATAATATTATGCGACGTTTCGATCAATTTATAGAATTTATTGTAATAAAAGATTCGATTAAAGAAGTTACATCTATAGTATTGCAACACTTTTTAATTAACAAAGTCAAAAAAATTTTACGACGAGATTGTAATTGCTTTCGAAAATTATAAAACAAATATTTTTGTTAAGTCGAAACATTAAACAAGCAAACTATTATTAATCGAACAATTTTTAACTTTATTAATATAGTTTAGATCAAAACTTACAACAAGCTACTATATTATAATTTTTAATTTCTTGAGCAATGCTAGACGAGCAATTTTTGCAACATTATATTAGTAATAATACAAAGTATAAATATTGATCGACGTTTTTGTTAATGCACTAATAAAATTAAATAACAAAATTCTATTTACTAGACGCGTAATTTTAAATATTATTAACATTTACTTAATAATCTCTTCTTTAAAATTAACAACTTATTTAACTTTACAACTTAATCGATTGCAAAAATTTATTACTTGTTTGCGCGTTATTTACTATTTTTATCAATTGCTTAATTTATCAAATATTATATTGTTATTATAAAATTCTTCAAGTTCGTTAATGCATCTATAATTGCTACTTAGAAAATTGTAGCAACTTGTCAAGTTAAAAAGCAAAAACAACAATTTGCTATTTAAAAAAATATAATAATTAAAAAAGTTAAAAAGCAAATTATTTTTATTGACTTTAAACAAAAAGACGTTAAACACAAAATTATCGAAAACAAAAATAACAAAAATCAAAATAGTAACAATAGCAAAAATTTGCTCAATTATAGTTGTCTAAACGTTTAAGCTCTTTCAATATTTGTTAAAAACAAATTTAAGAATCGCGACAATTTTTTTATTATTAAAATGTACGTTTGTTACACTTTTACAAAAGAATTAAAATTTCTTATTTCTAAAAATAAAATATTTGAGATAGCAATTAAAAACAATTACTTAATTCTAAATTAATCTAAATTTAACGTCAAATTCGCTAATTTAATTAACAACAACAACAAAACAATCTAATTTTAAACTTTTATTACGTTAACTAATTTTAATATTGCTCGCATAATTCTTGCTAAAATCAAAATTAACAAAAGAGATCGATTATAATTAGCAATCTTTAATATTAATAACAATTTACGAATATTTCGCAAATTATTCGATATTTTTGCAATTATAAAACACAAAAAATTGCTTTATATATTGATCTACAAACAAAAGTATCAATTACACGACAAAAAAATCGACGTTATATCTATTGTATCGAACGCTAGTTATCGCACAACAAAAATCAACAACGTAATTATAGATCTAGTAAAGAGCGAGATCTACGCAACAACAAAATTTGTATTAATTTTATTTATAATCAAGAAGTTTCTACAAATCTATGCGCAAAATATTGTAAATCAAATAAATTTAATAAGCTACAACAATTTTTATATCGATTTCGCCCACATTAAGCTTGTTAAATTTAAATTCAAAGCTATCAAAAGTAAATCTTAATTCAAGAAGATTATTAATTTAGTTAAACAAAAACTACAAAAAGCATTCGACGCATTCATATTAATTAAAATATATACGAGAAAGAAGATAGCACGTATTTTAGACTTCAATTATCGATTAATTAAATATTACAAACTCGTCAACTTATTTAATAACAAAATCAAGATCAACTATTTTAATAAATTAACGCGCATGCGTTCGCGAGATAACACAAAAAACAACAAGTTTTTTTCGAAACAAAAAGCGAGCATTTTTTTAATAAATAACAAAAAGAGATTGCAAAAGCAAATTTTTGTCTTGCTATTCTTTTTGCGCAACACGTTAACAAACAATACGAAAACTACAATTTTTATTCGTTCTAATTTTATAAAAATCGAGACTATAAAAATCTTCAAAATTATTAACACTTTAATCGACAAATTATACAATAAATTTTAAGAGATTAACGTCAAATTCGAAGTTATTGCAATAAGTGCTCTAACAATATAGAACAATAGTATTACAAAAATATACAAAGACGTCGTTATAAATAGAATTGCTAAATTTGCTCAAAAATTGTCAAATTTGCTAGCTTCGATTCTTAGAAACAAACAAATTATACAAAGTAACGTGCATCTTATTAGTTAATATATACACAACGCGTACACTAAAGTCTTCGAAAAGACTTATTGAGAACGATTTCTCAAATTCTACAATTTGTTAATTATTATAAAAAATTAATTTGTCGCGCTTATCGAACACAACAAAAGAAAAATTAAGAAGAATAAAAATGCAAGTAATAATAGTAGCACAAAAATAAATTGTTTACTATTTAAAAAATCACAATATATAATTCGATAAGCATTTGTCGATAGATAAGTCGATCTTGCTCTAATTGTTGTTAATATATTACTACAAATTCATTCGATAACGATAAATAATAGATAGATCGACTAGTTTGTAAATAGATTAAAAGTCAAGAATTTAAAAATTGATTATTTTTCTTTTATTTTCGCAATTTGCTCTAATTGTTTTATAGACGTATTACTACAAATCTACTCGACGAACGTTTCTATTAATTATTATCGACAAGAGCGCCATTTTTTTTTTCGAAAGAGACATTTGTTACATATCTAGTTAGCAAATTGCTTTATTCGACAAGTTTTACTCGACAAGTTGCGCTAGTCTCTAAAAAGACTAGCTTGGCAAGTAAAAATAGATTTGCACATAGCTAGATAGATTATCAATTCAACTATCTATTACAACTCGCCTAATGCTCGTTTTGTCTATTTCTCGCCTTGCTTTTGTAACAATAATATTGTATCTAGCAAAAACATTATTAATTAAGAAGTTTATCGATTAATACTTCAAAAAATTTATTGTAGATCTATATATAGCAAGTATTGTTAAATTGAGCAAGAATAATATTAAATACAATTGTCGATATTATACAAAACTCTTTGTTATAACAAAAAATATAAACAATAACAAGATTCTAAAAATCGAATACGCAAACAACAATAACAAATTTAAATTTAAGAAAACTCTAAATTTAGACAAAAGTTCTTAACTTTTTTTAATTCTTAATATATTGCTATTGTAGATATTTGACAATGTAGAACGCGCGTTCTAGTCTCTTTCGCAATTTCTTAAATTTATATTTGCACAACTTTGTTTATCGCGATTGTCGCATCTACTTCTATTAAAATTTGTCAAATTGTTAAAATTGCGTTGCGTGCGTTTAACAATTAGACTAAGTTTATAGTTGTTTAGATAGCTTAATCTCTTTTTTTGTCTTTTAATTTTCTATTTTTCTTTTGATAACAATAGATTTTTATTAATATTTTTTGAAATCTCTCTTAACAACTCTTGTCTTCTAATTCTAAATATTCTTAAGAACGTTTTTAAAATTTTTTTATCTTATTCGTCTTTTAATATTTGTTGATTTTTAACTCTCGACGCGATATTTTCTTTTACTCTTTGATTAACGAAGTTCGCATTTAACAATTTTATATTTGTTTTTTATTTATTTTTCTTCTTTTGTTTCTTGTTACTCTTTGTTGAAGATTTGTAATCAATCTTAATTAGATAGAAAATCTATTGCTACTCAAAAATTACAATTGCTTTGTTTATCGATTTTTTGTTTATTTTGTATTTGTTACGCAATCTTGTCGCAATTATCTTATTCGATTTAATATTTAATTGCTAATCTTATTTTAAGATTGCGAGCATTTTAGCGTTGTATTTCTTTGCGTTACTTTATATATTTTCTATAATTTTCTTAAGAGTCGCTTTATTAATTATATATTTGTTTTAAATTATTAGATTCTTTAATATTTCGTCAAATATAATCAAGCTTAAATAAAATTTGGAATAAAAATCGAAAAATATTGTATAAGTTTTTTGCGCTTTTTAGCTTTTTAATTGCTTTTTAAACTAGATCTTTTTTTTTAACACTTAAGTATTCTAAATGTTAATTCTATTATAAAAAACAATAAGTATTTGTTTGTTCGAATTGCAACTCGAGCAATATAGCTTAAACTAAATCTTACTTTATTTTGCAAAACTTATATTATTAATTATTTTGTTGTTAAAGTACAACAATTCGATTCTTCGATAGCAATTGTTTAAAACGTTAATTAGTTTCTATATACTTTTTCTAAGATTGCAACAATATATAATATTTGATTTATTTATTGACGCAATTGCGTTGTTTCTATCGATATTCTATTTTAATTGCAAGATATTTCTATTAAGACTTACTACTTAATTATTAACGTTATTTTTTTTTAAATACTTTGTTGTTAATACTATCTACTTTTTCGATAGTTGCAATAGAATTAATATTAATATTTTTAAAATCAATTAATACTTTAAAGATTCGAAACTTTATATATTATTTTAAATATAATATTATAAAATATATTTGTTTCTTAATACATCGATTTGCGTATTTAAGATACTAATATATTCGACTAATATTTCTAAATACAAGTTATTGAATAATTTGTCTAATATTCGAATTGTCTATTTTTATTCTATAGATCTCGATACAAATTAAAATTCTAAAAAATAGATATAGATACAATTTCTTTTTAAAGATATATTAAATACGTTTCTTGTTACTCTTAGTTATCGATACTATTAAGAAAAACATTTATTGCGTAATTTTCTTTAAATGTCTAAAATCTCTTATCTATTGTTAAAAGAACTTACAAACTTAAAATATTAAATTAATACTATTTATATATATTATTATTTTTAATATATCGAATGCGCTTTTTAAGATATTTGATAGAAGAAATTAAAAATTTAATATATTTTTAATTGTCTTTTTTATCTCGATAAATTGCAAAAATATCTTAGAGCAATTTAATAATATTTGCAATACTATAATTTGTTTGTCAAACTTATATTAACTTCGAATTATTTTCTCAATCTTGTTATTTAAAATAGCAAATACTCTTAATATCGAAATTTCAATTAACAATTGTATTCGAAATATACTAAGATTTGTATATTTGACTTTAAACTCTTGTTACTCTTTAATTAAATAAAGTTTGTCAATAGTTAGTATATACAATTTGAAAGAGAAAGACTTGTGTCTTAATATTTTGTTGTTAAAATATTAATTAATAGCAATTTTCAAACTAATAAATACTAGAACAAAATTAGCTTAATTATTATTTTTTTGTTTTAATATTAATAATATAACTAATTATATATAAAAATATTCAATTTTATCTTGTTTTACGTTTTTGAGTTGTTGTTGTTATTATTTAATATTAACAATTTATATTTTGAAATACTATTTAACTTTTTATATTAATTATTCTTTAAAGTTAACAACGATATAATAATTAATATAGTTTTCGAAATATTAAATATAAATAGCGTTGTCTAAAATAGCAAATTCTTTTCGAAATTAATCTTTGCTATAACAATTAAGTTGTCGACTATTGTTTGCGTTAATCTATTAATTTGCTTTTATTTTGTTTCGAAGTTAAAGCAATCTTGCACAATTGTCTTAATATATTCTTAACTTAGTTGCATTCTTTTGATACTTTTGTTATTTCTAAATGCGTCTATTGTTTTTGCGTCAATTTATAAAGTATCTAATATACAACAACAATAACAATTAAGTAAATTCAAGTATTTATAAGATTATCAATTGATCGATTACTTAAATTGTAGAATTGTAAAAAGTTTCGAATATAAAATACAAAATCTAGTCGAGCTTAGAAATTGCGTAATAAGCATTAAATTTTTCGATCTTTTTAATTATTACAACTTGAAGACAATAGTAAAAATATATCAAACGTAACACGTGTTTAATTCTAGCATTATTAGATAAAGTATAAACAAGAGTAGCAAATTAAACAACAATAATACTTACAATAATTATAATTGATATTGTATTGCGCAATAAAGTTAATTGACAACATTCTCAAATTGTAAGAAGACAATCTTGATATATTTATTAACAAGAAAGTCGATTTTCCTTCAAATTAAATTATGTTGCTCTTAGATTTGTTGCAAAAAAAATCTAAAAACTTGTTGAAATATTCTTTATATCGAATTTGGACGTGCTTAGGCGCACTAAAAACTAGTTCAAACTATTGCGCATAAGCTATCGTCTAGCTTCAACTCTAGCGTCGCCCTAACTTAAGCGAGTGTTTAGGGCTCACTTTAGGGTTCAAGGTTTTTTCTGCAGCCAGGTCTGAGTACTGAGGCAAGTCGATGATGTTGCACTGGGCCTTTTAGGGTTAAGAGCCAGTCATCTTAGGGCTACGGCTCCACATTGGAGCCTGCTTTGGATTGCCTCCTTCCTTCAACCATTTGATCAGACATCAGATCAAAATTCTAGTGGCGGTACGGGGAGACTGATGCCTCTACTTAGCTAGTCAAGTCTCTGCGACACTCAACGATGGAGGCACCACCGGCGCGAGCAGCATTGTTACTACTCCGCCATCGTCGCAGCTTGGCCTCCACGAACCTCAATCGCCTCTCTCAAAAAGGCCTATACAATCCGATCCTTCTTCGTCGCTCTCTCCAAACAAGCTCGTACCTCCCAGCAGCAACAACTTCGTTCCTCGGCAGCGCAGCCTCAGCTCAATCCCCCGGCAACTCAACTTCATCATATTTCCAACGACCGTCACTTCCAGCGAACACCATCATCCGATTCGTCCCCCAGCAGACAGCATGGATCGTCGAACGTATGGGGAAGTTCAACCGCATACTCGAACCCGGTCTTGCTATATTGATACCTTTCCTCGACCGGATAGCTTACGTCAAGAGCTTAAAAGAGGCGGCCATGGAGATACCGAGCCAAAGCGCTATCACGGCAGATAATGTCACTTTGGAGCTTGATGGGGTACTATACACGCGAGTCATTGATGCCTACAGAGCGAGGTTCGCTTCCTAGCATCCACATCGAGGAGGCTGTGCCTTTTGTCTGATCCGTGTGAACAGCTACGGAGTCGAGGACGCGGAGTACGCCATCTCGCAGCTTGCACAAACGACCATGCGCTCCGAGATCGGACGGCTCACACTCGATCACGTCCTACGAGAGCGCGCCGCTCTAAATACGAACATCACAGAAGCGATTAACGAAGCGGCTCGAGATTGGGGCGTCGTGTGTCTGCGATACGAAATCAGAGATATCCACGCCCCAGAAGGCGTCGTGGCGGCCATGCACCGCCAGGTCACCGCTGAGCGGAGCAAGAGAGCGGAGATATTGGAAAGTGAAGGGCAGAGACAGAGTGCGATCAACATCGCCGAAGGGCGCAAGCAGAGCGTCATCCTTGCCTCAGAGGCATTGAAGG
>JAABUL010001532.1_pt1 | contig 43228 bp, 81 predicted proteins | sample 5559151 | NCBI WGS metagenome assembly JAABUL01 (sample SAMN10711876, study PRJNA513368) | rock metagenome | isolation source: Antarctica rocks | place: Antarctica: Victoria Land, Pudding Butte sud | reverse complement strand
CCGCACCCCCCTTCAACAACCACATGACCTCCCCCTCGGCCTCCCTCCACCTGACACGGTGCCTCACACCCACCCCCCACGCACCCTCCACATCCCTCAGTCCCGCATACCAATCCTCCCCTCCCCGTTCCTCCCCACCACCACCTCTACCTCCACCTCCACCTCGGAGCGTCCTATATTCCGGAGCCTCGCCCGCGCGTCGACCCCAGACATCTACACCGCCCGGCCCTCCCCCTAGACCGACCCGCTGTTCTTCCTCCCGCTCGGTAGAATTCGCTGCGAGCCCCTCTTCCCAAGATGGTGGGAGGCTGAATGGAGAAGAGAGGAGTCGGTGTGCCCGGACGAGGTCAGGGAAGGTAAGAGTCGCTCGGGCGGTCAGGGTGGATCGGAGACGGGGGTGGAGGGAGAGCGCGGAGAGGAGGTTCGAAATGTGAGTGTGGAGTGGGGGGTGGAGGTGGGTGTAGGGTAGGAGGGATGTCAGATTGGCGATGTACTTGGGCGAGCGTTAGCGAGCCGCCCTTGGTCCTTTCCTTAGTTCTAGGTGAAGAGACGTACGCGTGGGCGAATGAGCGGGTCACGATCGATTCCGAGGGGCGGCAGGTCGAGGTCTTCGGGGTAGATACTCGTCGAACAGCTAAAATGGTCCACCTGCCCATTTACCATCAGACGGTCCAATCCAATCCAGTGAGTCGTGAGAGGTAAAGCAGCTTACGACCCAAGAAGGGACGTCCGGCCTTTCCGCATCCCGCACCCAAATCGTCATCCATCCTTCTGGCGGGCTATAACTCACCCCATCCATCTCCAACCTGGATGTGGAGAGGGTCGAGAGGAGCTTGATCTGTGCTGGACTCGGGGCGGTCTCCAGACAGGAGATGACGAGCGTCTCGGGCAGCTTGAGCTTAGGTCCTTCCAGGCAGTGGAGTGGTTCAGGGGTTTGATTGGATTGGATTCCCAATGGCGGGGACGATGCGGCCGAGGCGTAGCGCGAGGATGCGCGGCTCGATTTCGATACTCGTGGTGCGTGAGGATCGTAGAGGATGGAGCGGGAGACGTCCTCGGGCTCGGAGTCGGGTGATAGCTTGGCGTGGTGGGTAGGTCGACCGAAGATCGATTCGCTCATCTGATCATCCCATCCATCGTCAACCAGTTAGACGGAGGAAAGAGGTAGTACCGACCGCCGAGATGACGCTGACGACCCTCTCGACCCCCTCCCTCGTACTCGCCCGCTTATCGTCCCGCAACACATCGACGATGACTCCCCCACGCCGGACTATCAGGGCTATGAGCAGGACGGAGAGCAGGGTGGGGTCGAAGTTCCAGCCACGAAGTTGAGGCGAGGTGAGGAGGTGGTCGATGAGTAGGGGGAGGAAGGAGGGTGTTCCGGGAGTGGGGAGGGGCATTTTTTATCCTTATCTGGGAATCATGGTGAAGGGGTAATGGAAGAAGCGAGACAGAGAATGTGGAGATTGTCAACAAGTAAGCTGTGACGGGACCCGCTTCTGGCTGCTTGATTCCCCCTCGGGATTGGGACAACTCTGTTCAGACTTGTTCGCACCATAGCCCTGATTGATTCTCGTTGCGTGTATATACAGTCTCCTCCTCACGATCAGATCGCCTCGTTATAGTCATTTCCCTTCGCCCCGCTGTCATCCGCCTGTTGGCCATAGACGTTCATATTTCTGTGAGCCACGATCAGCGGACCACTTCTGCGTGCAGTTCTGCAAGGGGACATACTGGTTCCGCATCCTGTTCTCCACTGCCTCTGCATCGACATCTGTTCCAGGCATCAGAGGGGTCCAACCTCGTGCAAATAGCCTCGGATCAAGTGTCCGGCTTGACGTATGGGTGGATGCCCAGCTGGAAGTAACGAATGGAGACACTCACCGCCCTCCTCCCGATACCCCGGGGTGCTGGTCCCCGTCAAATACTCGAGAGCCTGCGGCTCGTCGTCATCCGCGTACCCTCCCGTAGCCGGGTCGAGTCCCGACTCCGCGGCCATCTGGTTCTGGCGGGAAAATGAGGAGCCTTTTGCGTTGCGGCCGTAGCCTCCGGTCGCGGTACCTACGAGCGCAACGAGCGGGAAGGAGGGGGAACGGACGGGTGGCAAGGCGAAGGTAGGGAGCAGCCGGGCAAAGAGGCAGGAAGGAGGAGCAGAAATTACCGTTTAAATGGGTGTGAGCAGGGGTTCAGCGGATATAATGTTCAGTCAAGGAGGGTGGGAGCGATCGTCAGTACGAGATATACGTGAGATGCATCAATACCCACTATCATCAGCGTCCATCCCCTCGTACGCACTTGGCCGTCCCCGACCCGCTTGTCCCTGCGGACCCGGCTTCCCCGGCGAATCCTGCTGCCCCGCTGCTCCTTGCTGCTCTTTCCCCGGTCCTGGCTTTTGGTCCGGTTTGAACCCACCACCGAACCCCTTTCCCCGGACAGCGCCATACTGACCCTCCTCGCCATACTGCCCCGGCTGACCAGCGATCCCAAATCTATCTGTTGACCCGCCCGGAGGATGGGTGGTCGGGTCCTGTGTCTGAGGATCACCGGTCGGCTTGAACTCGCCCCCGTTATCGCCCAACTGTGAGACGTCATAAGTGCTCGAGCCCGAAGATATGAGGTATGCATACCATATTCTCTGAAGTGGTAGGCACGCGTGAGCAGTGCGTCAGGGAGGTTGCGGTATGGGGCGGAGGGACTGACGGATTTGCTGCTCGTACTCCTTCCCTTGGTCCGTACCCATGATCTTCTTGGCGTTATCTACACTCTGCGATGGGTCGTGTGAGTTCGGCAGGGCATCTCGAGAAGAGCACGGAGGGGTAATGCAGAATGGCGACTCACTTGTTCCATGATGACGGGTATCTAGCAATAAACGAGTGGGAAGATTCCGAGATGAAGTTGCAGCAATTGTTGACGAGACTGCTCATCTGAACGGCAATAATGAGAAATGGGAAATGGGAAATGTCCTTTTGACATCATTCGTCCTCGAATCAAAGAGGTTCATTCTATATTCCAAGCTTCAGAGTGGCTGTGATCCTATATCAGATACTGACAGATTGACTCTCGAAAATCAAGGGACACTTGCGATGAGGATCGTAAAGAGCATTTCACACTTTGTGCATTCTCAAGACAACGGCAACGTCTACAATAATTCGCTGGACATTTTCCGAGATATGATTAAGGTCGCACGCTTTACAAACCCTCCACTGCTCCTCGCCTAGATGAACACACCCGAGCCCGGTTCCGGACCAAAGTAGCCAATGTCGGGGACCTGGAGGCTTCGGCAGGCCACCGACTCACAACCCTCGTAAGGCGCGGTGTTCCCCCACCAGTGAATCGCGACGTTGGGGATCTCGAGCGCAAAGAAGATGACAATAGCTGCAAGGGCGATGGCGGCCATCCAAGCGGCGGCGAGGACGTAGTTGTACTTTGCCCAGAACGCGAGGTGTCGCCTCTTGATGTAGAGCCAAGAGAACATTGTGAGGGGGACGACCGGCCAGAAGTTCGCAAAGGTGTAGGGAGACCAGAGGAGACCGCCGGCACAGATCATGACAGGGTGAACCTGACGGAGCCACTGCTGACGAGGGAAAGCCTTCTGGAGACCTCGGACGACTGGAATAGCGGTCAGCGTTCAGCAAGAGTGGTCAAGAGGGAGAAATCACGGAACGGCATGACGAGACCGACAGGGAATCCAATGAGGAGGTTGTTGTATCGTCGGCCGGGCCCGAACAGCCTCTTGGCACTGAGAGTACCCCAGAAGACGGACGCGGTGAAGAAGGTGTTTTGACCAGGGCATGTGAAGCCAAAAGACGCGTCTTTGGTGCAGACGTTTTTGAATGTAAGCTGGAAGTTGAAGATACCAGTGCAGACAAAGGTCGAGATGAGGACGGCGATCATCTGAGCGGCAAAGGTGTGCCGCGGAGGGATCTTGGTGTAGTGAGCCAGCTTGAGGTCGTTACTGAAGAAGATGGCCTGAGCGGTGGTGACATATCCGTACATCTTGAAGAAGTTCATCTCGATCGCGTTTCCTGCTGAAATGGAACCACCGATGAACTCGGCGAGCACATTCATGGTAACCTGAATACCGGTAACGGCGGTGATCATGCCGACAGGAATGATGCAGATGATGGCCATGACGATACCGAAGATGACAGTTGCCGGCGAGGAGTGAGTAGGATACACCCCGATACCGATCATACCGAGGGTCGCCGCGATGGCGAGGACGATCATGAACCACCACTCCGGGACCTCGGGATATGCCTTCATTAGCTTGAAGTGGATGTCCTCAGCGAAGTCCTCGTCCCCCTCGGTGATGGTGGAACGCTTCCTGACGCTGCGCCAAACACCCTTGAAGCCGAGCGCGAGATCGTGCCAATGATAGAGGTAGACATACGAGATGGCTGGTCATATCAGTATTGTGATGTGGGGACAACGGGCAGCTTACTGGCTGTGTAAATGGCGAAGAACCAGAAGTAGATGACAAGATTCCCAGCACTCATGTAAGGCTCCGAGTACAGCTGGTACAGATCGTCGTCGAACGCCCCGTCCGCGTTGAGAATCAGAGAGACATTGTAACGGCCTCCAGTGTTGTCGAACACATGATTATTGTTGATCGGCAGGTACTCCGTGTTGAAGGTATTCGTGAAGTAGATGCCGACGATCCTACGCGGGGGTTCTTTAGCGAAGTGACAGCGCTGAGAGACAAGAGACCTACATGAAGAAGCCCATGATCATGCCCGCGAACAAATTGAGGATGGTAAAAGTGGGCAGCACAAGCGGGGTCCAGCCATGAACGGTGAGCACGTTGAAGTCGAATGTGGGCCAAGGGTTGAGGCCGAGACCGTTGAGGTTGCCGACGATATTGGCGTAGTTGGTGTTCTTAGGGGCGATCCAGAGCATCCAGTTAAAGTACGACAAACCCTGGAAGATGAAGCCAGGGAACCACCAGTAGCTATCAGAAATGTAAGCTCAATGGATCGGGACACAGAAGCTCGACTCACATGAACATGGTAATGAAAGCCCACAAGAAGAACTTCTCTCGGCTCCAGGTGTAGATCCGCTTGAACGGACCAGGGACGGGCTCGTTGATCTCGGTGTGGAATGCCTTGTTCAAGGCGACGGTCACAAGGGACGTGGGCCAGACACAGAAACTGGGGAACACAAGGAATTTGCGGGCGATCCCCGCAAGGCCGAAACCGACAAAGTTGCTACCCATCGAACAGAGGATCTGGTAGCCGAACTTGTACGCATAAGGTTGGTTGAAGTATACCGGGAGAGCCTGGACGAAGATGGTGTAGTTGGTGTATGGGGTGTTGTAAGCGACGGTCGCCATGATCGTGATGAGCATGTGTTCCTTCTTGTTGAATTTCCCAGGGTTAAAACTATGCTCGCGACCAAACATCCTGAAGCTTCTTCTGGGCAGGACCGCTGCCATGAAGCGGCCAACAGGATCTGGAGGTATATCGTCAGTGAAGGTCGCCATGTGGAAGCAAGATGAAACTCACAAGCCAGGAGCTGGGCAACGTTGGAGGTGACATAGACCGATGGATTTCGGATGCTGAAGAGCTCGTTGACGAAAGCTCCAACACCAGAGAAGATGACACCAATGACCCAAACTCGGAAGGTGAACGAGGGCATATTCACGTCGTCCCAGTTGTCCACGTTCGCTCGGACCTCGGCGTAGGGAGAGTTCTCAGTGACGAGCAAAGCCTCGAGCTTCATCTCGATAATGAGGTCGGCGTATTCGTTGGGTTTGTTGACGACCTGAGGATCATCCAAGAAGAGATTCATCTTTTCCATCGCCGAGCCCGAGAAGTTTTGATCGTGCTGATGAAGCCGTCGCACTTGCTTCATGATCTGTCAATGGAGTCAGCTAGTTGATCACGGGACTATGGAACAAAGACATACAGCTCGGCACCTGTCCAAGCTCATCGTGCTCAGCCTCTCCTCGGCGGCCAGCAGATCCTCCGCCGTGATCTCGAGTCCACTAGACCAGATTCAGCGTATCATTCGAATGTCGTCCGGAACACCTACTCCTTGACAGCACCCTCTTCTACGAGGATCTGGTTGACGCCGAATTCACCGGCCTTGACCTCAACCTGTTCGTGGATATCAGCATTGAAAGCACTGCCCAACCCAGACGAGCTAACAAGCTACTGACCTCATCGTCAAGCTTAGAGTCGGCTCCCTTGTCATCCGTGTACCCAAGTCTCTCTCGAGCCCCCAGAGTGGGAGTGATCCCGTGATTCTGGTCATCCATCTTGTCGTTGCCCTCGATCTAGGTCGATACAACGAGTTTGAGGACGGGACCAAAGCTTTGTTCAAAGAGTATATACTGCCGGGTTTCTCGCCGTCTTTTGCTCGGCGCCGCCAAGGCAATGATGCGGGAACCCACATGATCCTGTGATAAGCTCAAAGGGTGCACGCGAGCCCATTCGCCATCTGGCCTCCGTTATCGCTCGAGATCTTGCCATCCGACCTCTTCAAGGCACGGAGACGCATGGTCATAATCGATATAGTGATCTGCCCAAGAGATCGGAAGGGGTACCATGCGGAGGGATGGTAGTACGATAAGAAGATTCTTTACGGCAACGTTCAGGTCTCAGCGCAAAGTGTCCCCAAACCAGGGCCCATGCCTGGGCGAAGCGGTGCCTGGATCAGCCTCTTATCGGCGGTCATGCGCTCCACTCCGGCATCCTGCCTCTTTCACGAGCCAATCACAAATGCTATGAGCGGTCACGCCGAAGGACCTTGCCAAATGCCTCCCCATCTCCGATAGCCGATAAGCACAGAAACTCGATGCCGCACATTGTGACCGACCGGGATTTTTCAATATCGTTATCACTCGTTTGACAGTCCGAGCAGCCTATCTTGAGACCGTGAGAAATGAGTGGTGTACCACGAGGATGGCGATCGCTACCATGCTTTCGTCAAGGCGTTCTCAATAAGGCATGGCTCAAATATGCTTCCTTCCGCTGATTTGTAGCACGCCATTGTCCTCGTGTTTCTGATTGATTCGAGGATCGTCAATAGATTGCGGTCGGACCTTGCGCACCACCTGCAGGCTTGGTCCTGCTGATGGTGGGGTTGGAGTAAGGGAATGTAACAGGTCCCCAAGGCGTAGACCGAGGTAGTTAGTCCGCCTGGGATGCATTACCTGAAACGGATCAATTCAGTAATCCTCGAAGTTATCCAAACATCTCTGTAACAGACCTGTTCATGTCATCTGGAGAGAATCAACGAGGAAGAGTAGCAATAATCCATTCCTCCCTTTACAGATCGGGTAAGCGCCGGATGCTCGGGCGATGAGAGCGACGGCAAGTCCGATGGGTCCTGCGCCGCATATGAGAACGGGTTGGCCAAGGTAGTGTTTGGCGCGGAGGACGGCTTGGTATGCGACAGAGAGGGGCTCGACGAGTGCGCCCATCGCATGTGACATCTTGTCGGGCATTCTGAGGCCATCAGCTAGGTTAAAGAGCTTATCATTGGATGGACGGACTTGTGGAGGAATCGTGCGGGATGGGCGACGAAGCGTCGCATAGTCCCATCCGAAGGAGGGGTGCCCAAAAATCTGCAACTCAATCAGCGTAGGCCCAAGATGACCTGAATGAGAACTCACTAGACTCGCGGACACAAGTTGTATCTCCCTCTCAAGCACATCTCTCACTCCCAACACGACACCCCAGGCTCGATGGAGACTCTGTCGCCTACGTGGAGGTTGACGACGTTCGAGCCAACCTCGATGATCTGTCCGGCAGATTCGTGGCCGAGGATGAGGTCGTGTGTGACACAGCAATCACCAATCCGACCGGATTTCCTACCCTCATTAGATGACACACCGAGAGTGTCTAGCATGGGAACACACCAGAAATGAAGCTCTGATCCGCAGATTCCCGTAGCTTTCTAGATTGGACCAGACGCTTCAGTTATGGCTACCACAACCGGTGTAGTGATTGACATACGACACGGATGATACAGTGATCTGGCGGGCAATCTGGGAAGACCTCTTCCTTTTGCTAAATCCTGCGAGGGCACATCTCAGACCTAAACCATACCATATTCCAGGCGAGATCACTGACCGATGATCCTTTGTGACCCAGTGCGCGAGATTAGGTCGACTGAGCACCGAAGCGTCCACAAGGCGTTTGATGGCGTCATCCCAGTTCTGAGCAATTTCTAGCTTGACGACCGAGTGTGAGGGAATAGGATCCACCGCGCCGTTCACAGCAGTCGGCGACATCTTGCCGTCGAAGGAATGTGCAGTCTTCTTCTACTGTAAGGTTGAGGTTGCGGTTGCGAGATCAAGCTGATGGTAGAGAAGTCTGACGTCGATACGACATGCTTTCGTCTGCTACAGAACCGTACATCCGAGGAAATAGGTAGATTCATACCCTACCATTTCCAACGTCGAGCTATAGACTGAACGGTCTCGGAGAGATATAGACAGATCCGAACCCGGGCCGGAAAAAACTTCCGTAAGTTGACACAATCGATCACGTGTCTTGCTATTGTAAGTTATACTTTGGTATGTTCACGGCTCGTGTCAAGCTTCGAGGAGACTTGGGAAATTACGAATCGGTAGGGATACAGAATTTGCTGTCATGAATCAGACCGACGTCGAGTCCTCGACCTCGCACTTGGCCGGGAAGTCGCAGCGAGGTGGACCCGAAGTCAGCGATTCGACCAATGACTTGAGGCTGGAGAAGCGTCAGAAGGTCACCAAATGGCGGAAAGCCTGCATTCCGGTCTGTCTAGTGTCGTACCACACGAATGAAATATTGATTGACAGATTCACCTAGTGCCGAATGCGGAAATGCAGGTGTAGGGTCAACCTCTGGATCCGTGCAGCAACGCAGCCAAGATCAATATCCTTGCCGATGGCCCAAGGAGGATGGACGGTCATCTCAAGCGCATCGCTTACGTTCGAGGTCGAAGAGGATAATGGCTTTGGGCGAGGGCGGACCTTCGAATGGGTTTATTTCGGCTGATTGGCTAGATGGATTGGGCGGGAGTGAGTTTTCATTAATCCTACTCGGTGTTACCGCCTACTGATAGCCCGGCTCCAGCATCCTCGACATCCGCACATACCTCGTTGTATCCCTCGCATACACAACCTTCGACATCCGCAGCAGCCGAAATGCACATCAACCCGTTTGACTCATTCGACTTTTCGGCACAACCCCTTTCAGATTTCAACATCAGTTTCGATACTTAATCATTTCCTTCCCTATCCGGCTTCGACCCGCGTCATTCATCTACGCGTTGAGTCACCGATTACCTATCGTCAAATACAGCAGTCCGAACGATGAGGTCGTCCAGGTTCCCAACGATTCGCAACAGGTGCTCGACACTTGCTTAATCCCTTCATCCACGGGAAATGGAAAGCGATCTGAACAGGCGATCAAAATCACTTGGTGGCGACCACACGGCCAGACTGAGCTTGCACCTGGTGAGCGATACTTAAGCTCCCCACAGAAATATTCCTCTGATATGTGTCTGGGCTCAAACGTATCACACTCAAGGTACGGTTGGAGAGCCCGTCCAGCAGCAAGCAAGCCCTTACCGCTGTGACGTCGACAAACGCCGGAACCATTGACCCGATGGAAGAAATTATAACCGCGGACGGGTGACCTGCGAAACCCATCATGCGCCATCTACTCGCTCTCTTTGCGGCCCATTTTGGCTGCCAGTTCCCTTACCTCGATCCAGCATGTCCTCGAGGCGGATCTCGAGGCTGGCTCGGGATCTGTCTTCCTTTTCAGCTGCATCGCTAGCGACTGCTGCTCGGTGAGTCGAAACTCAACTCAAAAGGGCAACATGTAACGGGATGACGTGGCAGTTTTTCGAGCCACCCCGCCATCGCTTTACCCTCGTTACAGCCACACGAATATGGCGAGCCTTTCCATAAATCCGCAAAGGGTCTATTAGGCTCGGTGCTGGGCGTATCATCGAGAGATAAGGTGATGGCGCTGGTACTGCTAGCTCATCTCGGTTTCGCCATCGGTACGTCGACGTGAGTCAGGAAGCGAATCAAACTGAGAAGTTTTGGCAGACCCGGAATCTGAGGAGTGGATGATGGCGGGAATGGCTGTCCGTATGGCCACTGACTTGGGACTACACCTTGTTTGTTGTTTCAGAGTGCCTCGAAATATCAGCTATGGCGGATGGACAGGACCCCGAGGACGACTCCGATATACCGGAGGACGAACTTCGTCTGAACTGCCTCGTCTTCTGGTCCGTCAACGAGCTCGACCTAGCGCTCGCCTTCGGTGTCGGGCGCGAGACGATTTTCCGGATTGAAGGCATCACTCAATTACTTTCCACCAAGAGAGACGTGCGGCCGAGCGCGACACCAACCGGAGTACCGCATAGTCCTGTCCCATTCGCATGCCTATAGATGCTATCGTATGGCCAGCTTGCCAATATGCTCAATGGTCCGGGACATAAGCAGCGGAAGGCGCCAGACGTTCACGCTGCGATTGCAGACTCGGTACGGGTGTACGATTCGTGGCCGGAAGATATGCGCTGGAACGCGACAAAGTAAGTGCATTTATGCACAGGAAATGACTGGCTGAGACAAGGCTCCAGCCTTCAGTAGCATTCGCAGGCCAATCAAGGTTCCATCTTCCTCCATCTCCATCTCCATCTCTGGCTGCATACCATCATCGTGAGTGACCACGTTCGTCACGATGTACCATTCACCAAGATGCTGTTTCTCAGGCGTCTGGGTATCTCACCGATACCGATCATCTTCGTCGTCCCACTTCTAGTCGTCCAGCAAATACGTGTCGCAGCGGAGCGGTGGCACCTGGATCCCTAGCGGAGTCAACGCTCTCGCGTTATTCGATCCGGACCATCGGGGATATTCTCGTCTTGAGCGACATCATCGAACCGTCCGCCTACATCAGTCTACCCTTTGTGAATCAAGCCTTCTTCGTCGCGGGCTGCTGCTATATCAAAGGTCGGCCTTACCCTGATTGCATGGTTTCAGGTCTGATTCCACGTAGATATCGAGTAGCAACAACGGCATCGAACTCACGCTCACAGCCACCGCTCCCACCCTATCGAGTCATTCACAACCATCCCTCTTTCGAGCGAACGAGTCTCCGACGATCGAGAACGAGAGAAACAGAGCGATCTCTTTCGGGCCTTACTTCAATCCGTCTCCTCGTCAAACATCACCACTCTGAAGCAAGGTCTCGCGACTTTAGTGGTCCGGCGTGGCGTGGGTCGCCGCTGCTCTGGATCAAAGGCTGTCGGGCGTCGATGCGCTCGCTATCGACCTGGTCAGCGCGACGGACAATTTGCAGTCCTCGGTCTCGGTGCCCGACGCGTGCTTGTTCACTTCGTCGAGAGGTGGGCGGGATATCCTGCCTGTCTCAGCATTCGCGGCGAAGCTCAACGTGGACATCAGTGGGTCCTTTTCTTTCCTCGTAAAATGGCATGGTTGGCTGATGCGTGGATCTAGATGACTTTGATCTGTCAACGCTGCACAGTTCACTCCTGGAGTGTTTGGCGAATCGCATCCGCAGAATGGCAAAGCTGGGTAGGCTATGTAGTGGCCGATGTCAGATCCATCATATGCAATCCCTCTTTGAGTAGACATCACTAAAACTCATACACAAGGCGCCTCCGAGAGCCATGCATACTCATTGGAAGTTCTAACGAGAATAACACAAACCTTCGATCACTGCACCACGCTCGTAAGGCGGAACCTTGATCGATCTCTTCTCCCTCGCGATCTGAACTTCGGTCTTTGTTGGTCATGAAGTGTCTCGCATGGATCTTGCGCTTGAACAATTCGTCGAGCTCGGCGTAGGGCCGACCCTTTGTCTCTCTATTCAAGTCAGGAGCGGTTCGATAACGTGTAAATCCACCGCGGCCTGCAGGACAGAGGGGGTTGTGACTCACGGGATGAGGGAATAGACAAGGACGAGACCGAGGAAACCCGTACCGGCGTAACAGAAGGCGGTACCCTTGATACCCCAATCGGCGCCGGTGGGACTGAGCATGAGTGGGTTAGAGTAACTGACGATGAGGTTGAGCATACCCGTCATCGCTGCTGCCACACCGATGGTACGTGCTCGAAAGCTCGGTCGCACTGCTCTCCCCGAGGTACACGTAGCCGATCGGTCCGGCGCTCAACGCATAGGCCGCTATCTCAAATACGACTAACGCGGGTAGGTCAGTAAGGCCAGTACTGTACGGCGCGGTTCTGGGCGACTTGCCTGAAGGCGATGACGACCCCGCCTGTGGTAGGGCTTTGATGGTTCGATCCCACCGATAAGTTTGAAGTCATCTCGTAATACTCTAGATTCGCCATCGCGACGGTTTCACTACCCCGACCAGTTGTCTAACGCGGCTACCTTCTCATACGTCCCCGATAGATTTCCGCTACGCTGGTCGTCTAGAGGCATTCATTTGTCCAAGGTCGCCTGACTTTTGGCAAGCATTGGAGTTGAGCGTCGGGATCGTTCACTGGTCGGCACAGCAGTCTGACACATTGGTGAAGTAAGGACTAGGTATGCCACAAGCAAGTGATGATCAGCGTTGAGCTGCTCACACCTCTCCATCCCTTGGCCTGTGCGGGAGCCCGAAAGACAATTCCTTCACCTAATGGGTTTGGTCCAGTGATTTGCGCCAGCGATCCTGTCATCAAATGGTATGCAAGGCCAGCCAGCCTTCTCTCACACGGGCCTTCTCTAGCTCTGGAACGCACGCTGTCCCTGTCACATTTTTCAACACAAAGGTCAACTCGGACCAAAACCAGCCTAAGAAGCAGGCAACTCAAGTACCAAGTTTGTGCTGCCACACCGCCCATCAACCTTTCACCACGAGCGTCCTTGTTCAGTCCAGTCCACTCCATTCCTCACCCAACCTCATCTCCGCTCAAGACATGCCCGATTCCTCCTCCCCTTTCTCTCCACCACTCCCAATAATCGACATCACCCCCTACCTCCCCTCCTCCTCCTCCTCCTCCTCCTCCCCCGCCTTTACGGAACGAGCGAAAGTCGCTCAATCGCTACACCAAGCCTGCAGGGACCTCGGGTTCTTCTATCTCCGCATCTCCTCCTTCCTCGACCCCGGGGAATGTTCCGAGATCCTCGATCTCGGTCGGGAGTTCTTCAGGTGGCCGCAGGAGGAGAAGGATGCGATAGGTCTGGAGAAATCTGATGGGTGTCGCGGTATGTCCCCTTCTCCCCTTCCGGTCTGCAAACCTTTCAACAGCGGACGATTGATGTTGAGCGCACAGGGTATCAGAAGCTGCATCAGAATATCACGCAGGGCAAAGCGGATCACCATGAAGGCCTCGACTTCTACGCTCCTTCCCCATACCCTCCCACTCACACGTCCTCGGATGCGAGTGGGAATGGCAATGGGCAGGGGAAGCTGAGACCGCTGGAGGGCCCGAACGTGTGGCCCGAGAAGCCGGAGCGGATGAGAGGTGTGCTAGAAGGGTGGGTGGAGAAGATGAAAGGTCCTGGGATTGGCGGTGATGCGGGGTATGGCGGATGGGTTGGGTATGAGTGAAGGGGAGTGGGAGGGGTTGAGAGGGATGGTGGATGATACTTTCTGGGTGATGCGCCTTATCGGTCAGTGCGCCCTCCCTTCAAACCCACTTTACCCAACCGAAGCCTGACGCGGGTCAGACAGGGTATCCGCCATTGCCCGAAGGGGCGGACGGTGTATCGTGCGGTGATCATAAAGACTACGGCTGTCTCACGTATGTCCACCTCACCTCCCTCTCTCTCTCTCTCTCTCTCTCTCTCGGTCTGAATACCGAGGGCTGACAGCACCAGGTTCCTACTCGCCGACCCATGCCCGGGTTCGCTCCAAGTCCTCTCCAAATCCTCCTCTTCCTCCCCGTCCACATGGCTCCCCGCCGACCCGATCCCAGGCTGTGTTGTAGTCAACATTGGCGCGATGTGGGAACTCTGGTCCGGCGGACTCTACCCAGCGACTTTACATAGGGTGGTCCATCGGAATCCGGTTTATAGGGTCTCGGTGCCGTTCTTCTTTGAACCGAATTTCGGGGCGAGGGTGGGGGTGCTGGATGCCGCTAGACGGAAAGCCAGGGAGGAGGGACGGGAGGTGAATATTGGAAAGGATGGAGGGGAGGGAGGGGTGACGATTTATGGGGAGTATCTGTTGGAGAAAGTTGGGGGTAACTTCACATACTAGCTGGGGAGTGGATCGATTGGTTGGGATTACATCGTTGTGTGGCTCGAGCATGGTTTGAAGCATCTCTCGCGTGAAGCATTCCGGCTAGTCGAGATGTGTTTGCTTGCCGTGTTTGCTTTGCGATGAACCTGTTGATGGCCCGGAAGCTGAGCGTCCTGATTTGTGCGTAGGACACGCATGAATGGTGCGCAGACATTACATGTCATCCCCATGCTTGCGTATTGCTGCGCAGGTGTCAGCTCGGACTCAGCTCGCGAAAGTCGCACCCACCTATAGTTGACTATCAAATGCCCCTCCGTGCCGAAGCACTGTCTTTGGCCGAATTCGGAAAGCGTGAGGGCAGGCGATCGAAAAGGTGCGGAGGGAGAGAAGGAGAGAGATATACCAAGTCAGCCGTCAACTCCTAGCCCTCTGGATTCGGTTCCACCCACCTTGAACAGATTCCCAACCGTATCATCCGGCGCGGGCGCAAACGCCGCATTGATATAAGTGAACTGCGCGACGGTCACGACCCGTCCCAATCAGGCTTGGAGAGACGTACGAGTGGATCCGCGTGGTTGAGGCCGAGCTGAGTGCGGAGGAAGACGATGACCGCTTGGAATCGGTTGCCGGCGGTGACTTTGAAGACGTTGTTCTTCATGATCGGGGCGGAACCTATGGATTTGAAACGGACGACGACTGAGGACGGAAATATCAGTGACGAGACTTGATAGGACAAGAAGACGAGGAGAGCAGGAAAGGGAGTGAGATGGAGAAGGGAGGATTCAATGGAATGAGGTGGAACGAGAGGAGCTGGCCTTTTTGCGAGGGAATGTTGGCCCAAGACGGTTGACTGACCTTTCGATGCATCTTTCTGCTTGTAATGCTCGAATGGCGGGGAAACAGACGGACCTCCTGGAGCTTCGCCGACGCCTGACGATAGGAGCTCAGCGATGGGAGCCGCCGCCGACATGCTTCCGCTCTTACCGTGGAATAAGGAGGAAGATTGAACAGCAAAACTAATAAGAATCTCGCCATTCTGATCCACCCTTCCATCTTTCCTTCCACTTCCTCATCTCGCTCTTTTCTCTTCCTCATTCGATCGAGTTGTAAAAAGTATGAGCGACCCCTCTGACCACCCCGGAAAGTCCACCTCGAACCCCGTCTTCGTCGCTCATCCCCCTCCTCCACCCACCGCCGATTCAGTCCCTCCAGCTCCTACGCCCACCGAAGCCGGACCATCCACGTCCCAACCACCCTCCGAGACCGTCAACCCACTCTTCGGGGCGACTCCTCCCCTCATCCCCACCGACGCTCTCGCTCCGCCCACAAAGGATACCCCTCGAGATCGACCCAGCCCATTTCCATACCGTGACCACCCTTATTCACCCCCAGTACGTCCCCCTCCGTCTCATATCGCCTACTAACCCACCCATCCCGACCAGTCCCAAAACGCACCATTCCTTCCCCCTATGACGTCCTCATCCCCCATCCCCCAATTCCTACGAAGATTGACCTCCCTCCTCTCCCTCATCCTTGCTACCTCCGCCCTCCTCGCAGCTGGATGTTCCATTTTCCTCCTCCCCCTTCTTCACGCGACTTTCTCCGCGCGGGCGGCGGTGGTGGATCAGCAGGTCGACCGGGTGAAAGCACTCCTCAGCCGACTCCGGGAATTGCGCGGGAATCGATTATATCCTCCCATCTTCAACGGCGAATCCCAGATTCCATCTGAAACCGACCCAGAGAAGAAGCAGGACAAGGAGGAGCACGAAAAGGAAGAGGAAAGACCACTCGTGCTAGAAGAACTCCACTCCCGCCCCTCCACCCCCACTTCCTCCTCCACCCACCCTCCCACTCCTCCTCCAAACCTCACGGACCCCACCCCCTCCCTCACCCGCCTCTCAACCTCCCTCCAATCCCTCTCCTCAGCCTTGAGCTCCACATCCACGACACGCACCTCCCTCCTCTCCACACTCGAGTCCTACACATCCCATCTTCATCGTGAGATCTATCTCCGTTCCTCCTCTTCCACTGCCGCAGGGAATTACGGGATGCCGGTCAGTCTCGGCACGCTGGGTCACAATCTGAACAGTGAGATCGGTGGGGCTGGGGCGGATAGGAGAGGGGAAGAGTGGGATGGGGTGAGGAAGGAGGTTAGGGCTATAAAGGGGATGTTGTTGGGGAGGAGGAGTTTCGGGATGATCAGTGGGGCGGGGACTTGAGAAGCTACGGAGGGATTGGGATTGAGACAGGGAGGGTTTGTACAGGGGCAAAGGAGGAGCCAGCTACGGTAGAATTTGGGGAAGAGGAGCAGGGCTCAAGGGGATGATGTGGAGGATATGGGGTTGTGAGTATGGATAAGGGGGTTGAGGCGGGTCAAGATATATGAATGGATACACTGTGTGACACATCGTCAATCTTCATCCCCTCCTCCATCCGCCAAGCTATCCATCAACTACTCTCCATCAGTCATCTTCCGCCAACGCCAAGGAAAGGGACTCACCATCTGAGCAAAGTCGCCTTCGTCATCGTCATCGTTCCCGTTCCCACCCCCATCACCGTCCCCACCCCTATCCGCTCCCACTTCGTCCCGCGACGAGACCTCCTCTATCCGCTCTTTCCCCTTCGGCGCCCGGGACTGGAATCGATTCATCTCAGGTACCTCCCCATTCTCAGGCGGGCCTAAATGTAACGCCCGTTTCTTCTTTGGCGGACTGGCCCCAGGCCTGCTCGACCCCGTCAACCTTCAACTTTGTTCCGTAAGGGAATTGCTTACTCAGGAGGTGATGGATCCTTGAAACTCTCTAGCGGAAGTTGCTCCTCATCAGCGTAACGCACACGTTTCCGACTCGGCGTCCCCGGAGGACTCGGCACGCTACGGTCTCTCAGCTCGTCACGGTCTATTCGAAGCTGGATGACGTACCTTTCCGCGTCCGTCCGCCCGCCCTCAGTCTCATCCACATCCGAGCTCCTCTCCAGGAACGCGTCTAGCTCAGCCTGCGCATCCTCGTCCCACCCCGCTCCATCAGCTTCCTCCCCCACGTCCTCATCTCCATTACCCTCTTCCAGCCCATCCCCCGTTGGCTCATCCACGACAATCGTCGGCGTGTTGGGTCCACTCGTTGATGCCAATCCACTTTGCCCCGCCAAGAAATCCTCCTCATCCTGCCTCGACCAAAGCGCCACGCTCTTCCAGAACCACCCCACCCAGACCACCTTCGCGCCCCGGATTTTGCCAGCGCGGTAGGTCTTCTCGGTGCCCAGGGTGGCTGTGACGCAATGCGTGACGTCTTTGGTGACCTCGGGAAGACAGTGAACGCCGAATGCTTCGGCTGTGAGCCAGATGTCCGAGCTGGTCTTGCCGATCAGAAGTGTGACATTGTATCTCACATGCAGGCTTACGTTTCCGGAGGGATGTGACGAGGGATAACGCCGGAGAAGACGAGGGTACATCCAGCTAGAACTCGGGACTTGAGGTCAGGGATGATGAGCTAGAAGGATTATTAGCGAGACGATCTGTAAGATTCCCCGAACAGCTCACCTCGACATCGCACCCCAGAGGTAACGCTCGCTTGACCTCACGATCCGATCTCGCATCGTACGCCCGATAGAAAGCCAAATGGACATGTTTGAGGATCTCAACGTTTTTCAGCTGTCAACGATCGATCGTGACAAAGCTCACATCTGCGACTCGGTCCAGCTCCTCATCACAACCGTTCAGCAGCGGTTTCCGAGCCTTCGTCGGGGAGTCAGGCGGTGTCGTCGACCTCGTTTCCTCCTTCGACTTGGTGTCCTCCTTACCTACATCCACGCCGTTGATGGCAATAGCGACAGCCACAGCTTCTTCCGCATCTCCCTTCTTCTCCAGCTCTTCTTGCATCTTTGCGAGAGGTCTTTCCTCGCTGACCTGGTCTAGAAGCTTCGCTTGAGCTATCAGCCCTGACAATTCAGGTAGAGTTATTGGAGTTGGAGACGATGAAGCGGATGATGGTGATTCTGTTGATGTACTGGAGGCTGCGGCGGTAGGAGATGAGGATGGGGATGAGGTTGGATTGGGTGATGTTGGGGGCAGGAAAGACCCGTTGATGTCGCCAATCCCAACAAAGAAGTCGTCTACGCCCACCCAAATCAGCCGGGCGACTTCTTGATAAGAGCTGCACATACAGGGGACGACCTTCACCAAGTTCGGACAGTCCGCCCAGACGTCCGACCGGTCGTCGATAACGACTACCATACTCTGATCCGTCGGGAAAAGTCTCTTCAAGCTCTTCTGGCTAAAACCTAAACCAACCACTATGAGCTGAACCCCGATGACTATCGACAGATCCTCACTACCACTCTCATCCCGACTGAGTATCCGCCCGCCGAATGTGGAGCCGGTAGGATCGATGACGGAGCATATCGCATCGGCGTAACTCCGGGTGCCCATGGTGTAGACGTGCATCTCGTAGAGGTTGGACATAGAGGATAGGAAGCGTTGGAGTCCAGGTCTAGGCGAGATTCAGCGGTCGCTCACGACGGAAGGCAGCAACGGCAGGAAAGGTGGATCGAGGAAGAGATGCGGGAGGCACGACAAGTATAGGCAGAGAACTGACCGTGGCTTGGTATAATACCACCTCCCCATACCCTGTCCCCTATATCCAGGCGGCAGATCGTCCGCCAGCTGAAAGCGCGCGACATCCTTGAGCGCAGCAGCATTCGGATTCTTCTTCGTCGGCTGTTTCCGCGGACGTGGTGTTGTCGGCGGTGTGGTGCTTCCAGCTCCTGTATCCTCTCTGACCTCGTCCACGGCTGCACCGTCCTCCTTGATCCCTTTTTCATCTTCATCGCTGGGTTTCGCTGGATCAGAGTCTTCCCGCTCATCATCCTCCTCAATCTCTGCCATCCATTCCCCGACTGTTGGATCGACGGTGGTATGTATGATCGTCTGGTCGAGGTCCACGATCAAGCTGAGTCTTCTCCCTTGCAGCAGGGTATCCCTCGTTTGAGTCTCCAGCCTCCGCGCTTCCTATCCAGCACCTGTATCAGCTACAGGAAAACCCCGCTTTGCTAACGGGACACACATCAGTGGACACGGTAACGCCTAATGCGTCGTGGGCAAGCTCGAAAGCGCCCGGATATCTCGACGGGCCAGGCTGGGAGTTCGGTGCCGAAGTCCGCAGAGAGAGGTAATCGTCCCTAATCTGTTGTCAACAAAGTAACGCAACTATTGGAAGAGGGAGATACGTGGTCAAGTCTGCTCCGCAAATTCCACACATCCCGCGCAACTGGACAGGATGGGAACAAGGCTTCTGTACCCAAACTACCGGTTTCCTACCATAGATACCACCATCAACACCACCATCACTTTCTCGCTAGCTTTGGAAGTCGGCTGTGGACCTACCCAGCATGTTTCCGCTCGACAATATACCCATCCCGAAACTCCTGATCCCACCTGACCACCTCCCCCTCAATCGAAATCTCCCAAGTACCCACCATATCATTCTCTCTCGCCTCGTCATCTTGTTGCCCACCTTTGCGTGCCGTCGTCCAGCTTCGACGCTCGAGCTCGCGCCGAGAGGTGTCGGACGTGAAAGCGTATTCGAGAAGCCGGTCTCCCCGGGAGATGTGGGTATTTGATGGAGCGAGGACGCGGGTGATCGTCAAGGGGTAGGGGAGGTTCGGGGGGAGGGGCAGGGGGGTCGGGGGGTCGGACATGTTGGTCCCCGCAAGACTTGTCCTCAAGTCGACGAGAAGCTGATCATGTAGTACGGCTTCGAGATTGATATAATCCCGTCACAATGCGCTAGACAAGTTGAGACTTGCATTGTAAAAACGTGAGAAGGCATGACCGAGAATCAAGGGGAGGTAAGGACGAAACGAATCCGTAAAGCGGATATCTCCACTCGTTCCTGGCAACGTCATATCCACCTCGGTCGAGGTGGATATGAAACAATACACATGGGTGAGTCAAGCTGGAGACAAGAGGAAAGCTAGCCGATCATTACGAATCTGTGCCCCAGGTAATCACACCAGCCCAAGCCGGTCCAAGCCTATGCTACCGAGACAAGCTTGACATCGAACCTCAACGTCGAGCTACTCCCATCAGCGCCTTACAGCTGACTGAAGGAGGAGAAGACTCACTTCTTAGGTATCCCCGGAATCTTTTGATTCCCATACGCCAACCCTGCCGGAATCTACACCACTTTGAGCATTCGATCCCAGGCAAAGCCAGCAGCAAGGACTCACGGTCAACCGCCTCTCCCCGCCAACCGCCATTCCCGCCAATCCCTGATCCCAACCACTGATGACCTCCCCCTTACCAAGCACGAACGAGAATGGTTTCCCGGCAGTATTCGCATCGAACTGCTTGCCATTCTCCAGCTTCCCGATATACCTGTTTAGCGTCAGACCGGAGCTCGAATGCGCGAGGAGAGAGGGGCGTACCGCATACCGAGACGTTTTCCGGCTTTGGCCACTGGTCCGTCCCCGACTTTCACGTCTTCGAGGATCAGGCCGGATGGAAGGAGCTTCTACGAGTTCTAGTCAGCCACCTGTAAATGTTGTTGAGTTCCGGTGAACCAAGTGTCTGTATGATGGTATGCATAGGGTGTACGTGCAAGAGCGATCTCAACGCCTCACCTTCTGAGGCTTCGCTCCTCCAACCATCGCACCAGCAGGTTTCGCTCCCCCTGCTGTCACAGCCGGCTTCAATCCCCCCGCGACCGCAGCTTTCGCCTCCCCACCCGCCCCCTCCGGCTCGAGCTTCGCCTTCTTCGCCAACTTCTTCCTCTGGCTCTTGCTCATGCCCTCAGCAGCGGCGGTGCCGGTAGCGCCAGTGGCAGCAGGCTGGGGCGCAGGCGACTCGATCTCCTCAGCTTTCCGCTTCTGCGAAGGAGCGGGAGCGGCAGCAGGTTTCGACGCGGCGGCAGAGGGAACGGAGGGTTTCGCATCGGGTTTGACCTTGGGTTTCGCGTCGAGGGTGGGAAGGGACTTTCTTAGTGAAGCGGCTGGCGTGGTCTCCGGGATTTCGGTGAATCTCCTGGAGATGACCGTTAATATGGTATAGCTAGGGAGGTTGTTTGACGTACCCCTTGATGGCCTCCTCTTCGTCCTCGTCAAGCTCTTCATCCTCAAGCTCGGAGTAATCATCGCTCCCTGAGAATTCAGAATCTGACTCGGGCTCGTATGGGACTTGGTTGATGTAGTTTCCGATGAGGTGGACAGCGCTGCAGAGCATCAGATCAGCCAGTGAACCGCTATAAAAGAGTTTGGACGTACTTCTCGCCGGAGACCTCGAATTGGAAAGCTTCGCCCTCAACGAAAGTGAGGTTGAGGGTCGCCTGCTCGATCTGGATGATGCATTAGCTTTGACGATCTCAACGCGGTTATGAAGAAATAGCTCACCTTCCCCGGTATGAGCGAGCATAGAACGACCGTCTCCTCAACCTCATCATCACTATACTCATCATCCTCATGAGCCTCGTCATCCTCATCCCCCTGACCATCCGCATCACCATCCTCATCCACCTCATCCCCTCCCACCCCATTGACCATCTTCCCCTTCCCCCCCTCCACCTCATCACCCAACTCAGATCCATCCCCCATCTCATTCTCCATATCCGAATCCAGCTCATCATCCGAATCAGAGTCGATAGGCGGTAACGGATGATGTGTGATCTTCACGACGGAACGTCCGTCGGCGGAACGGAGCTCCTCGCCGAGAGCGGCGTTTGTGATTTGGAAGTCGCGCCGGACGTAGAGGGGGTGTTTCTCTCCCGGGAGGAGCGTGAGGCTCTAGGTAGAGCATTAGCTCAACGGGATCGTGAGAAGTGAGCGGTGGGAGGAGACGGACCCAGAGATTCATCTTGACAGCCATTCTAGTGGATAGAGCTGCTTTTGGACTTGGACGAAAGTTTTGAAAATCAGGACATTCAACTTTTCATGAATCACCTGTGCCTGAAACCATGGGAATTCGGCGATACAGTCTTGATGGCACTTCAAACGGGCTTCTGACGATAGGATGCTCCTCCGCGTTTCGACACTTCGCTCTTTGATACATCCGTTGTTGAGGAGGATTCGCCAACATGGTCAGTCATTGTGAAGCTGCTAGGTGCACGTCTGTCGTCGTCCATCATGGGCCACGCAGACTCTGCCATGACAGCTGGCTGTGGGGATGTACGCTGACCGCTCTTCCAGTCCAACACACTCCGACCCTACCTCAATGCCGTACGAAGTACACTCACCGCCGCCCTCACCCTCGAGAACTTCTCATCCCAAGTCGTCGAACGGCATAACAAGCCCGAGGTCGAAGCTAGGTCAGCTATTTCATCCCGACACGCGGCGCAGACTTTCGCTCTGCCGGCTCAATCTGCACCGAAGATGAGGGAATCAAGCTGAACCGCGTGATTCCCCAGAACATCCCCCGAAGTCCTCCTACACCCCCTGATAGTCTCGCGCAACGAATCCGAGCGTGTCCTCATCGAGTCCTCGATAAACTCGGTCCGATTGAGCATCGCGATCAAGCAGGCCAACGAGATTGAGAAGATCCTGTGTCACAAGTTTACAAGGTTCATGATGATGCGTGCAGAGGGGTTCGTCATCCTCAGACGGAGATCACTGCCCGTGAGTTCCATGTCCCGTAGTCCCGTAATACAACCTCGAAATGCGAATCTGCCTCCCCCCTCCCACCCCTTCCCCTCTCTCGCGGTGACTAGTCATAGCTGAGCAGGCGAGTAGGGCTATGATATATCCTTCCTGATCACCAATTTCCACTCCGAATCCATGCTCAAGCACAAGCTCGTCGACTTCATTATCCAATTCATGGAGGACGTCGATAAGGAGATCTCGGAGATGCAATTGTCATTGAACGCTAGGGCACGGATCGTCGCAGAGAGCTATCTGTCTACGGCAAGTACCTGACACTCATCGCTATCGCCGGATACTGATGGGAGATCTTCAGTTTGCATAGAAGGACCCGGGACATGTACGGCAGGATGGTAGTAAACGGGGCATGAGGATCATGCAGCGGTTTCCTCTGTATGAGGCGACCATTGGTGGTCAGGCGCATGCGTCAACCACGGGAAAAAATAGGCAGCGCAATGACCGTGTCGTCTATCTGCCTTCTTGTCTCAACATCCGGCCCGCACCTTCCTCTTATCCGGTAGAGTTCGTCTCTGATGACACCATCGAGCTCTGTCAGAGATGGTCGATATCCGACGTGACCAGCGACCGCATGAGGTGCCGGATATTACCGATGTTATGACCGTACCCAACCAATTATGATTTGGATCGAACTCACGCCCAAGCAACCTTCCTGCCTCGTCCGATGTCAAGGAATGTATACAATTGTCGAGCACACCCGCTGGTACTCGGTATGACTTGGATAATGAAAGGAAAACTACAGACAAATTGATGCAGTCAACAATGGGTACCGCACAAGTGCAAGCAAGGCTGTATCTCCATCAACAAAGGCTCAGCGTAAGAGGGATTTTGTAGATGTGGAACGTGTGAAATTGCGGTGGTTGTGAGCAGCCAATGTGAGACTACTCGGAGACACCTTTGTGAATATGTACTATATTTGGCAAAGTATGTCCGATGTAATCGGTAACAAATCTGGCGGTAGCGACATGTTTTGACCGTCTCCGATCTATGCATGACCGAATAGCAAACTCGTCAGGTAGCCATCACAGCGACGATCCGGAAATGTCTCGCAGCGGGATTGGTCGGATGTGAAGTCGATAACATTATTTCGCAGGTGACGCTATGAACACGAACATCAGATCCGAGGTAGTACGGTGGAGAGCTCACTAATGATCGCCTGGTGTCACCTTCTCGTCGATGTACGCCACACTGCAGCACTCATCAGCATCAAGTCTGGGTGAGATGGAAGAGAGGTCGGGACGTACACGGCGACATTGTACGGCTTCGGCCAGTACCCTGCCAATCTGACCGCGCCGCTCTCGTTGTCGTCCACCCAGCATTGGGCATCGCCCAGATCATAATGCTGACTCCGGAAGTAATACACCGCGACTCTGCAGGTGGATCAGCGGACTCCATGATCAGAAAGTCTCAGCTCACCTCCCCGCATTGACCTTGATCTCAACTCGTATCCGAGCTCCAGGCGTAGACGAGACCCAATAATGTTTCTCCTGATTCCAAACGAATGACTCCCAGCCTTCATGGCTCGTCGGCGTTATCGGATGTTCCCGGTCGTTTGCATCGGCACAGAACATCTTCGGTTGTGGTAGCCCGAGGATATGTCGAGCGGATGACGGGTCGGGTTTGGACGGGTCTAGCACATCACGAAGCGGTGCGAATAGTCCGATGGGCGAGATAGAATATGGCGTGGAGGGGAGAGCGAAATGGCGGGCTTCCGAAGCGAGAGCGGCGAGGGGTCCGGGTTGAAATGTGGTCTCCCAGCCTTCCGGAGCTGTGAATGGGTCGACGAGGTGCAGGGTGTCGAGCGGGTAGGGGATGTTGATGAGGTCGGAGAATGGTTTGGTGGAAGACAGGGTTTCTTCGTGGGAAGGGATGATCGGGAGACCGTAGCGTGAGAGCAGGCAGAGTTCGGTTTCAAGATATGCAATGAGGATGTCCGCAAGGACACGCTAAGGAGTCAGCTCAACACCTAATGTCTGACTCACGTGTCCCCGAGCATTGGGATGGAGGTGATCGGGCTGATAGAATGCCTGAGCGGTAGAGGACGGCCATCGGAGGTACGTATTCCACATCATTCGCTTCTGTCTGACAAGGCCATAAGCTTGAAGCTGTGAAGTGAACGCAACCTTACGAAATGTACGGTACATCTAGGTACGTGGCAATAGGAAGATGTACGGTCTGAGGGTCATAATATCCCTGGTCCTGCGCGACTTGCGGTGCCCAAGCCCCGAGGACTACGACCGCCGGTATCGACTTGAACTCCAAGAGAACGCGCAGGAGCTGATCGAAAAATGTCTGGTATAGCAGATCTCTCCGGGGTGTCAGCCATGCTCCACCATCAAGAAGGAATTCACGCACGTTTGGTCATTCACGTCGAATTCGAGGATGATAAGGTCGGCATCCGTTGCGATGTGGTGAGTCTTCGTTGAAGTCAGCGTAGTTGAGAGCAATGCGAACGATCATCGTACCCCACAAAAGGCGTAGTAGCTGTGGAAGTCAGCGATCATCCACTGATTCTGGTCGGACAGACCTCGAATCCATTCCGCCAATAGCGCCATTGAAGAACTCATGTTCCGCCTACATTCCGTCATGATCAGCTGCAGTCAGTTGTCATATGGACATCGCCTCACGCCAGGGAAAGTCTCCCGCACCCACACCTTCACAAGCGAGGTATAGCATCCCGGTCCATCCGGATCTCCTTGCGGATAGTCCGGACTCGGATGAAGCCCATGACATGCGGAAACTAAACGCAGAGTCTCCTCAGCAACCCATCTGCTTCACAACCAGAGGGAAACCACACACCACTGCCACCTAGGACTCCCACTTTGAGCGCCTTCCCTTCTCTCGCCGCCAAGAGCATCCTCCTAACCCTCGCCCCCGTCCCCTGAACCAACCTCGTCGTCCTCAACGCCTCCCGATGATAAACCCCACACAACCTCTCCCCCTCCTTCGTATGTCCACACGTACATTTCGAGTCCTCGGAAGGATATACCGAAGACGGGTGGTTCGCCGAGTCTGAGCCGGATTGGAGGACGACACGTTGAAGAGCGGGGAGGCCTGGGATGTTGGGGTGTACAACGGCGTAGATTAGGATGAGGAGGATAAGGGCAGATGCTATGGTGATGGGTTTCCACCATCTTGGGACCGTGCGGGAAGTGGAGGATCGTCGTTTCTTTCGTGCAATCGGTGGTGGAGAGGAATGTCCGTTTGGAATGGATAGGAGGGGATAGGAAGAAGAGGAGCCGGACGCGTGTGCGGAGGGGCCATATGCGGAGAGCTCATGCTCATTATCTGGTAGAGGACTTTGCGAGGGCATAGTAACTCCCGGGGGAGCGAGTCAGGCTTCTGCCTTGGCCGATCGAGGAGGTCCTCGAGTGTGAATTCCTCCAGTTTAGAGACTTCCCATTTACGATCTTCAGGAACGCGTCGCAGAGTTTGCTTCCGCGTGGCGGATTGGCGGTCCTCCAACATGAACGGTAGGCGCAAATTCACTGACGGTGAAGAGCATTGCGCAGGCCCGCTTCGCGCGATGGCTTCATCAAACATGTCGTCTACGGCCGTGACGACCCGGTACATTTCCCTGCATGATCGCTCGTAATACAATCCCTTCCAATCCGACACGCTTCACTCGAACTTCACCGGAGAAACGAAACGTCGGAGCTCTTCCAAACCTCACCGCCCACCGTTGCGCAAACCATACTCCGCCGCCTCACTCCCTTCCAACCCCTCCAGATGTCCATGCCGCTTCACCATCACCGTCTTGATCAACGCCGCTTTCGGTGGCCATTTCGCGTCGAATACCTCGTTCAACTCTTCGAGCGTTCTTCCACGGGTCTCGACACCAAAGAAGAACCATACCAGCGCTAGTGACATTCATCACAGCATGAGTCCATGGATCGTGGTAAAGGAGGAGGCCTTACCGTAGACGAGATTGAGTGCTACGAAGACTAAATAATATTTCCAGTCGATCTAGTCTGGGGTTAGCCGTCAGATGCTCAAGCGAAGCGAAGGACTGACCTTCTCGAGAGCGATAGCTGTGACGTAGGTATTGTAGAGATTCGCCAAATTACTCATAATCACATGCTATCCCATCCCCGTCACCATCCATTACCCGAAGCCCGATGGGAACACAACTCACCACGCCCATCCCCTTCGCCCGGGTATGGTTCGCCAAACATTCCGCGCAGTACGTAGCCGTCAACGGGGTATAGATGAAGGAATACACGCATCCGAAGAGGAAGATGAAGGCTACGCCACCGTTCGATAGTGCTTGAGTTGGGTGACCGCTACCAGAGAATTGGGATGAGAAGCCGGTGACGGCAGCAAAGAGGCAGGCGAGGACGATGGATCCGGTCCAGAGTTTGGCGCGGCGACCGATCTTGTCGTTCGTGGCGGACCCGGCTACGGCACCGGTGCAGGAAACGATCGAGTTGGCGAAAGTGAGGAGCACTGAAGCGTCGTCAGCAGAGAGGCGAGAAGTGGAGGGGGGTAATCACGGCGTCGTTCGGTTGAGGCGATACCTAGGCGGGTGTACATCGAGGGCAAAAAATATGTGAGCACACTACCCATACGGTCATCTCAGTTTTCAAATATGTACGACGGGGACTCGACGTACGAATTCCCACTGAGCTGAGCGAAGAAGCTCATAAACGCAACTTGCAGGAATCGCCATCGCTGATTACGCGAGTCCACCCTAACAAGTAAAATCAGTATCGGCCACACGCAACTGAGTCCAACCGACAGATCGTAGTAATTCCACCAGCTCTGCGCCTGAGTGACCTTGATCCCCTGCTCAAACTCCCCCAACTCCAACTGCACGACCGGATGATTCACATCCCCCGCACCATGGTACTTTGCCAGTATCTTCGCCGCCTGCTCTGTCTTCCCTCGGGCACAGAGCCATCGTGGGGACTCGGGGATCAGGAGGGAGCCGACGAAGATAAATAGGGGAGGGATAAGCTGTAGGCCGAGCGGGAGGCGGAAGGCGAGCTGGGAGTGAGATTTGGAAGAAGCGTAGGCGACGCCGGTGGAGAGGATCGAGCCGGTGTAGAAGACTGCAGGACGTCAGCAGGCAGGAGGATTGAGAACATATGCGGACAGGTGTTGTAGTATCCGACAACGCGAGCGCGCCATTGAGGCGGTGCCAATTCAAGCGCATACGTTGGCGCGGAGGAAGTTCCAATGGATACGCCGAAACCAAGAAGAAATCGGCCCCCTATCAAGCCGTTGGTCAGTCTGGATATTTGAGCGAACACTAGAGCGAGCATACCGAGAAGATAACTATCGTTCTGAGCAGCGGTGAGGATTGCCGCAGCCGCCATGATCAGCACCGAGCCCGTAGCCATACCTGCACGTCGACCGAAATGATCGCATATCGGGCCGGTGAAGAGGGATCCTACAATATTGCCGACGGTGTAACTTGTCTTCGTCAAAATACATGCCGAACAAAGAGAACTTGGGCGTACATGAGGAAGATACTGATTGACGAGTAAGTCCGGGTTCAATGGGTGACGAGCCACTCACATGCCGGTGGCTGAGCCGAGCTCCTTGTGATGGAAGTACGTCTTGTACTGCGTCATCGCGTTGATCGAGCTGAAGATTGACTACCAGGCCCCCAACCCCATCAGCTTGGTTTTCCCGCCAAATCGTTGGTAAGATGGACACACCCCATCAAATCCCGAAGCAGTTGCATTGAGCGCTGCAACAAGCAAGATCAAGTACAATTGGAAAGAGGTTCTCGAGAGCGCATTGAGCGGGGCAGCCGTGACGGTCTCGTAGAAATGCGAGTCTCCTTGGATTTCCGTCGTCTCCGCTTGACCTTTCGCCAGCGCCGGATCAGCTTCAGAGTCGGCGGTGCTGAGCATCGGTCGGATTCGGTCGATGGTAGGTCCCTCGACTTTCGAATCGGAGCTCATTAGCTTGGCCATGATGAGAATGTGGGAATGTCCCAAGCGGAGCTGAACGCGGGGTAAAGAGAGGAGCGGTTGATATACACACCGGTCTAAGTTACCCCTCTGTCCGCTCCCCACTCGGTCTCCCCCACTTTCGATAAGAGATCGAGGTCACGTGATAACGGCTTCCGAGCTACCGGCTTGCCGCCCAGAGAGGGGCAATACGGCATCGAAAGGCAAAGGACGAAAGGATTCCGGAACGCCTACGGATCGAGGTGAGGCATAGATCAAATCAATCGAATTTTCCCCACTCGAGGGAGGTGACTCGATTTCAGGTATCTGCCCAGACGTCTGGCCACATGCATTAGCCGTGAGATGGACAAGTGAGCGGCACAATTGTCGTCCTGCTGGAGGCGATGGTCGCCTAAAACGAGCCTCATCGTCTTTTCGGTCAACAAAGGTCAGGACGTTCCATAGCGCCTGGATTCTGGTCGTATATAAGTGCACGTCAAACCACGTGAATTTAGTCTCTGAGAATAATCGTGGTAACGGCCGATATTCATGAGACTCTTTTATCGGGACCCCAACGTGTCCGTGGAATTTATGTCATACTCCCGATAATGCTTAGGGCCGGGCCGCGGCCGTCCTCGGACCCGGGATTCCATTTGGATTGCGTCAACCACGTTGTGATACCCGAAAAGGAAGGAAGTTTTAGTTGGTCATCTCGAGTAGGTCATCAATCCCGACGACGTGGTCATCCTCGTGATGCTTCACCTCCCCCGACAAATCGTTCACATCACTAGTCCGGCGGCCACCATGCCCGCGGTCATTTACGGCTCCATCTTCCACGGGACTACAAATGTCTCTTTCCCCCTCTTATACTCCACACTTGAAAACTCACATCACACTTCACTCCTATTGTTGAGCTTTCCCATATTGGAGTCAACTCCATCTCGACCTCCTTTCGAACACTTCCTTTCACCACTTTTCACTGCTCCCCCATATTCCGTCCTTTTATCACTCCCCCACCTCCGAAATCATGGAAAACGATTCCAACGTCACGAGGATGACCTCAAACTCTAGCGAATCCCCCACACCCACTCTCCAGGGCTCGACCGGAAATCACACGACCGTCCCAGTGGCGACTACAGATCTAGGACAGGCTTTACCAAACGTCAAAACCACCGACGGCGAATTCGCCGAAAAGGATCATCACGTCTCTACAGCAGACGAGCCCGCAGCTGGCGACCTCGGACTTAAAAATGGTCATTACGACGAAAAAGCCACGCAGACACTCCCTCCCCCCGTCGATCCCACTCGAACAAAATCCACCACGAACGTCACCCACAACGCCGACAACGCGGCCGGCGGACTGACAGTACCCGGTCCCGGTATGCCGCCTAATACCAAGCCCACGTCGAGGCCACCCGGTGTCGGGATGTTCGGCGGTGCGGCGCCCGAAGGGATCGATGCGGAGGAGGGATTCTGGGCGCCTCATTCACAGTCTGAGGAGGAAGCGCGCACTGCTGAGAGGGCGGAGAAGGGTGCTGATCCTTGGGCGGTGAAGTTCGAGGTTACAGATCGCGATAATCCGAAGGTCGGTCCTACCTATTTTCCGCAGTGGCAGTGCTGACTTCAACAGCACTGGACTTTGTTATACCGATGGTGGCTCACGGCCATTGGGAGTTTACTGGTCCTCAACTCCACATTCGCCTCGACAGCCCCTGCCGGCGTGATCACCGACCTGGAGAAATATTTTACTTTCAGTCAAGAAGCCGGCGTCATGACCATCACCGTCTACGTCTGCGGTTACATGGTCGGCCCACTTTTCTGGGGACCCTTGTCCGAATCCTACGGTCGTCGACCGATCTTCATCATCTCCTTCTTCGCCTATACCTGTTGGCAAGTCGGATGTGCGCTCTCGAAAAACACCGGATCGATCTTGGTCTTCCGATTCCTGAGCGGTTGTTTCGCCGCTGCACCTCTCACGAATTCAGGCGCGCTGCTCGCCGATATATGGGATTTGGATCATCGCGGTCAGGCGATGAGCATGTTTGCTCTCGCCCCCTTCGCGGGACCATCCGTCGGACCGATCGTGGCCGGCTTCATCGATGTCACGGGAACGAGCTGGCGATGGGTCTTTTGGATCCTCGCGATCTTCGCAGGAGTCTGCCTCGGCATCATCGTGTTTTGTGTCCCGGAGACATACGCTCCTACTATCCTAATGCATCGCGCTCAACGGATGCGAAAGGAGACGGGCGAGGAAAGGTGGTACGCGCCTTGTGAATTGCGATTCGCTTCAGAGTCAGGATGTTACAGTACTGATGTGAGTCAATAGTGGAGCGGATGGAGCATGAATCTTGGGGAGAGAGACTGAGGGAGATCTTGTTCAAGCCATTCATCATGCTCGGTAAGCCACCACCCTACAAGGCCGATCAACAAAGCTGACCCCTGACGCAGCACTCGAGCCGATGTTACTCTCCGTCACGATCTACATGTCTTTCGTCTACGGTGTCGTCTATCTCCTCTTCGAAGCCTACCCATTCGTCTTCATCAAGAACCATGGATTCAACACCGGCGAGGAAGGGCTCTGTTTCCTCGGCTTCTTCTTCGGCGGAGTCCTCGCCGCCTTCGTGTGAGTCCACCCACGTCCAGCCAAAAGTCGCACTAATAGGTCCACCCCACAGGTTCTTGCTTTTGGTGGAGCCTCGATTCCAGCGCCATGTGAAGGATATGGATCCCGAACCATTTACGCCCGAAAAGCGACTCGAGATGTGCATTCTCTCCTCCTGGGCACTCGTCGTCGCCTTCTTCTGGTTCGCATGGACATCCTACCCTTCCATCCACTGGATCTCTCCGGTCCTCGCCGGTGGTCTCCTCGGATTCGCCGTGCTCGGGATGTTCGTCAGTCTATTCAATTACATCATCGATGTCTACCTCTGGTCCGCCGCTTCCGCTCTTGCGGCAACTACCGTCTGCCGGTCCGTGTTTGGTGCGGCGTTCCCGGCATTCTCGAATCAGATGTACGACAAGCTGGGCACGCAGTGGGCGTCATCCCTGCTGGGCTTCATCGCTCTTATCATGGCGTGAGTCGTCCACCTCCATTCCAACTATGCAAGAAGACGCTTATAGGACGTAGACCCATCCCGATCGTGCTGTACAAATACGGGCCGTATCTCAGGGAGAAGTCCAAGTTCGCGCCGAACAAGGCTACAAGCTGAGAAAGTCTCGTGTGGAGTGATGAGGATTAGATGTTGCATGGAGAAGAGGTGGAACATTACGATAATAGTATTGTTTCCCCGATGAATGCAGCCCCGATGAATGCAGCCTATGATTGATCACCATCCCGCCGTTAGTCAGCTGTGAGCCGTTAAGCTAGTCAGTTGATTCGGCTGGCTGGTCAGGTGATCAGTCTCCCAATCATCCGCTGGGCGAATCGTCCGGACTGCCTAGAAAACGAAGGGGCTCCTTCCTGATCACTTGATCCGGATATGCAACCGCGAGGGATAGAAGAGCGGCTCGACCTGAAACTGGCAGTGTGATCCATGGCATGCGACGGATTGATTGATGCGAGGTGTGTGAAGTGAGGTAGTATGATCATTGCAACGGTTCCCGACTAATCTCATCAATATCACCCGGCGCAACACAATCCGACTCACCTCGACGACAGCTTGTTCAAAGAGATATACACGTCTGATCACTCATCAGCCTGGGCGTACATCGAATGTGTGCGACTCACCCGTCCCATACCCGTCCATCGAGATCAATCTGAGATCGCCTCCAAAGAACCGAGCGTACTGCGTGAGATCAGTTAGCATCCTTGACGCAAGCCATCCGCTGAAAAGAGCCACCAGTCTTGATAACGGTAGCCCATACCTGATTGCTCATCAGCTTGACTCTGTGAATGCTCGGCGTACTCACCCGAACCCAGCCATTGGCGCTTTGAAGTCCGACGACTCGATGTTCGCTTCCAATCCCTCGTCCCCCATCGTAGTATACAGGTATCTGACCTGATCAGCTTTTCCCCGAACAAGCGGGAGGAGGCTCACGTCCAGATCAACGGGATAGCGCTCCGCTGGATACCTCCTCCCTCGTCCGAGATCTTGATCGTGATATCCTCGCTACCCTCAACGACAACGACCTTGATAGGCGGGAAGGAGTCCTCGTGATCCACACCATATCGCTCGACCACCGCTCGGAGGGAGTTCTTCAGGAGTTCGAAGCAAATATGGGAACTGGGCGAGTCAGCGGCTTTTGTGGCACTGTAGGCAACTCACAGATGACCCGGGACGTAGGCGAAGGTGAGGTCTTTTGGGCAGAGCAACTGGATTGGGGGTCCCTTGAATAGGGCATAATGATCCTCGCAAACGAATCTCGCATTTTCTTCCGTCAGCTCCGTCAATACTGCAGCAACTCACCAATCGCCTCATGGCATATATCATGGACATTCTGCACAATCAGGCCATACACATACGGCTCTTGGAAAGACATACCGATTGTGTACATATGATCCCGACGTAATCCGGATGTGGTTGCAGTGTATTCAGCGCAACATCTGCGTGTCAGCTCAATCGGCTGATTCGCACTCACGCTGCCCGATGAGGAACCGTATTCCTATCCGACTCATGTAGAACCGATCCAACCATTCCTGGATACTCTGTCCTATCCGACCGGCTTTTTGATTCCGTTTCCATTCCAGTACACCCTGGGCGACGGTGGTGACGGTGGGGTCGTGTCGCTTCTTGATGTTCTGGAGGAGATGGGTGAAGCTTTCGTTGTAGTGGTGTACTTCAGGGGGATAGTGGGTGTCAGATGGAGGTGGAGAGAAATATCTGCGCATCTTAGGCAGGATCCGGTGAAGATTGAGGAAGGAGCATGACAAACCTCCGCTCGATGGGTATCCGTAATCTTGTCGCATTCGCTCCGTATCCACTCCCATTCGTCCCTGCACCGTTCACCAGCATCCCCCGGTCTGACGCAAGCCCGCCCCCAGCCGGTCCTTCATGCATGAGCGGGTCGAGCGATGGATTGGGTGTAGCGGAAGGGAAGGATTGATTTCTGTCATCAGCCCCTACCCTGCCCGTTCGACTCACTTGTTCGACATTCGCAGCATGTCCTCGATCCCGGGCGTTAATCTCGGTCGAGGGAATGTGATGATTTCCTACACCTCTCATAAGCTCATGTGTTTGCTGCGGAATTCGCTGCACTCGCCTCGAAGCTCTGTGCATACCAAGCCTTAACCTTCTCGATGCTCGGCATCTTACTCAAGCCATCGGGCAAGGCGTCGAGCTCGACTACACGATGGGATAGGCGGATGGGCAGCTCTTCGGATAGGAATTGGGAGGCTTTGAGGAGTGTGCCTTGGGAAGGTTGTTGGCCGAAGAGCACCATCTGTTGGAGGGAGACTGCCGCGTCAGCTCGCCGAACCTGACATCAGACCTACCGCCTGTCTGGGGGAAGGACGCGAAATGGTTGATCTTGTCCCATAACGCTGCAGAGATCTTGAAGCGGGACATGGTTTTAGATGAGATGCTCCGCGTTAATTACAAGTTGAATTGCAGTAATGCTTGAAGGTCGCTCGACTATGCGAAGACGTGCTGACCGAAGGCTCCTCAATTCCAATCCGACACCCCCACGAAAGCCCAAGATGATACAGGTGATGGATACAAGCTATTGGAAGGAGAATAACGAGTCGACCCGGTTTCAGCAATTCAGGGACTGGCACAGAGCGGATGTAGTGCCTGGAGGACGCTAGTCATGCGACACCCTGCACGCCTAAACTCACCTAAGGTACGGCTCAATCACGTGAATTTTGGAAATGTTGCTGAACTTTCTATTCCATACCTCCTTCTCGGTCCGACGAGCGGTATGTCGGGGACTCGTCCAGTTCAACGGAAGGCTGCGGCCTCGAGTCAGCTATCCACGAAGGTCCAACCACTTACTGAAAAACCTATGTACTCAGCTGACAATGGTACGGTAGAAAGAATATGAGCTTCCTCAAACGGATCTGGATACAGAGCAGTCTGAGGAAGACGTAAACGGGCAAGATCTCACCCCAGCACCAATCGCTGGTCCATCGAATCCGAGGCGCAACGGCAATGGCCTGTACAGACCTCCAACTCTAGGAGAGATGGACCGATTGCGCAATGCCCAGACGACTGGGTCCAGCAGCTTCGCTCTTCAGCTCGAGGCACTCCTCGCTTCCACTCTCCTACCGTCAACACCGCAAGCAGCCCTCAAATCCCTCCTTTCCTCTATCCACTCGCGCATCCGTTCACTCCCCATCTTACCCCCGCTTGCACCTCGCGAGGCCGTCAAGCGAATATCTATGACGTTTCCTGGCCCTGAGGAGTTCTCGCCGTTGAGGAAAGGGGCGGAAGTGCAGTGGACGCTTGGGTGGGAACGTCCGAGCGAGGTTTTCGTCGGGGGTAGCTGGCCCGTTTGCGGAGGGTATAGGAAGGGTAAAGGGCAGTTGGGTGGGATTGATATGGTCGTTGTGATGCCTCAGGTGGGTAAATTTGCGCTGGCCCGGTGCTCATGGCGGTTCAGGCGATGTTTTCGGTAAAGGACCGGATGTCATACCGGTACTTCCATAAACGGGCGCACTACCTCGCCGTTATCTGCGCTTCCTTGAACAAGTGGGCGGCACAAAGCGACACTCCGATGTATGGAGTAAAGGCTAGCTGGGAGTCTGCCATGGGAGACGAGAGACGGCCGATCATCAAGCTCTCCGTAGGAAAAGGTGCGCTGCCCAAATCGAGACCCCAATTATTGACACTCATCGTTTTAGGGCAAGGTGTCAAGCACCACCTTGACATCAACCTCCATGCCTCCATCCCTACGGACACCTTTCCCATATCCGCCTTGTATCCCTCCAGAAGCCTTGTCCGTATATTGACCGATGCCGAGACCCCAAGGTCACCTCTATACTCGACTTCGATCCTCCACGACACCCTACACAAGCCCCACTTACTCAATCTATACCGCCTATCTCAGCTTCTTCCTGACCGGACCGCGGACTCATTCCTCGCATTGTGGAGAATATGGACAAACCGGCGAGGGATCAAGGGCCATCGTGGCGGGAGTGGGTGGTTTGCAAGTATGCTCCTTGGATGGGTTGTCGAAGGAGGTGAGCTTGGTGGAGTTGGCGACATCAGGAATCAAACGAGGAAGGTCCGGGGCTTAGGCAAGGGTTTGGGATATTGGGGAGCTCTGCGAGCGGCTTGGGAATTCTTGGGTGAGTACGTCTGATCTTGCTTGGTTCGTCGGTTTGATGGATGTCAGCACATACGGATTTTGGCAAGACGCCAGTCTTCATGGCGGCGACGAGTGATACCGTCGTAAGTGAACTGTGTGAGCAAGGTTACCCGGCTTCATGTCCCGTAGATACCCCACTTCGAATTCACAAACACCTTCGATGATGTTCTTGTCGATCCGACAGGTACTGTGAACGTCTTTGCCGGCTGGAAGAAGGGTGACCTGCAGCTAGTATGCCATGTCTCATCGCAGAGGTGGTCACTAACAGGCTATAGCTGCAGCACCACGCTCGAGAGACGCTGGCGATGCTCGAGGACTCGACTGTCGATCGATTCGCCGAGGTGTTTTTGCGTGATTGTTCACTCGGTCCGGCAGTCTTTGACGAGTTCATGCAGTGAGTGGACCACAGACGTCTTCCCGAACATTGCTAAATGGCTGGCAGCATTGACGTACCTCTTGACCGCGCTCCAGCGGACGTCTTTCGATGCTCGGAACATCCTTCACGCCTCAGTTTTGTCGTGTCGACGATCGCTGCCACCTTGCGACGCGGGCTTAGCGACCGAGCACGGGTCATCCAAGTGTCCCCTTCCTCGTCCGCAAACGCTCTTGCCATCGGGATCATACTGGATCCGGCGCATGCAACGAGAGTCATCGACATTGGCCCCTCGCCCGATCAACCGGCAGCCAGCCAGTCATTTCGCCAGCTTTGGGGTGAGAAAGCGGAATTGCGTCGCTTTCAAGATGGGAGCATCACCGAAAGCGTGGTCTGGGACCTGGCTCGACCGGAGGAGGCCGCTCTAATACCGAGTCGAATCGTCGCTTGGCTTCTGGGGCGGCACCTCAGTATCAATGAGGACATTATCAGGCGCTTCACTTCCGATCGAGGATGGCCAAGTATGATCCAAACCCCAGACAGTGCTCGGAATGCGGTCTCGGTCGCCAGCTGCGAGAAGCTCGGGTTTCGACCGATGATAGACGCATACGAGGACCTGTACAGGCTCCTCAAATCGATTGATACCGAGCTGCCCCTTTCGATACTCCAAGTCACACCGGCGTCCGAGCTCCTGCGGTACTCGTCCATATTCGTCCCGCATCCGATCGACCTCGACCGCTATCCCACCGCCCCTGGAAACCTCAAATACGTCCCTTGCGCCGAGATCGTCATGCAATTCGAGAGCTCGCCACGGTGGCCTGATGATCTAGCGGCGATCCAGAAGGTCAAGCTTGCCCTGCTCGAGAAGCTCGCGAGGGTCGTCGTAGCTCAGAGGCGGAAAGCTCGTGCCGATATTGTGCTCGATCACAGAGCGAGCGATATCGAAGACCATGCAGCGCTGGAAGTTCTCCTCCCACAAGGCGTGGCCTTCCGAATTCGCATCTTCCACGATCGAGAGCGTACTCTTCTCGAGCGCGCTACACAGGATGACGCCCCCGCATTCGGCACATCTCTTCCTCAACCGCCACTCCGCCTCGCACTGCCTGCTCTGGCAACTAATATCTACCGCTTCGTCCACCTCCCCTTACAACACTCGGCAATATACCCCCTTCACCATCGCTATCCGTCATACTCCTCCGCTACTCGACTGCTAAAACGATGGTTCGCCGCGCATCTGCTCTCTTTGTACGTCTGCAGCGAAGCTATCGAGCTGCTGATGGCCAGCGTCTACCTCGATCCTGGGACACTGCACATCCCATCGTCTGCGCCTGCAGGTTTCATCCGCACGATCCGAATGCTCGCACAGTGGGATTGGCGAAGCGCGCCGTTGGTCGTCCCGGTATTTTCGGCGTCCCGTGACGCCGCCTCATTCAGCGGACGGGTGCGATTTCCGGCGGAGAAGCGGAAGGCAGCGGAAGAAGCGTTCGGGAGCTTGCGGGTGCGGGATAAAGAGATTGCTCGAGGTGCCTGGGTGATCGCCACGGAAGAGGATTTCCATGGCATGAGGTGGACGGAACGGCTGGGCAAGGTCGTTGCTGGGAGAGTGACGGCACTGGCAAAGGCGACGCTCGCTGCGATCGAGGCGTCTGTGCTGAAGGGTGATCTCGCTGTTCAGGTGAGTAAGCCCCTACTTTAGTGCTGACGATATTAGTCATTATTCCTCACACCACTCGATCACTACGACTTCTTAATCCACCTCATCCCCTCCGCCCTGCCCCGCTACGCCCAAGCGGTCTCTCCAAATTCTGAAGAATGGGAATCAAAGCTCAGGTTCCGGAACCTCCAAGAAGGATCCAGCGACGAGCTCAGAATATGCTACGACCCAGCCGAGGCCTTCGCTCGGGATATCGAGGTCAGCTTCATCGTTTCCTCCTCGAGACAAGCTGACCTGCCTGCAGAGGTTGTATGGCGATACTCTACTCGTATTCTTCGATATCCACGGTGGGAGCGTCATCGGTTGTCTCTGGAACCCTACGAAGGACCTGCCGAGGAACTTTAATCCGTTTCTCGGGTACTCGACTCGTCCAAATCAGTTAGAGGTGAGTCTTGCACAAACAGGTGTGTACCGTACTGAGAGATGTAGTCCGCTCTGGTGATTCTGGATAAAGAGGCGGTGGTGGCGCAGATTGGGAGGTTAGGTAAAGGTCTGATCGAGAAGATCGAGGTGCGCGGATGATCGCGTGCATCCTTGCAGCCGTCTCACCCTGTTCCTATGCATGGTACGTGTCATCGGCGAAAAGGCGGAGATGCGCGAGTGCTCGATAAGATATGCTTTGCGCCACATCCGCCACTCCCTTTACTCTTTTGACCGAACATGCTTTAATTTCCCCGTTGGCATAGCATACATGGCTGCCCTCCTCGCCTCCCTCCGCTCTCTTCCTTCCGATGACCAACAGGCTCCTCGACGGCGCAAGAAGATCCCAAGAGTCGCAGTCTACGTTTCCGGCGCTGCGGTCCGTCCCATCCTCTCGCCCCTCCCCTCAACCTTACCCTCCTCCTCATACTGCTTTCCCATCTTCTGATCTTGTCCTCCAATGTCATCCCCAACCCTGGTCGAGTCGAAAAAAGTCGCTGATCCATCGCAGTTCGCAGTCACCCTCGGCCTAACAGCCCTAGTCATCCCCCTCCTCCGCCAAGCCACACGTTCCATAAAATCCTCACCCATCGAATTCCGCTCGCACCGCAACCTCGACCTCCCCTTCCTCTCCTCCTCCCGACCTTATATTTCCACCGCCCACTCTCACCCAGCGTTTCCTACCACTTCTTCCTCCTCATCGTCCTCCTCATCGTCCTCCAGGCAGTTGGCTGAAAGACAAGCGGCCCAAGCCCGAGCGCGACGTTTCAACACCCGCGAAGAACGGTATCTCTACGGTTCTTCCCCCGCCAAACACCGCACCTCCCCTTTCTCCGACGACGATGATGACGATGATTTAGCTGGCCTAGGAGGGGGCTCAGGAGGCGGAGGTGGAGGAGGGGATCAGGGAGATCCGTTGATCGGTCTCAAAGCGCTCGGGATCGCTACTGCTATGGTGATTGGATGTGCGGGTCTGGGAGTATTCGCTGTAGCCAAGCTCCTCGGTGTGCGTGATGTGAGTCCCTCCAGAGATTGGGCCGTGGTGCGGGATTGGAGAGGAGGATGCTTATGGATGCGGTAGATGGAGGGTTTCAACGCGAAAATGAGGGAGGGGATGGTGGAGCGGATGCCGGTGATGAGCGCGAGTATACATGGGAGGCCACCTGGAGGGGTCAGAGAAGAAGCAGATGGGAGAGGAGTCTGGGAGGGTGGCCGAGATCCGCCCAACGACCTGGTGGGAGGGGTTTTGGATCGGTTGTTTGCCGCTTTGGAGGAGGAAGAGGAGGAAGAGGAGGAAGAGGAGGAAGAGGAGGATCAGGATGAGGATCAGTAATTGGACTGAGGTCTATACGCCGCATCGACGCTATACGGACCCTGCATTGAGACCTTGGGTATGGGATACACTGCATCTGGTTCTCCTTGTCATGCCGACTCGTCTGACGCGCGCCCTCACTTCCTGTGCTTCCAAGCCTCCTGATTCCCCAGCTTCCTACAACCCATCGCATCAGCAATCCATCGACCCAGCCGAGACCTCGCTAGACCGACCCAACCTCCGCACTCGGCGGCGCATTCTTCTCCGGCAAGGTCCCGTCCAATGCCCCTTGCCTGAGCACATCATGCGGCGGGTCACTCGACGTTGACGAGAAATTCATCTCGCTTTTGGGGGTGGTCCCTGGAGGAGGCGGTTGGATGGCCGAAGGGTCTTGTTCGGTGTAGGCGGATGAGAGGGTATCGGGTAGGGCTTCAGGGGGTGCGTCCTGGGCGGGCGAGGCGGTTGGTTAGTCTCGGTACAGCAGTCACTCCGCAAACCAGCTCCGATGGAAAGGACAAAATGAGGAGGGGTACACACGATAGAATTGCCTCCTTGAGAGGAGATGAGGACGGAAAGGGGGGCTGAGAGCGGGTGAAAAGTGCCAAAGGCTGGAGAAGGCTGACGATGTTTTGAACGAGAAGAGGTTCGGCCACTCACATAACCCGCCCTCGTCGCCTCCGGACTAAAAGCCTTCGCATACCCACCCGGCGGCTTCGTCGCGCCGACCCACGTACTCGTACTGAAAGCCCTCGTCCCGCTCCCCGTCCCAGTCGAAGCCGATTTCGACGGCAGATGCGGATCCGGAGAAGCGTTCCCTTTACCTTTATCCGCCTCCTCTGCGGGCTTGTGCTTGAGGTGCTCGTTCTGCTGGCCATGTAGATCTTTCTCCTTTGGTTGGCGGGAGGCTTCGACGTTCGAGTCCGGTCGTGGTGGATCGGCCAGGTTCCGACTCGAGGTATGAAAGTTCTTCTTCTCCTGCGTGACGTCAATCAAACTCCACACGAAATGGCTAAGGAGAGACCCACACTGCGCATCTCCTTCAACCCATCGAAACTTCCCTTGATGGAGTCCCCCATGGTCTGTCCCAGTCCATGAGCAGCAGCCCTCTCCTTTTCCCCACTAAAAACCCCCGGTCCTTTATCCCTCTCATCCTGTCCACCAACCTGATCTTTGAAACTCCCACTCATCCGCGCATCACCCGTCCCAGCCACGTCACTCTGAGCAGTACTCTGCTTCACCTCCCCACCGGGATTCCCTTGACGAGCAGCATCGAACGGTTCGGCCTCCCCAGAGCTGCTCGATTCAGCTCCCTCGCGAGCGGATCGACCGGCGCGCACGTAGCCGGATCCGATGTCGGCATCTTTGTGCATCGGATCTTGGGATTTACGGGTCGAGTGGGTTTGGGTCATTTGGGGTTTGGAGGCCGATTCGGGTTGCGAGGCGAGGGGTTGAGGCGTTGTGTGGAGGGTACGGGTGAGGCGAACAATGGCGGAGAGAGGTGAGGTGGCGGGGCGGAGGGCGTACATGGTGAGTATCAATGATCGGGAGATGCAGGTGTTGAGATGTTCGCTGGTGAAAAGGAGGAATGTTCGATGGGCTGGAATCAGCAGCGGGCGGCTGATGCGATACGTCACACCACGTGACTTACGAACCGTTGACGGCCGCGGTAGAAAAACATACACCGCTGTCTGCCCATTTTCACAGATTCAGACAGCGAGCACAAACTGTCTACTCAACATGCAGTGTACCTGCTGCGACTCCTTTTCTCGTCAAGGCCGAGCTGACTCCTCATGCCCCAGACGACGCCCTCCCACCTTACTCCCCCGCCCAGACCTTCGCGGCCTCGACCCGTCGTCCCGGCTCTCGACCATCAATCGCTCTGCTCCCCCTCCATCTCCTCCACCGTATCGTCTCCCTCACACTCGATTCCCGAGCTACGCCCAGTCGGTTCTCGGCTGATCCGCAGGAGGAGCGGGTGAGGCGGGTTTGGGCTTTGTTCAGGGGGTTAAGAGGGGTGGATCGGCGGTTCTACCTCGGTGCGCTATCCTTTCCAACCCTTTCCACCCACTCAAGCATGGTGTAATGTTACTGGAGAGGGAGTACTGACATGTGGGTGGCAGTGGCGACATCTATCCTGCGAACTATGTTCCTCCCACTCTACCTCCCCAACGTACTGCCGAACCTCTCATCTGACCCCTTCCCACATACCTCAATAATCACTCCCGACGCCGACGAGAACGAAAGATCTTCCGAATCGGTGTTCGCAAGGCGAGGACGAGAGACAGCGGTGTTTGACCGGTTCATAGCTATGCGCGTTGGCGAGGATTTGCGGCGGACGGAGAGTGAGTTGACCGAGGAGGGCGAGGGTGAAGGCGATATCTTTACGCGGCTCCAGGTAAGTCCTGCTCACACTCCAGCCAGAATCAGCTGATAGGAGATAGCCCGCGGCGAGACTGGAGGACCTCCTCCTGACCCTCCCACCGCACCTCGTCATCCCCACCGGCTCCCCAAACTCCTCCCGCTTCCCGCTCCCCCAATCACACCTCAGCATTTCGCTCACTCCGTCTTGGGTCCAGCTTTTCCTTCATGCTAGTCCTGTGGGTTCTCCGGCTCGGAGTAGGAAGCCGGGGAAGGAGATGATCATTGAGGTGCGGAGGGAGGGTACGCTTGAGGCGACTATGCGGATGCTAGGGGAGGGGTTGAATGATATGAGGAAGGGGAATGTGCGGTGGGGGGATAGAGTATAAGGCGTCCTGATAATCATGAGACTATATCCATAGCCGTGTAATCGTAGCCATCTATCTGAACCATCTTGTATGGTCTTGCTGGATCGAATTTCTCAGTTTGCAGTGGCAACCGCTCGACCACGTGGCAATGCAATGGACAGTTTTTGACTCTTTCCCCCCTTGATCTCATCCGAACCATCAACTTCCCTTTTCCCCTTTCAAGAACCATCTCAATCGCTAGCACCCACCTGCTCCCCCGTCTCAGTCGTTGCTATGCCGGGACTCACCACAGCTCAGGTGAGCTATCTCCCCTACCATTCCGAGGGTAGAGGGCTTCGAGAGGATGCAAGGCTGATGAGTATTGCTCTTCAGGTTACTGAGCTATCTGGTATCAACGTGTGAGTCAAATGGCAATGTCTTGCGGCCATGTCTACATCCTATCGTTACGTCTTCCTAGGGAAATCAAGCTGATCGAACTGCTCTACAGCGTAATCCACCCCCTCGTCCTCCTCTCCGTAAATCCCCCTTTCCCAATCCCTCTTTCCCTTAACGCACCCCACTCTCCAGCTGATCCCACTCCAGGTCGTCGACCACGCCTCCCGAGTCCCACCATCGAAAAACAAACGAGTCCTCGGCGTCCTTCTAGGACAGGACGATGGCAACATCATCAATGTCGCCAACTCGTCCGTCCAGCCAACCCCCCACATTATAGACAAGCCAAACTGATCGCAATGTAGG
>JAABUL010001531.1_pt1 | contig 43228 bp, 80 predicted proteins | sample 5559151 | NCBI WGS metagenome assembly JAABUL01 (sample SAMN10711876, study PRJNA513368) | rock metagenome | isolation source: Antarctica rocks | place: Antarctica: Victoria Land, Pudding Butte sud | reverse complement strand
TCCTTTAGCATCTGCAGGCTGCACGGAGGTGAAAGTTAGCGGCAGCCGACGGCGGCGGCGGCGGTCGCTAACATTCACCTCCGTGCAGCCTGCAGATGCTAAAGGAGCGGCTGCAGTACGGCCCGTTCAGCTGCGGCGTCGGCCGCATCCTCATGGACGATGCAAAGCTCGTCTGGGGCGCACTAACGCTGTACACTGTCAGCATGGTGGTGGCCTTCTTTGCCGAGCACTCGCTGATGAACTGAGCAGCATGCAGTGCTTGGCGCGGGCCCTGACTGCTGCGCCGTCGTAGTTCTGAAGCAGCATAGGAGCAATCGGATTTGAAGCCACATGCGATCGACACCAGTTGTGCTTGAACTGCAGTACAAAGTGTTCCATGGTCCCTGCGCACTGAATTGAGCAGCATATGTGATCCAAACATTGGAGTCAGGTGAAACTCCAGCAACACAGCGAAGATGAAAGTTGAAAGTTGAAAGCTTGACGCCGTCTGCGCCTAGAAGGGCGTTAGGCGTGAATAGAGCGACAGGATTCCCAATCCCCTAGTTGCTGACAGACAAGTCTGACACTTCGCTAAGAGCTCATCCCTCGCGAAGCCACAAACATTGCAGCCCCACTGAAGTCGAGAACAGTGTTGCAGGTCACACTACTGCGTGGCTCTGCGCTTCTGTCCCCTTAAAATGGAAAATCACCCACGGTCAAAAGGCAGGCCATCCATCTGGGCAGGAGAAACAGGGTCTCCCACAGTCTCACAGTTATCGGGCCGCCAGATTTTCCGCCACCCTGGTGATGTTCAGCTATATCCGCAGCTGCAGCAGGCCGAACGCGAAGTCATGAGCTTTGCTTGCAGTTTCACTTACTGTCCCTTTCTGACAAGCGACACGAGATTGCGCGAGGTGCGAAACGGTGATCGGCTCCAGGCAAGCTGGCATGAAGTGAGGGGTGGCACATGTGCCTGATGACGATCAGCACCACATTCAAGACTGGAAACACATCTTGTATGTGGACTGTCATTGTGCGATGAAACGTTTCTACCGAAACTTCTGATGAGCAGACTGCACTTGTGCGGGGCCGCATGCCAGCCGCAACTGGTCTCCTTGGCTTGCACTTGCAATTATTTGCCATGCTGATGCTTATGAGTTCGCCCGCAGAGGTTGCCGCTGCAACCTGAGACCGGGCCGATAACTCAAGGCCGTCAGCGGCATGGCGCCGTTTCCTGAGGGGTACGCCGGAATTGGCGGTGTAGCGATGACGGCCTTCCTGCACAATGCTGACAATGACGCGGACATCTTTGTTGTGGGTGGGTGTCCAGAAACAGTTCAAACACACCAACAGTTTTAACAAACATTGCAAACGTTAAGAAGCAAACATTGCGTGCGGTGCTCATATGCTCGCCTCCCTGCTGCCACCGCGTCCGGCTTGCTATCATCGCCAACACTTGCCATCACATAGATCTGAGAGCGTGCTGCTGTTTCGTGCATGCAGGGACCTGTCACATTCGAAGCTGTCCGCAGATGAAATGCGGCAAGTGATACAGCGAGTCCAGGTCTGTCGCTTCAAATCCTGTGCCTGTTGACAGTTGTTTGACTATGAAATAAACGCACTTATTGTTTGCATCAGGCTTATGTCAAACTCCACAGTGCTGCAGCTCAGCGGCACCTGACCCTTGTTCACATGCTGATGGAAGTCATGGCGTGTTGCCGCGCATGTCCATGATGTGTGTGTGTTCTGCAGCCAGACGCAGTGATGGTGGAGCTGGACGAGAGAACTGCGCAGCAGCTGCAGGCCGAGGCCAGCGGGTTCGTCCCGATGGTGGTCGTGCTCTCCGTGGTGAGATCACAGCATCAGCTGCACGAGCCGTCCATATGACGCCCTGCAGCATGGGGGCCCCAGCAGCATAATCGTGGTCTGTTGCGGCCGCGCAAATGTGCCGATCAAAGTGGATGGTTTTCATGGATGTTCGGAGCTGGTGTACTGAACACACGGGCTCGAAAACATGTTGCTACAGCCTGATGACGATCAAGAATCATATGCGCTCTGATTTGTGGCGGAATGTCCGCCAGCGCTCAGTTGCACTGTGGAAATGGCGCAGCAAGCCATTCCCATCAGTGGGTGAAACCAAGACAAGAAACATCACAAAAGCAGAGGCGGAAGGCCAGACACTGCAGCCAGCTGGCAGTGCTTGCTTTTTGCCGCCAGCTGTACCGCTCCAGGTTGCCGAACACCTCAGCTCCATCGCAGCTCACCGGAGGCAAGTTGCAGCGCAGCGCTGCGCACTGCGAATGGACTGCCTTCCACACGACCAGCCCATGCCGCTGCTCGTGCCCGGCCTGAGCGTTGCCGCCGCAACCGCAGCCGCTCTGGCTCATCAGGACCAGACATCGCGCATGCAGCGCTGCTTTCGACGCATCAACCCCGGCCGCCGCTCATCCCCGGTACAGCTGCCTCTGCCCCTCTTGCGGCCGCTTTGGCTATCAGGACCAGATGTCGCGCACGTAGCGCTGCTGCGTCACCATCTGGGCCAGCGTGTCGGCCGCCTCCTTCGCGGACAGCCCCCCATGCTCCGCCAGGATGTCCACCAGCGCAGCCTGCAGATTGCAGGCATGTTTGAGCTGTAGAAATTCCAAATGTCATGCAACAAACAACACAGAAGACGCTAGGGGCAACAGCACGCCATTCTCCGTCAAAGGAGACACTGCTCACCAGGCTCTACCACCATGACATTCAGCACGTAGAAGCAGTCCATACGTTGTTTCTGATTGTGTTGTGCATGCAAATCATATGTACCTGCACGTCGCGCGCCATGGCGGCGCCGTCGCCGCACACAAACACGGAGCCGCCCTGCTGCAGCAGCAGCGGCGCCAGCTCCGCGCCCTGCTGCCGCATGAGGTGCTGCACATACACCTTCTCCGCCTACGGTGCCGGAGAATCTAGGTTTACAGGTGTAACACCAGGAGAAGGGCTTCAGCTTCGGCCTGTGGCCACTCTGCTGCACGCTCTCACCATGAACGCTCCAGCAGCACCCGACAACCCCCTTGCCCCGACTACCCCCTTGGCAAGTCTTGAGGGCAAGAATCTTGTCACAGAGAAGCTCAAACAGGGGCAGCATACGTCGACTTGGTGAGCGGCAGCAAACATGGACCTGATGCCACCGGCCCGTGTCGTAAAGCTGGAGAACCAAAGAGGCTGCGCACCTGGGCGCGCGAGTAGGCGATGTGCAGCTGCGACAGCGTGCCGTCTTTCTCGAAGCCCTCGAAGTCGGCGCGGTACAGGAAGTCTTCGCTCTCACGGCGACAGCCAAAGAAAAGCCATGCGGCCCCGGGCATGCCGCCGAAATCCTGCAGCTGCCGCCGCCGGTGCTGCAGGAAGCCCCTGCGGATGCCCACGAGTTGCTCATATCGACTTTGCATGCCGACAGAAACATCATTAATGTGCTGGTGCTGACTAGACATGCCGGCGAGGCCGTGGTGTGTTTGCTGCTGCACCTGAAGGGCGCGACGCCGGTGCCGGGCCCGACAAAGACAACCGGCTTGCTGAGGTCCTGCGGCGGGTGGAAGGCGCCGCCGCCGCGCAGAAACACCTGCACACGGATACACATGCCGGCAATTGCTGCAGCTGCACGCTCGTGTCCTGAACCAGTCAAGCAGACACCTCGACTGGCGACACCATGCAGAAGGGCACACTTGTGCGCGCGCATACTCCAATCGAATGGCATCCGACGCAGCAAAGGCAGATCTCAAGTCGATCGAGACAGACCACACGTTTGTAAAGGTATCGAGTGACCAGAAAAGCTGCACCGGCAGGCGGTGAACGTCGGCGGAGGCCTTGTGAAGCGCCAGGCCTGGCGGCGTGCCGGGGGCGCCGCTGACATGTTCGATCTACCAAGGGAAAGTGCATCAAATCGGCAAACGGGTTTTGCAAAAGGCGCACCGGCAGGCGCTGGACGTCGGCGGAGGCCTTGTGCAGCGCAGGGTCGGGTGCAGTGCCGGGCGAAGCCAGCGGCGCGGCCAGCCGGTCCAGCCACGTGGTAGCCACGCCGCGCTTGCCGCCGTACGGGGTCTCCATCTTGACGACTGAGAACGCCACGTCCACCTGAACCATAACGGTTCTGTTTGCAACGAGAGGCATAACGAGAGGCAGGAAGCGGAGCAAACACAGTGGTCCCTCACGCCGCGCTTGCCGCCGTACAGCGTCTCCATCTTGACGACTGAGAACGCCATGTCCACCTGAAGGAGCAATCGCGCACGTGATCAATCATGTGCATGCTGAGAGGCAGGTTGCGGAGCAAACACCGTGGCCTCTCAAGCCGTGGTTGCCACCGCACGGCGTCTCCATCTTGACGACTGAGACCGTCATGTCCACCTGAGGCAAGCGCGCTGTCCCTCTCGCAGACCGCTGCTGCTGGCATGTACGGCTACAAATATGCACCGAGCGCAGCGTGACGTTCAGCAGAAAGGATTTTCAGATAGGAGCTCCAGAGACAGCACCTGGTCGGGCGACTCCAGGGGCGAGGAGGCGATGGAGTACAGCCGCGGCGTCAGCGCCGGCAGCGCATCCAGCAGCGCGTCCAGCGGCGGCACGCAGCTGGGGAACTCCCTGGGAAATGCAGTGTGTGTGACAATTGCACCGCTTGTCACCTCCCAACTAGCACACATGGGCGAAAAATTGCTGATGATACAAAGAAAAGACTGTTTCACACACTTAACATCGGACACCGTACCTGAGCAGGTCCAGCAGCGACGGCTGGCCGTCGCGGATCTGGGTGTTGTAGGTGTCGCGGCCGCCGCGGGAGGACAGGTGCAGCAGGCGGCGCTGCTCCCCCGACTCGGCGCAGTGCTCGCCCAGCAGCCGCAGCAGCGACTTGCGCAGCGTGCCCGTCAGGTCGCAGCCCCTCTGCAGGATGGATGACGAAACTCTTTAAGAGCGTCACCACAACTGCATGAGTGAAAACTTGGAAACAGCGCCTTGCTTGCCCAGCAGCCGGAGCAGCGACTTACGCGGCGTGCCCTTGAGTTCGCAGCCCTCCTGCAGAAGAAAATCATGAGCAGCTGCACCAACATCTGAACATGTGGCAATTGAGACACGAAAGTGGCAGTTCGCAAGGTGAAGCCGCCACACACGACATGTGCTACGCTGGGAGCGGCCACGAACGTCGCGGGCATCCCGGCTTGCGAAGCCCACAACCTCGCACCACTGACACCGCATTCTGCAATGGGGCTCCGCATGACATTGCGTCTCCACAAGCAACCGCATTTCAGTGCAAGTCCCTTAAAAAAGATGCACCAGCAGCGCGGTGCGCAGGGTGCAGGGCCGGGCCCGGTGCGCCAGCATCTCAATGCCAGCGTCGGTTTTTGTATACCCTTGTTTATCCTTAGAGCAAAGTAACAAAGTCGCAACAGCAGGCACAACAGCAGCGCGGTGCGCAGGGTGCAGGGCCAGGCCAGGCGCTCCAGCATTTCCATGCAGGTGTCATTATCATTTAGCCTTTCTTCGTCCTGTTGAGCAAAGGCAAGGCGCACCAGCAGCGCGGTGCGCAGGGTGCAGGGCCAGGCCAGGTGCTCCAGCAGGTGGCCGCCTGAGGCGTCGCCATCGGCATCTGCCGCCGCCGCCGCGGGCGCCACTGAGAACACGCGGCCGCCGCCGGCGCCCAGCCGCTCCAGCAACGCGTCCACCAGCGCCTCCTCGTTCTGTGGACGGGAAACTCTGCTGAGGCGTGGACCTTGCAGGCATGTTTCGCAATGCGACAATGATCGGAGAAGTGGAATCGCCGGCGCCCAGCCGCTCCTGCAGCACGTCCACAAGCGCCTCCTCGTTCTACAAAGCAAACAAACTGGTTGGGTCGAAAAATTAAATTAAACGCTTGCAAGTAGACAGGAGTGAAATTGCACAGTAAGCAGGAGTCGATTAGTTAATGGGCCCAGCCGCTCCAGTAGTGCGTCCACCAACGCCCCGTTGCTCTGGGGACAGCAGACAACTTCTGCTGATGACGCTTTGCAAGCCACGACGATAAAATCCTATGATGATATCCTAGTTGAGAGCATTCGCACTGCCAGATGAGCGGCCCTCGGCACCCAGCTGCTGCAGCTGCAACCTTCGAGTCATGCATGCAGACTGCACCGGCTGCAGTGTCCACATGGTCCGACCTGCCTTGCATACCGACAATCCAGCATGCGCTGTGAACACCTTTTGGTTGCATGCATCCCTACAGAAATCGACTTTGGCCTAGCCCACCTGCACAACGACGCCGATCGAGTCGCCCGGGTTGTAGCGCATGCCACTGTTGGCAATATCAATGCCCATGTGGAGGACCTGCACAGTGAACACCTCTGGTTTTCAGCACCATGCCATAGTTCAGCCTCCCCCGAATGTCCGCATGGCTATCACAGGCGTGCAGCGTCTGAGATCCAAATTTCCACGCGAGCTTTTGAGTCTCGATGCGGAAGCTCGAGCAACCGGCCAACATGGCGGGCTTTTGCAAGCGCACCCATAGGTCGCTGTCGGTCGCGGTCATGATGGCCGCCTGACGCAGCGTCGTTCAGATGTTAGAATGCCGATTTCAATGGCAATCCCGAAACAAGCGCACCCGGCGGTCGCTGTCGGGCGCGGTCATGACGGCCGCCTGGCGCAGCGCCGCCCAGTAGGGCGCCTGCTTGGCGTACAACCCCGCGCCGTCGCGGTGGCCCAGCTCCGCCTCTGTGGGGTGCGCCCTCTCCGCTGAGGCGACCTGCAAATGGAAAAGGGCAACAGCATCGGCTCATGAGAAAAACATGGGACCCAGGACTCAAGAATAAGCGTCTGCTATGGCACGCATCCATGCTGTCGGTAGCGAATGCTCCACTTGATGACCTCTGCGTACGGAGAGGGTAGTGCAGCGCCTGCTACACACCCTGAAAAACCCGGAGCGAGGATCCCTGCACACCTGGGCAGCGCGGCCAGCGTCCTCCTCCCACACGAGGCGCACGCGGCATGGCGGCAGCGGCGGCACACCCTCCAACGCTGCCTCGCCATCCACCGCCGCTGCCGGTGCGGCCACGGTGCCGTTGCTCTGCGCAGAATCCGCGGCGTCCGGCTTGGCGCCGTCGTGCTGGAGCGCCGGCTGCACCTGTTTATCAGAGTGATGATCGGCATCAGGTACCCTGCGCTACCTCGTTGAACACTGGTGCAGAGACCGTCGAGCACAACAATGCCATACGTTGAACAGACTGCAAGCGGACATTGGCCTCTGCCAGACGTGGGCGCAAGAGCAGAGAGGACCGCAGCGGCGGCAGATGGCAGACCTGCGAGTCGCCGCCGTCAGGCAAGCACTTTGCCATCTGCTGCTGCAGCTCCGGCCACAGGCCGTCCGTCCACTCGTCGATGGAGTCCTCCAAGCCGTCGACCTCGTCGCAGTCCAGCGCCTGCAGGGGCAAGACAAATATTGTTCGGATCTTGAGTTATCCTGTTCCACAGGGTACCAAAATGCCAGACCATCCACCTCGTCACAGTCCAGCGCCTGCAGGGTGTGTTCTAAGCACGCTGCATTCTTGCATTCTGACACTCTGGTTCACAGGCATCAGCTGCCAGCTCGAAACATCGCAGACCGACAGTGGAGCTTCGGACTGTGGGTGACTGGCAAGCACTGACAGGGACAAGTTCTGGGTTGGTCATATTGACACCTTTGTTTCACAGCACCAATGAAATGTGTGGGCTCACCTTGTAGAAGGGCGTGGCGCCCAGCTCGGCAAGGCGGTTGCGGAAGGTGCGCGGCACCTTGCAGAACTGGGTGTAGTTAGAGTCGCCCAGGCCCAGCACCGTAATGGCAATGCCCGCCAGCTGCCCTTTCTCTTGCGCCCGCTTCCTGCGCAAGCAGTGGGTTCCGTGTTGGTCTTTGTTGGAGTGAAGGAAGGCAGATCTGAGCGGCGCCACCAGCAGACAGTGATTATGGGGCAGCCAGATGTCTCATGTGGCCATAGCGCTGAGCCGCAATCCATGAGGTGGTGGAAAAGACACGCCCAGCGGTAGCCTCCGACAGAAAGTACAAACAGCTGATGATGTCATTCTCGAACCAGACGGCAAGAAATCGAGCAATCCAAAACGCACTTCATGGTGACGTAGAACTTGGCGGCATTGTCGGGCGGGTCGCCGTCGCCGGTGGACGACGCCACCAGCACGATGACCGGCGTCTTCTTCGCTGACAGGTTCTCCCACCCCAGCTCGTTGCACGACATCACCTGCGGCCGGTGTGCAGCAGCAGCTGGGACCAAGGGCAGCTCAGCCTTACCGCGCGAGCATGCTGCGACGGTCGCCATGCCGATGGGCGGAATCCACGCTGATGCCAGCGCTTTGCCATCCACCGTGTCCCTACAGCCTGGACGACAGGTAGGCGGCGGCAGTGTCATAGAAATAATGCAAGGTGGGGCAGCGCACCTGCGACTTGACGTTGTGCTCCGCGGAGGCGGCCTGGATGGCGCGCGCCACCTCCTGCGCGGTGCCCGTCTGCGAGGCGTACAGCACCGTGACCTCCGGCTGCACCGCCTTCTGCACCTTGCTCGCCTGCGCCCGCCGCGCTCTGCACAGCGGAGCAGGCGGCGCCGATTCAGCAGCAGTCAACAGGTGTATCACGAGAGATGAAGAGCCCTCCGGCCTCGAGGAAGGCAGCATCCTGTTGCCTGCCGGTGCTGCATCTGAGGAGTGCCAGGCAGGCCGTAGAATGGTAGCGCTGGGGTCTCGTTTCATCAGGACCCGCTTCGATACGCCGCAACGCATTGAGCGAGTGTGTACTCGAGATACATGAAATTGAATGGAAACTCACTTGAGGCGTGCCAGGATTGCTGCGCCGCCGGCGGCAGGCCGACCCGCAGCCGCAGGCGATTTTGCACTCTGTGCCGCCTGCGGCAGCGCCTGCTGCTGCTGCTGCGGCGCCGGCGGCGGCGCGAGGGTCGGGACGCCGCCGGCAGCTGACCAGCTGGAGCCTGACTGCGTCATGGCCGTCTGCATGCGGGGCGCCTCGCCATTTTTGGCGACCGTGTGGCTGCTCGTGCTGGTGTGCGTGCTCTTGCCGGAGCTTGTAAAGGTACTAGCCATGACTGGCTGGTCCGCTGCTGGGGCGGGCGCTGCCACCTGCTGCTGCTGCTGCGGCGGCGGCGTCTGTGGTGGTGGTGGCAGTGCGGGCTCGCTGCTCGGAGCGGAGCCCTGCGCGCCCGCTGCTGCTGCAGGCGGCACAGACGCCGCTGAGGCTGTGGGAGAGGCCGGGTTTGCTGCCTGGCTGGGCTCGGCCGCTGCTGAACCGTCCCGCCTTGCCGCCAGCTCTGTCAGCGCAGCTGAGCTGTCGAGGCTGCCGGTGGCAGGGGCCGCCTGGCGCAGAATCTCGCCATTGCCGCTAGCTGACTGTGCATTGCCTCGGGCAACGCCAGCCGGCGCGTCCACGGCAGCTGTACGGCTCTGGCCGCTCGGCACCTGCTGCGGCAGCTCCCTGCTTGAGGACTTGCGCGGCAGCTCCTGCAGCTGCACCGTGGCGGCGGCCGCGTCTGCCGGCTTGTCCTTCTTCAGGGCCGCTGCCGCGAGGCCGCCCACGGCAACGATGCCTGCCAGGACCAAGAACGCCGACGGGAAGGCCAGCAGGGCTACCAGCAGGCCGACAGCGCCGATGATGAGCAGCAACGGAGCGTTTGAAGACAGCTCCCCAGCTGCCGGCTGGGAGTCCGTCATGACGTCGACTGGAACTGGTCAATCACAGCCGAGTGTTCATGCAGTGGGCTTGCGCTCTGTGGACAGGCAGCGGAACGCTACACTGGGCAAGATGGCATAGTGCTTTGTGGACGGTTTGTGCAATTGTAAACTGCAGCGCAATCTCCGCTTCGTGTTGTCTTATCAGCCGTACAGCTTCACTTGCACATGCATTTCAGTTGCGACTTGCATATGCAATTTGCAGTCTATGTACAGAGACTTTTCAAACAATCACAGATTGTGACGCCGCAAAAGCGACGCGACCACCAGCATGTGAGTATGATTGCATCACGACTGCCTGTGGCGCACCATTCACACAAATGCAGCTTTTGTAGCCTGCGCTGGGCACCTGCATCGCTATGACTACCTAGTTGCATTGCAGGAGGATCTATACGAAAACAGGCGACAAAGGCACCGCAAGTCTGTACAGCGGCGCGCGGCGCGGGAAGGACGACGCCGTCTTTCATGCTCTGGGCGACGTGGATGAGCTGAACTCTGCAGTGGGCGTGGCGCGGGAGTTCGTGGCGGAGCTCGACCCGACCATCGCCCAGCAGGTCGGTGGCATCGTCAACACCGGGCATCAAATGCGCAGCAGTCGGTGGGCCGCAGGGCGACTCGCCGCAGAGATGGCACTCATATAGCCTCCGAAAAACGCAGCTCGTTCATACAGCTCAAGTTGCACGGAAAATAAATCGTGTGATGCTGCGCCATGCAGCTGGAGGTGGTGCAGTCGCGGCTGCTGGATGTCGGCTCAGCGGTGGCGACGCCCGCAGAGGCGACGGGCGCCGGCAGCGAGGCGAAGAAGCTGCGGGTGCAGTTTGACGCAGACGCGACCCCCGCACTGGAGTCGTGGATCGACGCGATGGATGAGGAGCTACCGCAGCTGACAGCATTCATCCTGCCGTCAGGTGCAGAATGTTTTCGAACATTGTTGCTAGAAATTCCCTGGCGCATCTGTAGCGAGCTAAGCATGCGTCTGCAAAGTACCGCAAAGGGTGCCCTTCCTGACGTCACGCCCAATTTGGCCTGCGGGGATCTCACTGACATGGCGTGTCTGAACACGATGTGTGTAACTATTGCAGGCGGTCAGGCGTCGTCGTTCCTGCACATGGCCAGATCGATATGCAGGAGAGCAGAGCGGGCAGTCGTGCCGCTGGTGCAGCAGGGTTCTGTCAGCGCCGACGTCGGTGTCTACATGAACCGCCTGAGCGACTACCTTTTCACAGCTGCGCGCATGGCGGTAAGCACCGGACCACTTTTCTGATGGCCACTTTTCTGATGTTGCATCTGTACAGCATGAACAGGTTGTGAACGCTGGACTGCATTGCTGTGCAGGCAAAGCGTGCGGGTGCAGAAGAGGTCGTGTACAAGAAGGCCTGAGGCGTGCTAGCGCGCATTTCTCCCATCACTTTCAGCATGTACATATAGGCATCATGCTAGTAAGGTTCAGCAACAGAGCTTTCAGTGAAGAGACATCGTAGATGCGAGGATAATAATGTTGCGCCGGTTTGACGATTGATTGAGCGGCATTACGTCCCAGGCTCAGCATGCGCAATGAGCAAGAAGTAGGGGAACGCTTTGGGTGCACAGCGAAGGCTGGCAGGCGGTTCAGCAGACCACTGGGGCACAACAAATACCAGAGCGGCGGCGGTATCGAGCGGTCAGCTGCGTGCGGTTCGGCTCTAGTGCGAGAGCCTGAAATGGCGTCATGGCCAGGGCAAACACACCAAACAACACATTGCGTGCCCATAGAGAGCACCAACGCCATGTGCGATGATCTGCTTGACGATTGATGGATCGATCTGCAGTACGTCCTCAGGTTCAGCATGTGCAATGATCACCTAATCATTAATCATTTTTCAGGGGTAATCGGAATAGCTGTCGAAGCTAGGCGGCCAGCGGCGGTGCCGCTACAGCCACTGTCCTTACACAAGCGAAAACGTGAATCACTGTGCAAATCGGGCATGACGCACTCAAGCAGGCTTGAGCAGGGCCGGTGCTGACCTGACCAGGTAGTGGGGCTGCGGCAGCGCAAGAGTTTACCTGTACCTCTACAGCGGCCCCGGGCCCTACGAGCAAGGTTCTAGCTGGCCAAGCGCTGTGAGTGAGCTATGACGCTGACGATATGCAAGATCCTGAAAAGGCGTCAAGGGTCTGCTTGACGCTGAAGATAATTCATGGTGTGGGGATACGGTAGTGGCTGAAGATAATTCCAGTGCCGCCGCAACAACCGCCAGGGTATTTGTCGTGGCTTTCTGTGCGGAAGTTGGCAGGTTTTCTGCATTCCGCAGTTTGCACTCGTTCGAAGTCTCGAAAGCCTGATCAAGTGAAGCCTAGTTGTGATCCTGGATCCAAACCGGATCTGCAATACAGGAGCTCCTCGAGGCAACTGCGCATATTTTGATCAGGATTCGCTCTGATACGCAGTTGCCACGCTCGACGCTCTGTCCGATGTGACCTTGCCTCTTCATGCTGCACGCGCTGCTCAAATGTGCCAGCAGGACAATGTGGCAGGCGCACCGGTGTCCCATCGTAACACCAGCACGTGCTGTGGTAGTTGATCTCGTCGGTGTCAGGGCGCTCAGCTGTATAGCTGCTCTGCGGGACTGCGCCGACAACTGCAGCATAGCGACGTCAGCGTCGATGGCGGGGCTGCAAACGCTCCCAACGCCCAGCCAGAGACACGGCTGCGGCGCGTCAAACCCTCGCAGCCTGCCGCCGGTCGCAGCTGGCGCACACAGGCGACAGTACGCTCGGACGGCACTCCAGGCACAGTCGCCGGACGGCTTGCAGCGCGCCCTCTTCGCTGGGCGGCAACTGGCGCCAGCCAACAGCTTCGCGCACAGACAGCGGTACGGCAGTGGCGCTGGCGACGACGGCAGCGGCTTTCGGTGGCAGCCCCCTGGCCAGCTGTCAGCGGCTCAGAACTTCAGCATCTGGAATGGCGCGCACGACAGGAGGAAAGAAGAGGCCTTTCAAACGTGAGCAACGGCGATGGCGGATGCTCAGCAGTGGTGCCAGCCATTCTGTCATCATTGCACGAAGTTGCGGCGACAAGAGAGTCACGGGCACGACGAGCATGCTCATCTTCGCTGACATTGCTGCGCACGGTCTATCTGCGCAGGTCGACAGACTCCCAGGATGCTCCGCTGTTTTCGAGCGCGGACGAGAGGGCGTCGACGCGATCGCTGGAGGACGCTTTCAAGGAGAAAACGTCATACAAACGGGAGCTGCACACCGTCAACGTCGGTGAGCGCCTCTTTGACTCACCACTGGCGTCACGCATGTATGCTGGGCCATGTGCAGATCAAACGCTGCTGACGTCCGCGAGTTGATGCTGTGCAGCCATCGGCACAAACCTCGCGATCTTCCTGGCGAAGCTCGGGGTCTTCTCCTTCACCGGCAGCAAGTGGGTGCCTGACGGACTTTGCGTCATCAAGCAGATTCAGGCACCTGACTCCTTGGTGTTGTGGCTGGACACAGCATGTCAATGCGACTCGGGTGCTGAGGCATGTGTCACTGCACCTGCAGCGCGCTTTTTGCAGAGGCGATCCACTCGCTGGCAGACGTTGCCAACCAGGTGCAGACTCTGATCACATCCTCTGCCTTGCGCTCTGTAAATCTTTGCGATCCAAATGGCAACGCAGATGTGGCTGTGCTGAGGGCTGTGCCAGTCTGCTGCAAGGGTCCGTAGCAGGAAAGTTCACCTTGACATGCGTAGTGTTCCGCCTCGCAGGCACTGCTGTGGGTGGGCATAACGCGCGCCAAGCGCAAGCCCACCAAGCTGCACCCCTATGGCTACATGCGCGACAAGTTCGTGTTCAGCCTCATCTCCGCGGTCGGCATCTTCTGCCTGGGCGCCGGCGTGTCTGTGTGGCACGGCTGCGCAGGGCTGCTGGCGGCGGAGCCTGTGGAGCACATCGCCTGGAGCGTCGCAGGTGAATATTGCACAGCAAAAGCCTTGTTTACATCTGAGTCTGCATCTGACAGCATGGTCCTCATTGCCTGCATCTGGAGCCGCCTCAAGAGGCTGCTGGCCGCACAGCGTGTGGAGCACATTGCCTGGAGAGCCGCTGGATTGGTAATTCTGCCGTCTAGTTCGCTAGCTTTGGCCAGAAACACGTTGCCTGCATGTGGAACAGCCGCTGAGGCAGTTGCAGGCACAGCCCATGGTGCACATCGCCTGGAGCGCCGCTGTCGGCGCCCCGCAGCCGAAGCCTGCATCCTGTGGCCATGACCAGCCCGCATCCTCCGGCCACGACTGTGCAATTCGACGTCCGCAAAGGGCTGTGCGGGCGTGTCAGCGGCACTGCCCGGCCTGGCGCTGCATGCCTGGCACCTCTGATGGCTTGGCGCTGCAACGCCAGGCGTCGATTCCCGCCTGGCTGCCACAATGTCCGACGCAGTTTCACCTTGAGCTCACCACCTCCACGCAGTGCTGGGGCTGTCTCTGGTGCTGGAGAGCGCGTCGCTGGTGGTGGCGGTGCGGGCGGTGCGCGCGGGCGCGGAGCAGGCGGGCCTGCCCTTCATGGAGTACGTGCGCCGCGGCATCGACCCCACCTCCGTCGCCGTTATGATGGAGGACACCGGCGCCGTCGCCGGCCTGGCGGTGGCTGGTGCGTCCCACAGGCTGGCGCATCTGCGTGCGCATCTCTGCTGTTCAGAAGGAGGAACATCAGACGCCATTTGGTCCCGAGACCTCCGTCGCCGCCATGATGGAGGACAGCGGCGCGGTCGCCCGACTAGATTTCGACTTCATTCAAAGCTAGCATTTCTCAGATCGTTATCTAAAGTCAAATGTACAGTAGCGTAGCAACCTTATGCCGGCTCGCCGTCGCCGGTGCGCAGTAGTTGCTGTTGGACGTGGATTTCACTCCGAGAGGAACATGACTGTTTCTTGTGAGACTGGAACTGTGGCGGCGTCATGGTGGAGGACGGCCTCATCGCTGCCGGGCTGGCAGTGACTGATGCGGCACACAGGCTGTCATCTGTATCCCTGTATTCCAGTTGACAGATCATCTCTGCATCCCGGACGGAGGTACAAGAGACTCCATCCGGTTGCAACAGCTCCGTGACTGTCATGAGGCAGGACAGGGGCTCCATCGCCGCACTGCTGCCTCTTGTGCACAGCGTTATGCACTAGATAGCGTCAGAGAGCCTACATCGTCTACCCACCTGTGTCCACGCACATGCCGGCGGCGGCGCCGCCCTTATCCTGCCTGGCTTTCCGCCATGTCCGCTGCAGCTTGCAGACTACGTCTGCCACAAGCTGCGGGCGATGGCGCAGGCGAGGAGGTGTTCCGACTCCTGCGACTCACATGCTGCACCTGCGCCTGCAGGGCTGTGCACGACGCTGGTGCACTTCACAGGGCACGTCATGTGGGACAGCATCGGCTCCATCTGCGTCGGCTGCATGATGGGCGTCACCGCCTGGTTCCTCATCTCCCGCAACCGCCAGATGCTCATCGGTGCGCGCCCCCAAGTCTCGAGCACTTTTCGACCTGCTATTCAAAGTCAGTGTACCAGCAAATTGATTTATCTCGAGCTCGTTCCTCATCTTCCGCGACGGCCAGATCCTCATCGGCGCGCCGCCACCCCTGGCTCGTGCACGACAGTTGGCTTGGGGATCACGACTGCTGCCAGCGGGATGCAGAAAATAAATGCAGTGGAGCGGCTTCTGTGCATTCCCCTGCCTATGATATGAATGCCAGGGGGCGCCTGTGATGGGGTCTGCGTGCGCCGGTAACCTTCTTGCCTTGGGCTGGCAAAAGTGTGAATACGATGCTTGCACCCATATCTGCAGGGCGATCGATGGACCAGACAGACATGCAGACGATCATCAAGCACCTGGAAGCAGATCCTGTCGTGGAGGTACCGCTTGCATGCTGCACGACACTGACGGCTCAGCCTGCATCATTGAAGTGGGCCTGTAGCGCTGTGTCGACGCTCAACTGGACGCGCCTTGCCCGCAAACGTCGCCGCCGGGGGTGCGCAACACAGCTCCCGTGCCTGTTGCAGGCCGTCTATGACGCCAAGAGCGAGGAGATTGGGCCAGGCATCTTCAGGTTCAAGGCCGAGATCGGTGCGCGCTGCGATACAGAAGGATGAGCTCTTTTGAAAGGATTTTGGTATGCCATTCAAAAACAACCTTTTATTTATATATATCTAAAACACTCTTTTTAGTTGTGTATTAGTTATTTTATTTATGTATTTGTATGCCCCCGGCAACAGCAGCGTAAGATGACTGACAGCCGTCAGACGACAGCTGTGCAGTCCAGTTCCTGGCGACAAGCCCCTCCTTGACTCATGCATCCACCCTGGACGAATTGTTGCCGAGCGCTCTCGTGTCTCCAGGCTGTTGAGCGACGCAGGGAGCTGCCGGCCCAGCTGGCGGAAGCTGTCATGGGCATGCTGACAGGCTCGCAACGCAGATGCAGCAACTTGGCCTGATCGCTTTAGCAACTTAAACGATTGTGTCTTTGCCGCTGTGCAGACTTTCTGGGGGAGGAGGTGGTGCAGCGGCACATGAACGGCGCCGGGCGCAGCAACCTGCTGCGCCGCATCCAGACGGCTGCGCGCAACGACATGGAGCTGGACCACGCACTCAAAGCATACGGTGTGTTTTGACTGTGCACCCATCTAGTATGACGGTCTCAATAGCAGATAAATATTGAATTGGAAAAAGTCAGGACTGCAGCCGCATCCAGACGGCCGCGATGAACGCCGTGGAGAGCTGGACCACACGCTCGCAGCCCACAGTGCGCTTGCGGTTTTGCATGGGACACCTGCCACATCTTCATCGAGAGACAGCTGGTTGTGCCTCGGCCACGCTTCGCCCACTGCAGTGCAGCCTGGTGCGGTTGCACGACCTTGCCTGGCCATGGGCCAGTGCTGATACTTGTGGTGCCTGGTCACACGACACTCAGTCAATGGCGACGAGTGCTCAACGAATGCAACGAACCTAGGTTTCCAAACCCTACACCCTGCCTCGTTTCTGGGCACCTCGCAATCCCGAGGCTGCAGGGGCACCGGAATGACAATAGCTTGATTACACATGTTCCAGGGCGTTTGGGGCCAAGCGATGCCCCAACACACACCGTAATGTGACGCCTCGCTGCCGCTGCTGCAGATGTCGTGCATCTCATGGAGCAGCTCGAGGTGCTCCTCCGTATCTGTGCGCCATGCAGCCGCTGCGGCTGACGAGAAGCAAGTCATACAAGGGTTTGGCGCATTGCCATCCGCCCCTTTGTGCGCTGCCACTGACATGATCGCCGGTGCTGCATCCGGCGTGGGCGGGCGCTGTGGAGACGGAGGCAGTGGCCGCATATCTGAAAGGCTGACCACTCTTAGAACCCTCACATTGACAACTGTTTTACCCTGCGCAGGCGAGGACATCATCAGCGCGGTGGGCGCGGAGGTGGACCGCATCGAGACGGAGATCCAGGCCATTAACCCTGGCATCCGCTACGTGGACCTGGAAACCGACCGCGGCCAGGTGGGCAACATAAACACAATCTTCATACGATCTTCGACCATGCAGAATTGCAGAGCCGCCTCCAGCAGCCAAGTCGATTGCGGTCGATCGGCAGCGGCCAGGTGGGCAACCCGGTACAGGAAGCCCGGCAAGAGCTGTCCAATCCTGACTACTCAGCTGCTGTCGATTTACCTGCGCAACACCTGTGCGCATGATGGATGCACGCTCGGTGCAGTTCTTGTTGTTCGATCAGAAGCATTATGCTGACTCGGAGCAAGCTACCTCCAGGGGCTGGGGCATGTGCCCCAAAACACTGAGCGCGGGAAGACCTTCCTGCAGGCATCCACGTGGCCGCGCTCCCGCCGAGTGGTGACGCCGTCGGAGATCGGCGCCCCCGCATGGTAGCCACCCGCGGCCTGCAGCTTTTCGAGCTTCGGTCGCGTCGTGTGAATGCTGCCACACACGGCGTGGCGGCTGCCAGCCGGGGGCACGTGCTTGAGGAGGCCTGGCCGGGCAGTTTTGAGCCTGCGCAGGTCCGATGCTGTGTGAAGCGCTGAAAGGCGCGTGGCGGCAGAATGACCTAGTGCAGACAGGCGCATGCTGGACTCGCTTTGCAGCCACACTGTCAAGAGTAGCCGACACGTGTCGCAGCAGTCGTCCACTAGATTGTTTCCGTGCCGCGCTGGCGCATTGGATTGAGATTGTCGTCCAAGCACCGTGGACCTCTATGTGATTGTAACGCCTTTCCTCTGTTCACTCGCACAGCGTAAACAACACATACCCGCCACGTCGTGCAATTTATGAGCAGCAGCATTGGACAGGACGAGGAGACGTTGACTTGGCTGCAATATGCCATCATTGTGGTCATTTGCCTGATCGCACACGTCGTCGACAGTCAAATTCATCAAGCGAAATCTGCCCTAGTGTCGTGCATGAACCGGCGCGTGGGGCCAGCGGACAGATTCTTCCGACTTGCAAAGGTGAGATTGAACGCCAGTGCGTGTTGATCTTGCCACTTGAAAACCGAATCGTGTAGCACGCTGATGCGAATTATGGCTGGGTGGAGCTCAGGCGCTAGGATACGTAGCGAGGAGCGCCTTCAAGCTCCAGGAGCTGCAGAAGAAACACCATGTGATTCCCAAAGGTGTGCGTGCGGCTCCGCCCGCCGGGCATGAAGTGTCCTCAACCGTTGCAACCGGCAGCAGACTCCTGGCTAGTGACAAGATGCACCTCACATGTCTATAGCAGCGCGTTACATTGGGTCTAGCGAAAGCCGCGTTGCGGAGGCCTGTGGGACAGCGGCGGTGTGAGACCAAATTATGTACCGAACTCGTGTGTCCCGTAGGCGGCGCGGTGCTGGACCTGGGGTGCGCCCCCGGCTCTTGGCTGCAGGTGGCGTGCCAGGCGCTGGGGCCGCGCTCCGCCGGCGGCCTAATCGTGGGAGTGGACCTGCAGCGCGTGGCGTTGCCGGAGCGGCACGTCGACGCGGACCGGGTGCGGCTGCTGACGGCGGACGTGCGGCGGCTGGACACTGCGTCGCTGCGCTCCTTCCTGCCGCCGTGCGTGCTACCGTCGTATGCAGCATCCAGCTTTCTCGATCATTGCATAGCGTCCCTGGGGCATGCTACGGCTGGACGCTTCGTCGCTGCGCGCCTTCCTGCCGCCGTGCGTTCTGTCGCCTTACTCAGCGTTTCAAGCCATGCTCGACTTTAGCCACGCACCGCCAGCTCATGACGGCGGGCGTGCGGCGGCTGGACGCTTCGTCGCTGCGCGCCTTCCTGCCGCCGTACGTGCTGCTGCCCGCTGCCCGACTCAGCAGCCAGACTTGTTGATGTATGAGGATATCCAAGCACCTCCAGATCATGCGGGAGCATGCATGGCGGCTGGACGCTGCTTCACTGCCGCCATGCGCACCTCTGGGCCCCAAAACCCCATACGCCTGGCGCCAGCAGGGCTGCGGCGGGCTTTGACGCGGTGCTGTCTGACATGGCGCCCTCCACGACCGGCACGGCGGCCGCCGATGCGCTGCAGTCGCTGGACCTGGCGCAGTGCGCCGCGGATCTGGCGCTGGGCCGCAGCGGGGCGCCGCTGCTGGCGCCGCGCGGCAGCCTGGTGGTCAAGATCCTCGAGGTGGGCTACATGAAGTCAACTCTAAAGTATCAAAACCCAATACAACCCAGCAGTACGCCGCCGACCTGGCACTGGGCCGCGGCGGGGCACCGCGCGGCAGCCTGGTGGTCAAGGTGCTGAAGGTGCGCCGGCGGCTGCTGCACTGCACTATCCAGGCAGTGCAGCGGACATTCGCTGCGGCATGTGATGTCGCAGGCGTCTTGCACCGGCAATGCAGTGCTTGTGCATGAAAACATCTGTGGATTTGCTAGGTAAGTGTGACACATATGTGGCTTCTTGTGTTTGTCTTGTGACGTCGCCACAGTGTGTGTGTCTGCAGGGACAAGGCATGGCGGAGTTCGTGAAGGAACTGCGGCTGAGCTTTCAGAAAGTGCTGCACGCGCGGCCGCAAGCAGTAAGAGCCGAGTCCAGGGAGGTGTACATTGTCGCACTGGGCCGCCAGTGAAATTTTCAAAGAAGAGCCATCTCGCGAAGTCGGACATGTCGGACACAATGAATATTTGGCAGCATCATCATCTGCTTACACGCGTCGACAACGATTGTGAAAGTCGTCCTGCCTTGGAGACGACACTCAGGCCCATTCTGCTGAGGCTGATGCGAGAATTCACCTCCTCGGCAGCACTAGCACTTGAGGTGTTGGTCATGCCCAACGAAGTGTAAAGGAGACATGCACGCATGGCGGCAGCAGCGATGGCATCTGCCGCAAATCAGCTGCGCGATCCCAGTCCGCTGTTCCTTGCTGATGTCCAGTTGTGCGTCCCTGACGACGAGAGAGCACGCAGATCGACCGCAGCCAGCACACTCGACATCGCCCTCCACAAAGCCCACAGGGCACGCACCTCTTCCTATATCTCCTCAGGGGCGGCAGGGTCCAGCTGCGGCGCCGCCTGCGCCGCCGTGGTGGCCGCCGGCTGCCCGCCGTTGCTGCCGCCGCCAGCCGCCGTGGCCGCAGCAGCCGCCTCCTTCGCGGCCTTTGCCTTCTTGCCGCGCGGGCCGGCGGGCGGCTTGCGGCCGCCGGCGCCGCGCGGCGCCCGCGGCGCCGGCTTGGCCAGCGGCCGCGCCGGCTGCCAGCTGCCGCGCCCCTCCCCGTCCACTATGTACTCCTCCTCCACATCGACAAACTCCACGCCGTCCGGCGCGCCGCCCTGCGGGGGTTTTGGGTATTGGTTGAGAATTAGGGGGCTCGCAATAGGAGTTCGAGGCGGCGCAGTCCGCGGCGCAGTGTGATGTGCACTGCCTTATTGGTCCCTGAACAGATTCATGAAATGTGCTTGCCAACACATCATAACCAATCACAAGTGATGTTGACCCATAGTGGGGTCACAGCGCAGATGTTTTTCGGCACCGAAATCATAAGCTGAGGTATTTACCCCGAGGACCGCCAGCAAGTCCTGCTCCGTCTTGGCAACGAGCGCGGGGTCGACGTCAGGGCGGGGGCGGAAGTGGCGGGCGCGCGCGTCGCGCATCGGCGGCGTGACGCCGTGCCGCGCCTCTGGCCCCGGCGGCGCCGCCGCGCCCTTGCCCGTCACCAGCAGGATCTGCACAGTAAAAAGGGGGAAGAATGATTGCACGTAACCACCTCACAGCTCTGTCTTCAAAACAGTGCTTTCTGCAAGACAAGGCATTGAGCCGCCGCGCCCTTGCCCGTCACCAGCAGCATCTGCGAATATAACCGAGGAAATAAAGAAAAATGACAGACTGCAACCATCTCGCAGCTGCATGGCGCCCGCGGCATGCATGTGAAGCACATGCTTCTAAAACCAGCTGCTTCGACGATCTTCTCGAGTACACACAGCAGTGTGCCGCGCCTTATGAGGCGCCTGCAGCGGCGCTGGAGCTGCACGCGTGTTTCCGACGAGGACCAGGGTGAGCCTCATGGCATGGCCATGTGCTTGGACGTGTCTGGAACTCTGAGGTTACGGCCGACCTAACAACCGCCATGGCACACCTGGCCGATGTCATTGGACTTGACGAGGTGGACGTCGTCATACGTCTTGTATGTCTCCACGATCGTCGGCATGTCGAGCAGGTGCGCCGCAAACTTGTCGCCGCCGACCTTGAGCGTGCCGGGCTGGCCCTCCGCTGCACGCATCAGGGAGTCGCCATGAGCTTTGTCATGGTTCACAGGCTGTCAGCAGCTGGGATCATTGCGACCGCAATCTCACAACAGCACATGGCCACGCACGAACAATGCCTCCGCAGCAGCCATAGCAACAGCGCAAGGCGTAGAGGCAAATGTACACATCTCCAAGCCACACAGGTCTCAGAAACCCTGAAAATCCTGTGCAGTACCTAGGAACTTGAGGTCGATGTTTGCGTCATCTGGGCGGGCGGCGGCATCCTCCTGCAACAGCCGCTTCAGCCGCGCTGCCAGGCCGCGGTCCTGCACCCGCAGCAGGTACTGCTCCTCCCGTTCCTCCGCCATCTTGGCAGCCCCCTAGGGCCGCCTGCGGCTCACAGCCCAGATTGTGGGCACTGAGGCCGAGCCGCCGACAGGTTGCGCTTCGACAGTAAGGTGCAACCTGTCCAAGGCGAGTACACGCAGGGAGGCAGTATGCTGAAGTCGCTGTACGTGAACAACTTTTGGCAGCTGAGGGCGCGTTGCTGATGCTTCCGTGTGTTGTGTGAAAGGAGCACCTGGGGCCGCAGCGGGCGCTGCTCAGATCATGGCTGTGCAGTGTGGCTCATGCAGCAATTAGCCGCGGTGTCGCAGAGCAGCCGACGCGCTCTGGGTCGGCGATTCCCTCCCCCTCTGGCTGACGCAAAAATCAGAGAATTGCTCCTCAAGGAACCTGTTGTGAGAGCCAAGCAATGGGATGCGCGGCGCTCGCACTAACGTCAAGAGCTATCAGCACACAAACTGTTCCCACCCACCTGACCTCTGAGAGATGTGCAAATGCGAATGATGGGGGCAGGAAAGTGAGCTGGCGAGAGCTTGTACGGTTGCCATTGCAGTGCTGCTGACTAATTTTGCTGCGCGACTGCTGCACAAAACGTGCCCTTGCGCGTGCGCAAAGCCTTTGCAACCATGGGCAAGGAAGAAAGGCAACGTGCATTTCTGGATGCCACCTCCGGCGCCATGGCCGGCTGTGTGGCGCGCTTTGCAGTGGGGCCTCTGGATGTGCTGAAAATCAGATTCCAGGTGCAGCTGGAACCATTCCAGCGCAAAGGCGTGGCGTTGCTACCTGGACAGATGGGACCAAAATACACGAGTCTGGTGCAGGCAGTGCGCACCATCGTGCGGGAAGAGGGCATACAGGTGCAAACCGGTCAAACGTGCGGCGGCCGCATCATGGCGCTTACATCGCTGCATACGAGATATCTGAAGCATCTGAACCACACAATTGAGTATGTTATTCACTGGCCAGCTGACTTCGAGCGGCACGCTTTCAGTGGTGCAACATGGGAACATGCTCAATGTGCGGCCGCAGGGCCTGTGGCGGGGCACCCTGGCGGGGCAGCTGCTGTACGTGCCCTACGCCGCGGTGCAATTCGTCACGCTGCAGCAGTTCAACATGGCGGCGCGGCGGCACAACCTGCAGGAGACGCGGGCGGCGCCGCTGGTGTCATACGCCTCCGGTGCCGTCGCCGGCATGGCCGCCACCTGCGTGTCATACCCCTTCGACCTGTTGCGCACCACGCTCGCCGCGCAGGGGGAGCCGAGGGTGAGGCTGTGAACCTGTTGATGGTCGGACAAAGTGCTCGTTGCACCACATTTCTGGACAGCAGGGGAGTTTGGGCGCAGCGTGGCAGCAGCCTGGGAGCCGAAAACTTCAGTTTAGACGTGCTGCACGTTGTCCAACGGCGCCCGCACGCGACCAGACGAGCTGCTCAGGCAGGCACGTATACACCAAGCTTCTGGTCGTGCCGTTGTGCGCCCACCATCATCGCCTAGAGTGCCCCGCCCTGCACATGGTGCTGCCACAACTCCATGCACATGCCCGCTTCATCAAACGTCTCCGGAGCTCCATCCAAGCCGTGTGGTCTGTGTGGTTACCAACAGATGTACAGAGGGCTGACGGCGGCGGCGCGGGGCATCATGGCGCAGCAGGGGCCGCGGGGCCTCTATCGGGGCCTGGGCATCACGCTGGTGGAGATAGTGCCCTACTCCGCGCTGCAGTTCGGCCTGTACGACAGCCTCAACAGCGCCTACAACAAGTACAGGGCGCGCGCTTCTTCCTCAGATGGTCTCACAGCGCTGCATGCAGCTCCGCAATCGACCGCAAGGACTGGTTATGTCCATTGCGGCGGCATGCGGGCGTTGCCTACGGTCACCCAGGTCACAACAACCGACATGGAAAGTCTGCGCCCTCCACATCTGCAGTGCTGGTCACTTGCAACCTCCAATTTCTTGTCGTCCTTGCCTGCAGAGGCGAGCCTGCACGCCGGGCGGCGGGCGCGCCAGCGAAAATGAGAAGGCAGGCAGCCTGCAGCACTTCCTGTGCGGCCTGGCGGCAGGCATGATCGCCAAGCTGGGCACGCACCCGCTGGACGTCGCGAAGAAGCGCTTCCAGGTGGCGGCTGAATTCCGGTCATCGCCATGCCGTTGTACGGGATGGCAGCTGCGCAGCTGTGCAGCCTGGCATCTAGACCAGACGAGGCGCTGTCTTCACCAATGCTCTGCGCACCTGGGGTCACCAATGTGCTCATCAAAGCCAGGATGTGGAGAACTCTCACCCAGCAAAGCTGTCGTCTGGCTACGAGCGGGCTGGAGGGCCACCGACAGCAGCCACCAGCGCATGCACCCCGTGCATGCGATGCCAGACAGCACCACGCATGCCTGCCACGCTGTCCTGGTCTGCGTCACAGCTCCCAACTCCTGCCTCTCCTGTGCTGCGGCAGGTGATGGGCCTGCAGCGGTCGCAGACCTACGGCGCAAATGTGACAGCAGAGTTGGTGACGTCGCTGCCCGGCTGCCTGCACCAGATCTGGGCGCGGGAGGGTGTAAGGGGCCTGTACAAGGGCAGCCTGCCCAGCATTCTGAAGGCGGCGCCCGCCGCCGCCGTCACCTTTGCCACCTACGAGCTTTGCATCAGGACGCTGCTCAACGCCGAGCAGGCAGCGGCAGCGGCTGCGCCCGGTGGCAGTACAGCAAAATGACGCGCCGCGTCACGGCAGCGCGGATTCTGCGCTGCAGGCTAGTGACGCGGCAACTTCGTAGTGCTACTTGAGCGCAAGGTGTGTCAAGAGAAAGAGATACGAGAGTGTTGAGTGGTGTTTTGGCAGACATTAGATTTGGACTCACTGCAGTGAATGTGCTTGCCCGTGTGATGGCCGGCAGAACAGTTACAGGGAGTCTTAGCGGCATTTGGACGCATTGAGAAATCTGTGCGTCATGGAACACGCAGAGCACAGATATGATACAGGTCGCACATCACTTTCATTAGGCAGCGCCAGCGCCGCAGCATGTGCGGTCTCATGCATGCGCACTGGCAATGGCAACGACGCTCCTCAGTGCAATTCCACGAGTGTCATCCACATTCCCTTATGTAACTCCGTCGTTCAGCGCCGGACACAGGCTGCGAAACTTCCCCATGGGCCGTCTCGCATGCCGCCGCCATCTGCCGCGACAGGCAGTGGCAGCAGACCCAATGCCAAAGGTGCATGCAGCCGGCCAATGATGTCATTGGTCCGGCAGCGCACCGTTAAATTTAATATGAGAAAAGTTCCCTCATCTTACCGCTATGGCCGGTGCATGCACAGCCGCTGTGGCTGGTGCATGCACAGGCGCCACCCGTCTTGTAATGATCCCATGGATTTCAGAGGCATATGGCCGCCACATGGTCGCAGGCACCGATGGAGTCGTCCAGGTCGGCGTTCAGCCCGCCGTGCACCCGCTCCGAGCCGTACTCACCGAGTGCATACATGCGCCCCGGCGCGCTGTCGAAGCCCGGCACGCCATCGTCGATGGCGCCCATGTGGTGCGCTTCTGGCCTGCCTGGCGGCGCCCCGAACATGCGCCCCTCCGCGTGCCCGGACGGCGGCGGCGGCGGCGAGCCCGGCGCCGCGAAGCTAGGCGGCGATCCGGGGGGGAAGCACGGCGGAGAGTCGGGCGGGAAGCACGACGTGGCGTCGCCGCCGCCGCCGCCCATGCTCAGGTACTGCTCGTAGAGCTGGAAGGCGTCCATCGGCAGGCCGGCGGCGGCCGCCTCCGCGTGCGTCACCTCCAGCTTGCCGAGCAGCGTGTCGATGTAGTCGTACAGATCCTTCTGTGGAGGGTTCACAGCACAGTGTGAACCCTCCACAGCAGCAGCCAGATTGGGGAACAACGTGAGCAGCTGGTCTGGGTGGGCCACAAGCAGCACGTGCTTCTCCTGCATGCATTAAGTGCAAGTGCATGCAGGGCGCCAGCCGCCACGAGTGTAGAGGACGGTCCCCTTTGCGACTTGCCCAGCCCATGCACATCATTCAAGCACATTCATGCACAGCAAAGATGTCCAAACAGCGCACGTGCACATCTTTCATCTCCAGCTCCTTCTCCTTGAGGGCGCGGCGCGCAACGTTGATCTGCGCCTGCAGGTGCAGGTTCTTCTCCGCCAGAGCAGCGTTCTCATCCTGCAGCCGCGACATCTCCTCCGCCTTGCCCTTCCGGGACTTCCTGGCCGCCAGCCTGTTCTTGAAGCGCCTGCAGTTGCACGTTCAGGCAGTCCATCGTAGCCGCACCTCGTTCCGCGCACCTGAGTGCGCACGCCCTGCTCGCATTGGACTACGATGTAGGAGGCAGGGTGGGCTCCGTCTAAGACGCTGCAGACTATACTTCTCCACGCGGATCATGCAGGTGTCAATTACACCAGCACTAACAGTCTGCATGCAGCATGGGCGTTGCATCCATCAGGGCGGCGTGCAGCGCATTGCCAGCGGCGCCAGGGTTGCCATGCATGCACAGCTCACTTCATGTGCAGGTTCCTCGTGTCTTCCTCCTTGATGGCGTTGATCAGGGCCTCCTCCTCCTTCTCAGTGAGCTGCCGCCCGCCCGGCGACTCCGAGAAGAACGAATTGACGCTGCTGCCTCCGGACCGGTGCTTCTGACGAGGCTGTCAGGCAGGTTTGATTGAGAGTAAAGGTAGCTTCAGATCCATTGCTATTGCACAATGTGTTGCAAGCAGTCCTCTGAGCAGCCACACAGCTGATTCGCTCTCTGTGGAAGTTCCCATCAGCACAAGCGAGCAGAAAGTCGTCCACCTGATCGTCCAAGGCGCTCAAAGCTGAAAAGTCCTCGTCATAGTAGTCGTCCTGCACGTCCCTTGTTGAGCGCCGCACGAGCTGCACAGCCCGCTGCTTCGCCGCTCGCTGGGGGCCCGTCCGTCGCTGCTCCTGCGGTGCATCGCGGACAAACTCAGCGGAATGGGCGTAGCGGTTCCATCTGCTTCAAGTTGCATCTTTGTTTCGGTCATGCCCCGACTCAGCAACCCAACTCTGCATGTCGCTGCGAACGTGCTTGCACATGGCTGTAGATCGAATCAAACGAGGATGTCACAGCGGCGATGCCAGAACGCGGTCGTGCATCCAAGCGGCATGGTGAATCCATCATCTTATACCATGGACTACTGTAACTGAGTGGGATCCGGCTGTCGGGAGGACTTCGTCTCTGCATCGGCTGCTGCTGATCGCTCGAAGGCTGCGACCCTCGGCACTTGTCCTGGCTCTGAGCGATCCCGCTCAGACGACAGACTCCGAGTTTTTCATGCTAAGATCCATCTCGGGTCTGGAGGCAGCACGCACCGTCTGCATGGCGCGCGGTCGACACCTTGCCGAGCTGGCTGATGATGCAGCACAGCACACACGGCCACTGCGGCGCCAGCGTGAAGCGTCCCTCGGTGATAGTCACGAGCTGGAATCTCTCAGCAACCGTTGAGCTCCAAAAGCACTGCGATGGGCCCTGCAAGCGTGATGACGCGGCCTCTCGCGTCGAGCAGCGAGGCCTGCAAAATTGAGTTTCGCAGCCGGGGTCGATGGCATTGGGGAATCCGGCTAAGGACCTTGCTCCCCTTGCCCCCGTCGCAATGCCCGATGGTCTTCTGATGATGTTCAGCAACGCTCGGCGGGCTGCTCACAACTCACTACACGCGCCGATCGAAAAAATCCTATCATCTCGTGTCAGCGTGATCGTCCAGCAGCCAGGTGCGGAAACAACGCAGTCCATGTCAACTTTCTGTCGTGCAATCTGCAAGGCCTGTTGAAGACTGCAGTCGGCCTGTGTCGGCACATGATCAAAGCCTCTAAAATCCGATCGACCTCTATGCGTCTCCTTCTAGCAGAAAGCATCGCAATTGATGTGCTCTTTACTAGGCGATGACCACAACATCGAGCCATGTTGTCCACCGCGACTTGCCGCTTTAACCCAGGAAACATCCTCGGTGTTCGACCGTTAACGTGCTGCACTATATTTCGCAGGGCAATAAACTCTACGGACGAGCACTCTAGCGTCCAGCAAAATGGCGACCATGACTGCCAACCCGGCCATGCCGTCAGGTCTGTTTCTGCGCATCCATTCACAGCTGCGTTGATCCTGGAGGATCCGTTCAGACAGCACAACCAAGAAGAAGAAGAGTGCAAAAATATGCAGTGTGGCGGCGATCCTGGACGGCTGGCTGATGGTCATGCGGCTTCATGTTGGCACAGCAGCAGCTAGCCTGGTATAGGCAGCAGACCGATGGTCGAATACTCAGGAATGGATTTGTGAGCCGCACACCAGTACCACAGAGGTTCTGCTGTGGCGATATTTCAGCTTATGGCAATGCCCCGACGCTTGGTTCCATGTGGTGCCGCACAGCAATCCAGGGATCGCGGACGCAGACGATCATGGAGCTGGAGAACCTGCTGGGCGAGCTGCGCCATATCGAGGAGGAGGAGAGCCAGCTGCTGGAGCTGGCTTCGGACCGCCAGGCCCAGGTGCGGCATCACGCATCTTGTCGGCGCACAGGGTTCCACAGCGCCTGCTTTAGACACAAGCTACATGCGGGCGTCCAGTTTCACTCTGCCCTGATGACGGCTGCGTGAATGCTCACCAAGCTGCCTGCTGTGCCAGACCCTGCTGTGCTTGACTCGGTCTCGCTGACGACTTCCCGCAGGCCGCAGTTTTCAATGAGCTGGCGCGCATCGAGACCCAGCAGCGCAACATCATGGAGCAGCTCAACTTCGTCAAGAAGCAGCGGTGCGAATGCATCGCCGTCGTTCAACACGCGTTGTTGCATGCATGCTGTGCTCAACTGGCTTGCCGGCGCCGCAATTCGGTCTCCAAACTGTGGGATGATTCGACATCACCCCTTTCGCCTGCTGAAAATGCATTTGACATCGACAGATGTACGCAATGTCGCAGCACGTGTTATGCTCTGGCGCAGGGTGGTGGACAAGGCACGCCAGATATCGGAGGACCAGCGCAAGCTGGTGCAACTGATGCAGGACGCCGCCAACGCCGAGATTGCCGTCGCCCAGCAGTCCGGCTCCCCTGGTGCGCTAAAAGCTGATTACTTGTCAGTGCACAGCTCCCCATTGTCTTGACGCCTACTCCGAGCAGAGTCACCAACTCACTGACATGATGACCTCGGCCTGCTCGCCCTCTGCTCTACACTCCAGCAGCCGGCAAGAATACAAGGCGACTGACGATGCTCATGAGCATCATGGGCATCATGAGATGAGGCGCCATGTTCCTCCCTGCTTGCGTCGCAGGCCGTCCGCTGCAAACGCAGTACTCCCTGCGCTCCTCCGGCACGCCCGGCTCGCTGCAGTCAGGCTACTTTGCGCGTTCCGCATCCGCCCAGAACATCGTCGGCGTCGCCAGCGGCTCCCCCCGCAGGTGTGCTTTGCTCGTGATGCCAATGCCCCCAGAGCTGCTCTCTGACCAATGTGTCATGCTTCTGCACAACATGTCTGCAGTGGCCATGTCTGGGTTCGCACAATGACTGAGAACAGGATGTTCCTCAAGTCGGCCTGCAAATCACGCATTTGCAGCGGCCGGACCGGAAGCCCTCACAGCGGCCAGTACGCCTACCCGCAGCAAGAGCAGTCCCGCCTGGCGCCCGTGCGCACGTCCGCCGCTCCTGCACGGTATGGCTTCTGCCTGCGGTTGTCACCTAAACTTTGATTGACTGCGTTCAAGGACTCCTGATGAGGATGGCCCGCAGCGACATGGTGGCCTGTCGTTGCGTGAGCCAATCGAAATTGCGGCAGCAAACATGGCGCAGCCTCACATAGAATTGTGTGCTGGATTCTGAGCAGGCCCGCGGCGCCAGCGGTGGACGGCGATATGGAGTTCAGCAGAAAGCACGCCCGCGAGGAGGCCGCAGAGGAGGAGAAGAAGGACGACAACGATGACGAGAGCGACTTTGGGTGCGCACATGACAGTCAGATGTCTGCCTCTGTGGTCATGCACAGACTCGTGCATAGAGCTGCGGATTGGTGGGCGGCTCCAGTCCATGAACGTGATCACCATGCGAGTGAAGTTCGGGCCGAATCTGCCCAGACTTCAAACCGAGCATCCAGGCGCACATGCACATCTTGCATCCAGATAGCGCCCTATCTTCATTTACGATGAAGTGAGGCATTGTGCGCGCCAGCAAGTCTCATGCGGTGGTGTGAGCATGTCTTTGCAGTCACGAGGCCAAGAAGTCCAAGCGCGGCAAGGGCACGTCCATCATTGTGTCCGGCGGCTTGCCAGGCTTCAAGATCGCCAAAGGTGCACTGCGCAAACCTAGGACAGCATTCGTGTGGGGTTGTGTGATCATCGCTGGAGTCAGCTGCCTGCATTGCTGGGGAAACTCGGCCCGCCCCATGCATGTGCAGCACCGGCGCATGCCGGCAGATGAATAGGATGCCAGTAAGGATTGCAGCTGCCGCAAACGATGGCGTGCAATCTTTGTTGATAGATGACAGGACATGACTGTCTGACTTCTGTGCAGATCTTTACACGAAGGACTTCTCGCACAAATGAAGGCCTAAGCGTGTGGCGTCTGCATTGCAAGCGGCGACCCGCTTGCCATTATTGGCGACTGCCATCGGTGCTGGTACACCTCGAGTGGCCAGCAGCAAAGACTGAGCATCTTGATGAAGCTCTAGATGGCAGTGATGAGAAGCAGGCTTTAGCACATCAGGAACTCGCGGAGAATTTCGACCATCGGGTTGTCCGAAAGGAATGCTCATTGCGGCATAACAATAGACTTCGGTTCGAGCTTCGAAGAATACACTGCCTGTATTTACAAACAGCAGACTGTCCACCGTCCAGCTTCCGAGTGACAATCAGTGTCCACTACTGCTTTCAACTCTTGCCGCTACGTCAGAAATGCGTTTCTCGCCACAGCCTTCAGCCGCATGCCTGTACTGGTCCAGGCCTAAGTGTCTGTTGACCAGTCCAACGAGCTGGTGGCAACGCTGCGACTGCAGCCAGCAGTGTCTACACCCGTGCAATGACAGGCGCGGTGGTCTGCCGCCCCCAGCTGAGGTCACAATCTCCTGGAGCTGCTGCCCGGATTAGCGCAGCTAGCGAGCGGGTGGCGCGACTGCAACTGCAGCTGGCAGTGTCTATGACCATGCCCGTGACATGCGCCGCGGTCTGCTAAACCCCCGGACGTGTCATCAGCGTCTCCTCGAGCCGCTGCCCGCCTTGGCGCGGCCGCCGCCGCCGCGGCCCGCCTTCTGCTGGCCGGCGGTGCGTCCCGGGTCTATGTCCTCCAGCCAGCCGTCACCGTTCGCGGCCGGGCTGCTGAACCCCTCCAGCTCGTCGTCGTCCTTCCACGCCGCCTCTTCATCATCGTCATCCGAAAATGCGCCGCCAGGATCCTCGAAACCAAAGAAGCTGGAGTCCACCTGCTGCTGCCGCGCCATGCTGAGGCCGCTGCGGCTCCTGCTGCCGCCAAAGGCTGCCGGCGAGGCCTCTTCGTCCTCGTCCTCGAAGAAGCCCTCCAGCTCCTCGTCTGCAAGCATGCCCAGACAAGGACGTCATTGATTGCTGTGCCGGAACGTGCACAGAGGAACTGGTGCCACTTTCGCCAAGCAATCCGCCAAACGATGCGCCAGCACAGCCGCTCCCATTCACAGGTCCTGCTCTGGGGCAAAAAAGTTACAGAGCTGAGATGTGCGATGTGCCGCTCGCGCCACCACGGTACATGCGGCGCGCGACTGCACAACGGTGCATGCTCTGTGGCACGTGGTCATGCATCATCCACCGCCCAGTGCACCTCACTCCAGTGCCTCCCTCTGGCTGTCTCACCTGCATCAGAGCTGTTCTCATCCTCCTCCTCCTCCTCCTCAGCCTCCTCCTCATCTTCCTCCTCCTCTTCATCATCGTCCTCCAGCCGAGACTGCGGCACCGAGATGGGCGGCGGCTCCATCTCGCCCGCCTCCTGCAGCTGTATCTGCTTCAGCAGCTTCAGCACCTGCGGCAGCAAAAGAAGCGAACTCAGTGCACGCGGAACAGGCTGAACGGCGGGCCAGTGGGTTGTGAACGAGCTGCGTGGACAGCCTCAGTGCAGGGCACGCGTCTGAGCGGGGGTGTGACAGAAACTTTGTGTGATAAACCATGACCGACAGACCGGTCGGGCTCTGCGAACATCAGCAGGATCAAGGGAGGAGGCATGCACCCGCTCGCCGCGTTCGTGCGACTCATCATAGATGAAACGGATCTCTGGTGTCAGCCGCAGGCTCATGCTGGACCCGATCCGCTTGCGCACATACCTGGCAACCGATCGAACAAAAGAACTCTCGATTGATTCCAGCAGATGCTCAGCAGATGCTCAGCTCAGCATTCAATCTCAATGAGCATATGGTATTCCGACACTAATCATGTTCAAGCAGCATTGACCCTCACCCCTCCAGCTTGGCGAGCTGGTCCATGGCGGTGGCCTTGCCCTGCGCGTCGCTGAAGATGGACACGTACACCTTGGCCACCTGGAGCAAGCACAGTGATCAGGGGGTTCAAGACAGATGCGCGAGTGTGCTGTGGGCCATTTCGCCTCGACATGCTCCAGATTTGCTGCGGATGGCGAGCAGCAGCAGCAGTGTGGTTGTGTCCTCTGATGCGGCGAAGTCCACGTGAGCTTTGGCTTGGGTGGCGGCGACATGGGCACGATTCGGCGGCGCACCTGCAGGTCGCTGGAGATGCGGACCTCTGTCACGCTGGCGATGGCCGACGCCGCTGAGTCAATGCCCTTGCGCCGCTCGGGGCAGATGGCCTTTTGCAGCACCTGTACGCAGGCGGCCGCCCGATTTGTCACCCGCTGGCCACGGCGGCGCGTCGGATGCAAGCATGACAAGTCTGCGAGGGGTGCAGCCAGGCAACCGGACGAACAAGGCTCTCTGCGTTTCAACGTCAATCTACAACAGCAGCCACCTTATCGTACAGGAACAGGTTGCCGATCTCCCGCTCCAGCTGCTTTGAAACGCGCGCCACGCGCCTCGGCTCTGCCTGCGTGTCAGAGACAGTGACCGGATTGCAGATGCCTGCGCCATGGCGAAGGTGACCAGCGATGGATCTCACAGCGTACCACAGATGCCTCCGTGACGTGTGCCTTATCAGCCTTACCATGCAGACAGTTTGCCGCAGACGCTGCCCATGCTGTCGTGCGGCGCGGACGCCGCCTGCAGACGCCGCACAGGCTCAGCTGAGCAGCCATTGATGCTTGGTTTAGCCTGCAAGTGGCCACACAGTAGTACTCCAGTACATAATTGAAAATGGTGTCCTGCGCCTCACCAGCCGGCGCCGTCAGCGGGCATCGCTGCCACGAGCTGTGCCTGCGCAGCGCGTGTGGCCGAAGTGCCGGCACGCCGCCTGCACAGCTACACGTTTTGGGGGCATTGCTCCTGCCAACGCTACAGTCGACAGCTGTGCTGTGCGTGAGGCCGGTCTGCATCGTGGAATTGTCAAAGCTGCGACACGACACAAGTGCTTAAGCAGCGTGCTGCAAGTTGTCTCCCGACAAGCAGCACGATGTGGATGTGGTTGAGGGACGTCACGTTGCTGTTGCAGGACGCTCTGCTTCGTGCTGTGCAGTCGTCATCAGTCATCATCGAGACGAGGCGATTCAATGTCATGATGTCATCTGACACCTGCAGGCTGGCTTCAGTTCCATTGCAGGACGCGCGGTCGTGGCTGCGCTCCGAAGTGTTCCTAGAAGAGGTGCAGATATCGCTATCGAGCCGCTGTGACGAGCTCCCCGTGGTGTGGACGTCATTTTTCAACAGCTTCCGTTCAAACAGCGGGTGCGTTTTCGCAGTTTGAAGGAGCGGGGGCGTTTCACCAGATTCATCGGCGATCAATCGGGATCCGCAGAGCGCAGTAGCATTTATGCGCTCGAATAAAAAAACTAAAACCATGGTATATGTCCTGCGCATCCTCCTTCGTCTTCGTTGACAAGTGATCCGTCTACTTCCGAAAGCAGACGAAAGTCCGGACGGCGTTGCCAAGCATGATCAAAACGCATCCAGCTCGGTTGGAGACATTGAATCGCCCTGTAACGCTTGCCCGGCTGAAGCTGCCAACCCATTACACACACCGGCGGCGCCATGCGCATGCGCGGCTGCAGTGCTCAGCTGCTGCTGGTGCTGGACAGGTCTCGTCACTTTCGGGCGGCTCAGACCAGCAGCTGAAAGACTTCAAGGTCGCTTGCTTCAGCGCGCAGAAGGTGGGACGATGCCTGATGTGCTGTGCACGCCCCAGCCCTACTTTGCAGTTCTGTGCTGTGTTGCGCAGCGTGCGCGCTTGCAATTCTTGCCTGGCGTCGCTGCGGAGGCGTCCTGCTTACCGTCTGTTTTGCCTTGGAATCAACAGTATGTACTCGACACGATGGGAGATACCTTCAAAGAAGCCTTCCCTCAGACAACCTTCCTGGAGGTGCGCATGCCGAAATTACCTGCCGTCATTCGTGTCCATGTGCAGCACACGCACCCTCAGATGCTTGTCCTATCCGTTCATTGGCATCGCATCACGTAGAGGCAGCACAATAGCGGCGCGCCCTGGCACAACCCCTGCGCGTGCTGTGCCCTGTAGACAAAGCTGGACAAGGACACGGCGGCATTGGCAAAGGGCCACGATGCCGTGATCCTGTTTGTGAACGACGACGCGTCGACGGAGGCGAGTACCTGTGGATGATGTCCACTGATTGCCAACCAAGCATACAGCCTCACGCAACATGAACATGACGGCCGGCAATGTGCCTGCAGGTCGTGGAGGTGCTGCATGAGTATGGCATCAAATTCATCGCCATGCGGTGCGCGGGCTTCGACAAAGTGGACGTCGAGAAGCTGAACGAGTTGGACATGAAGGTGGGCAAGCCAGATGTGCCGATTGCGCATGCAGAGCAGCATGGAATGCTACTGCGCTCATCATGCTGCCGGCTGCAGCACTCGACTCGCATCCGATCATGCAGCAGCCATGAAACGCTGTGGCCCCTGGCCGCGCAGGTGGCACGGGTACCGACCTACTCCCCAGAGAGCGTCGCTGAGCACTCTGTGGCGCTCGCCATGTCGCTCAACAGGTGTGCAGCTCACCTTGCCTGGAATGTCAAATGCCGATGGGGCGCGAACAAGGCAGTGGCGCAGTGTCAACGTTCTGAATGGCGGCTCGTCTGTGCTGCATCTTCTGAAGACTTCTTCACTCCTGCTGTCGTCAGGAACATCGTGCGGGCGCACAACCGGGTTGCGCAGGTGCGAACAACGAGGGAATTGCTGCAATTCCCGCATGTGATGGTCAGGACCGCCATGAGTTGCATAGGTCTGTAACTGCACTCTGAAAGCCTGCCAAGTGATGCACCACACGACTCCGTGCAGGGCAACTACACGCTGTCGGGGCTCATCGGCATGGAGATCTGCAAGAAGACCGTGGGCATCATCGGGACGGGGGCCATCGGCGCGTGCGCCGCCCGCATCTGGCATGTGCGTCGCATCGCTTTGCTGCGGTGTCAAATTGTCAAGGTCTCGCGACACCCTGTCACGTGAGCACTCGAAAGGCGATCAAACAAGTCAGCCGTGACTGAGCATACTTCAGATGCTTTTGACACCTGCCGTCAGTGTAAAATTTGGCCTGCAGGGTTTTGGCGCAAGGGTGCTTGCATTCGATGTGAAGCCAAACCCGGAGCTGGTGGAGAAGGGCCTGGTAGAGTACCAGGAGTATGACGATGTGGTGAAGCAATCGGACATCCTGTCGCTGCACTGCCCGCTCAACTCCAAGACCTTCCACATACTGGACAAACAAGGGTGCGTCGGTGGCTCCCTGTGATGCAAGTGCCCCATTCGATGCGGTGCTTGCGCAACCCACGATCGATGCTTCACTCGCTGCAGTGCCCGGCGCTTTTCACAGCGTTGTCGTGCTTTGGGCCACGGCAGCGCTGGTCGTTGTGGGAAATGCTAGTCGTTGACGAGGAGGCTCTCACCACTGCTCACTGCAGGATCGACAAGATGAAGGACGACGCGATGCTGGTTAACTGCAGCCGGGGCGGCCTCGTTGACACGGTCGCCCTCGTCGACGCGCTGGAGTCTGGCAAAGTCGGCGGCGCAGCCATGGCGAGTTCCGCGTTGGCCCTCACAACCTGCTTTGCGTGCGCATTGGCACCGTCTCATTCGGGGCCTGGGCTCCGGCAAGAAGACTACATCTGACTATGGCGGCTCGCAGCGCCAATTGCTGCATCGATTGCTGCGGCTGACACGCTTTCTTAACCGTGATGCCAGCTGAGGAGCCCCAGCTGTTGCTGCAGGACGTGTACGAGAACGAAGGCGCGCTGTTCTTCCAGGACTTCAGCCAGTACACGCACAAGGACCTGCAGAAGATGCACGCTTTTGATCGGCAGTTCCAGCTGCTGGTCTCCTTCCCAAGTACGCCGACGCACTTGCTGCAAAACGCCATTCGCAATTCTATGTGTTTGCAGGCTGTGGGTACTTATCTGAGCTTTATGCGTCATGCAGCTGGGCTGATGCTGTGCTAGTGTGCTTGCAGACGTCATCATCACTCCTCATACAGCCTTCCTCACGAGCGAGGCGCTGCACAACATTGCAGAGACGACGGTGGAGAACCTGAAAGAATTCGCTCTGGGCAAGAAGTTGACCAACGAAGTGACCCCTCAGTCGTGAAGCAGGTCTCATCTCAGGTGTGCTAGATTACAGCCGGCTTGTGGGATAAGGGTCATAATAGCTACAAGAAATTCTGTGAAATACTGACTCCGCATTGGGCCATTGCCGGCGGTGACAGGCATGTAATTGTATTGACTCCAGCTTTTGCTTCATCGGCATCAAGACATCCCGAGGCTCAGCATGTTGATGAGCCTCTGATGTAGGGGTCGTGAGTAATGCCTGGCGGTTCAAAAGCAGTGGCGCCCCGAGGCACAAAGGCCCAACATGCATAAGGTCCAGGTGGCTCTTCAAGTGCAAAATGGCATATGATGACGCTGTCGATGAGCAAGAGGCTTCAAGGGCAAGAAAGGGCAGCGCTGCTCAGTAGGTTCAGCGGCTGTTTGAGCCTCGGCAATGCCACGCCGCCGAGAGGCTCGCAAGGCGGTGGCGGTCTAGACCAGATCTGGCCAGCGTTCAGCGGCTGTCACATGTCGCTGACGGTGTGTCCCCGCTGGTGGTATGAGCGATTAGGAGTGCTCTGAACGCATGGTTTATAAAAATGGAGTAGGAGGCTCTGCTTTGTTTTTTCTGAAAACGTCTAGGCCAGGCTAGAGGAGGCCCGTGGCGCTGTTTTAAAACTGCAAAACCTCTCCGGTCTCACTGCCCTCCTCTGTTTTATGATCTTTTAGAAAGGGAGCTGTTCCGCACCGTAAAATGAAAGAACAAAGGAGGCCGGTGACACAAGAGAGGTTTCCAGTTTGCATTTTTAAAAAGCGCCACAGGCCTCCTCTGTTCTTTCGTTTTTTTCAAACGGTGCGGAACAGCTCCCTTTTATAATAATCATAACACAGAGGAGGCCCGTGGCGCTCACTCCGCCTCCGGCCTTAAAAAAAATCATAAAACAAAGGAGGCCAGTGACACCGGAGAGGTTTTGCAGTTTTTAAACCAGCGCCAGTGCCCTCCTTTAATCTTTCACTTTTTTAACCAGTGAAAGATCATAAAACAGAGGAGGACCTTTGGCCCGAAAAAACGGGTGGCACCTGGACGTTTTCAGAAAAAACAAAGCAGGGCCTCCTACTCCGTTTTCATAAACCATGCGTTCAGAGCGCCTTTGAGTACCGACCACCACGCGGAACTCCAGGCGACGTTTCTGTTCAAGGGCTTCGAGGAGGTGCGGCGGCTGGGGCTGCAGCGCGCCACCGAAGCCTCCATCCGCGCCGCCGAGCGTGGAATATGAATGTGACCCTGCCGCCGAAGAAATTTGCCTACACAAGTCTTCACCAGGTGTCCACGAGTCTTCATCCACACAAGCTGATCTTGCGTGGCCTGCGACTTGTCCCTGCACTTTCGCTTCGTACTGAGCCCGCCAGAAGCAGGATACTCTGGAAGAGCAAGTGGCCTTCAAAGATCGCCCAAAGTCCCGCGAACATGCTCACGTCGCCTCAGGCAGCGGCTGCACCTGCAATGCAATCGCCACTTTGCACATCGATCCTCTGCAGTTTCTCCAGGCTCTCGACCAGCAGGTGAGGAGCAGCTGGATCTATCTTAGTATAAGCTTCTCCTGGAAGCTTTGTTGACGCCATTGTCGAAAGCTCTGGGTCATCTCTGCGACCTGGCAAAACAGCATCAACGTATTACATTTTGCTCGTGATCAGAAAGCCAAACAGCCCACGCAACGCGGCGCTGGCCCTTACAGTGAATGTTGATGCTGCAGGCGAACGGCGTTCCTTGGGGGCCAATCTGTGCAGCACAACAGGTCATCATGCGGCCATGGCAAGAGCCGGCGGGAACTGCAGGTATGGTCGTTTGGGAGCCCAGGTTCGCAGCCACAGTAACGTTGTTGTCATGGTTGAGTCTGATCACTCGTATCCCGCCATCAAACAGGTGTGCGCAGCGAAGAGCAAAGGCAAAAGCCGCATGCGCCAGGGGTATGGTGGCTCTCAGGCAATGCCGGTGAGTTCGCTGCAAGCAGTCTGGAAGGGAGACCCTTATCCATGTTGCGACCCACGCCCCACTTGTTTAGATCACACGACGCCGCGCTGCTCACTATATTCGTTGACGCATCATCTTCAGTCAGGCGCTGTCCACTGATGGAAATCGGGGATCTGTGCAGACGCCCCCCACACCGGAGCCTGACCCCAACAACGTTGAGTTCGTGCTCTTCGTCCGCTCCAAAGCGGTGAGTGCTTGTTACTCTCCAAGCGTCAGGCATCCATACGTTGCTGGAGCTTGAATGGGCTACGTGCCGGGAAGTCTGGCCACACTGAAGCTGAGTAGTGCATGTGGCCCACTGCGCAGCTGCCACGGTGGCTTCCCGTCAGCATCATGAACGGCGGCGGCGCAGCCAACACGCTGGTGCGGTCGCTGGACAGCGGCTGGGGCCGCACCCTGTTTAGCAACACCATCATCCGCAACATCGGGGTGTCCCTGTACAAGGTGCGCTGCGATGTGGCCTCCATGGCAGCGTGCCGTGAACGTCAGCTGCCTCGACTGAGGAGCACACTGGCGGCGCGTGGCAGCATCATGTTGCTCGTGTGGTGATGGCGATTTTGGAGACATGACTGGATTGCTTGCAGTCTCTGAGCAACGGCAAGGAAGAGCAGCAAGTACGCGAGCGCGTAAATGCTATCGTTTGAACCATGCCAGACAAGGCGACTGTTGTCTTTTGTAACTGCAGGACAAGATGACGCTCGACAGGCAGTGCAAACAGAACCTCCCAGAGCTGAAGACCGCGGGCGAGCTGCAGTATGGCTTCAAGATCAGGTGCCACACATGCTGTTGATCTCTTCTCGAATTGCCGAGCCTGCAGAGAAATAGGAAGGATGCCATGCACATGGCGGCCGCCATCGCAAAGAATGCGACCTGAATGTTGCAACCTCTGGGCAATGGCGCAGGGAGAAGGAGAACCCGAAGAACTGGTACGTGCCAAAGAACATCACGCTCATCCCGCCGCCGAAGGAGCTGGGCGGCACCCCGCTCGACAACATCAAGGCGTTCTTCTCTGGCGTCAATGGTGGCAAGAAGTGAGGTCTTGAAATCGTCTTGAAATCGTACGCGGCGGCTCTCGCTGCAGCTCCATCGCACAGTCCATAGCAGTCGCTTTATAGTCGATGCCGCTGTGGGGAGAGAGAGAGGGGGGTTGGGTTCGACTACTTTCAATCATGCCTTTCATTTGAGAACAACTCTTCAGTTTGAATTCTGCGTTTTCTCGTTTGCGTTGTTCAAATGAGGCGATCAGAATTGAGAGACGACTACCCAACGGTACCCACAGCTACAAACATTCCCAAAGGCTGCAACATCTTTGCAACCGTCAAATGTTGGTCAACTCCTCGCTCTTCTCCTTGGCCAGCGTCTCCACCTGCTTGACGTAATCGTCCGTCAACTCCTGGATGGTGGTCTCCAAATTCGCTGCGGCGTCCTCTGACATGTCGCCGTCCTTCTTCAGCTTGCCGATCTGCGAGACGGCAAAATGCACAAGTGACCTTGCTGCATGCGTGCAGTCTGTACAACCCACAGATCGGATTCAGCACAACCACAATATTCCTGTCAGTCGGAGCAGTCAGCGCATGTGATGTGGCATGGACATCAGGCTGCGTTTAATCTCACCTGCTTGATCGAATCCCGCCGTACATTGCGAATGGCCACCTTGCCATCCTCGCTAAGCTTCGAGACTGTCTTCGCCATCTCCTTCCTTCGCTCCTGCAGCATCATAAGGGATCTTGGAGCAGCTTGCAAAAGTGCGCTTGCCAAGTTGAACGGTGCGTGGCTGCAGCAGCAGCTCGCCAGGTACCGCCGTCGCTGCTGGCTGTGACATAGGAAATGCCATCGCCAGCATTGCACTGGTCCCCTCCCTGCCCGCCGCTTGGGTCCACTGCAGCAATAACTGCCGTGCGCAAATGCTACCAGCCGGTGCTCTTGCCACCGTCGCAGTCACTGGCCATGACGCTGCTGCAGCAACCGCGCGAAGATCCACACCAAAAATGCCGCAGCCACTCCGGCACATGGGGTCAAAAAACGGAAAGAATGATTTTTCCTCACCGCCGTGAGTGCCGGGATATTGATGCGGATGATCTTGCCGTCGTTGCTGGGCGTGATGCCCAGGTCCGACTTGAGGATCGCCTTCTCGATGTTCTGCATCGCGCTGATGTCGTACGGCTGGATGACCAGCGACTGCGCGTCCGGCGCCGAGATGCCCGCGATCGTGCGCAGCGGGCTGATGGCGCCGTAGTAGTCCACCTGCAGATAGGGTTTTGCAGTTTGTCCCAATGAGCATCGATGTCCTCGGTTAGTGGTTTACCTGCAGGCGGTCTTGCAGGTGATGTGGGTTTGCTGATGAGCGTCAAGCTGAAACCTCGCTCGTCATCTGTTCTTTTCTATTACACCGTCACACAACGTCACCAACCAGCCGGCGTCCAGACGTGCGCTGGTCCAAGCCGTGGATGCGCTGGATCTGCCAGGTAGCAGGGACGTACTGGCTGGGATTCGAAGGCCTTTTGACTTCGGAAGGGTGATGCGCACCTCGATGCGGTCCAGCATGCCGGGATTGGCGCGCCCGGTGCGCACTGTGCTGAAGCTGCGCTTCACCGCCTCGAAGGATTTCTCCATCTTCTCCATCTGCATGGCACCACGGCACCGCCTTCATCTCATGCTGGGACCATGTAAGTTTCGTGGTTGCTGATGCAGGTCATGGAGTTAGCACAGCAGGTCATGGAGTTGAGCACAGCTGCAGCTGATGCCACCGATGCAGGCATGCACTGCCGCCGCAATCCCAGCGTGCTTACCGCCTGCTCCTCAATCTCCAGCCCAGCATCGCTGTCCACGGTCTTGTCAACGGCTGAGACCCTCAGGCAGCCTGGCCTCCTGCGCGCCACGCACACTGGGTTCAGCTTGCGTGACTTCTCTCCGCTGTGCATCACATCAGCGCTTGCCGCATGGGCACGACTTACAATTCCGACATGTCAGCAATGCCCCACCTGGAGGCGGATGGCCGTTGTGAGCGTCCGGCACACTGCGTGCGGAAGGTCTGGCTGCTGCGGCCAGCAGTCCAGCTGGATCGGCTGCTCGGAAGTGCAGCAGCGCTGCGTGCATGACATTGCTGGCACCGAGTGTAAACTGCTGTCGAGGCGCCGGCCCGAGCCAGTGAAACGTCCATGATGTCAAATACGTTCCTTTGCTCTGCAAACGCCAGGTATGCGGCCCTGCGCTGCATGCTGAGCCATGTTGCATCGTAAATCCGGGACTCGTGTAGAAACTGTTCCCAACAATTTCCCCTGAGAAAGTGCCGCGCTCTGCACTTGGCCATTTGCGCATACTCACTACTGCTGCAAGGTAGCGTCGCATAGATAATTTCTCGTTCTTGGAGGCCCTTCGACACCAGACCTTGCCACCGGGCCTGAACCCGTCCCCTGCTTCAGCTATGTCGGGCAACGCCATCCAGGCCGTGAAGCAGTTTTCGAGCACAGGCATGGCCAGCAGGGTGTCTGTGGTGAAGGAGATCACCATCGGCATCACACTGGGCATCGGAGCGGGCCTGACATGGAAGGTGGGCGTGCCTTAGCAACCCTTGCAGCGCAGTCAGGACAGGACTGGCACCTGGTGGCTGACGTCCACGGCTTTTTCACTCGCAGACATGGCACTGGAATGAGAAGCGGAAGATCGCAGAGTACTATGACACACTCGAGGAGATCAACAAGCAGAAAGGTATGCGATGCCATTGTTGCGCAGGTGTTTCTGATGTTGTCCGGATGGTGCTGTGCAAGAGTCTTCTCTCCTCAAACCATTGCATGTCTTAGAGGTACCCGTGCGCTGTGCAGCTGCAGGAGGCGGGGACGAGTGATGGACTGGGTGGGTCGGCTACCATGACCGCTGGGGGGTTTCTTGGGGCAATGGCGGCACGAGGCGTGCGCCGTGTGTAACAAGCAAGTTGGTGCGGCTTCAAGGGCTGGAGCGCCGCGCATCTGACAGCAGGGTGCACCAGGACTCGCAGAACAGCGAGCGAGCAAAGCAAGTTTGCGCGCAGCTCACTGCGGACAGGTCCTCTCTTCTTGCACTGGGTTTGTTTAGGACTTGCAGGGGGTTCTGAGTTTTGTAAGGCTTGCGGCACTCACGCTCCGTCGTTCTAAACTGAAACAACTCAATCGAAGTAGGTCTTGAAGGACCCGCTCAGCAGCAGCCGCCCCGGCAGGTCGCCGGCCGTCGGCGCGAGGCACACCAGGGTGCGCTCTGCCAGCTCGATGTCCTTCACATACAGGAAGCCGGCGACGTTGGAGGCCGCCAGCTGTCCCTCCTCCGCCGCGTGCGAGATCGCTAGCAGCGTGTGCAGCAGCTGCATGCTGACGGGCACCTGCGACGGTCGTAGCGGGTCCGCGACAGATGTCCCGCCTGCATGTCATATATGCTCACTCGTCACAAACTGCATCTGCATTAGAAGCGCCTCCCAGTACCGTACATGTCGACGTTGTTCACAGGGCAGAGTGCAGGCAGCACACGAGCAGAGCGCACAAGCGTTTTGACATCCTACAAAAACCAACGACAGGCCAGCCAAGCTGTGAGAGAGCAGGACCAGGGTTACCGCCCTTGCTCACCGATGGGCAGCGCGGAGGTGGGCGCGCGCGGCCCACTGCCAATCCTGTAGATGGACACCTCGTCAAACTTGAGGCGCAGGACGTGCGGGCTGAGGTCGCCGCGTGGGCCGTAAAAGTATTCCCGCACCCGCTGCGTGCGCGCCTCCTGCACCAGCAGTCGGGAAGAATTCTAGCAGCACTTCTGGGGAGGTATCTGAAACATGTTGGCCCTGGTCCGCAGCAGCACCTATGTGGTCACTGCACGCGGAAAGCACCAGCAGTGATGCAGCTGGCGCCGCTGCAGGTGCACAGTGATGGCGGGTTG
>JAABUL010001530.1_pt1 | contig 43258 bp, 50 predicted proteins | sample 5559151 | NCBI WGS metagenome assembly JAABUL01 (sample SAMN10711876, study PRJNA513368) | rock metagenome | isolation source: Antarctica rocks | place: Antarctica: Victoria Land, Pudding Butte sud | reverse complement strand
CGCCAGGAGCCACTTGCTCTGAGCGCAGTCTCAGAGCAAGGTTGGACTCCTAATACAGGCAAACATGATGCGATTGAGTCAAGTTTTCGCGTCATGTCTCGTCGGTCTGAGGCGGAGCCTCGTTAGTACTACAACGTTACTTCGCTAGAATCACCCATAGCGACCGTCAGACAAAGGGGCCATCTCCCCGATAAACTGAGCGATTGTACGCCTGCTTCCAGGTCGTTAGCACGGCCTCAGGAGACAAGTAACGTTGTAGTACTAGACATGGTGCTCTTCTACGTATTCTTCGAGGTGACGCTGGTGGGCATGTACTTCATCATCGCCGGCTGGGGCCATGAGGATCGCCAGCGTGCCGCCCTCACCTTCTTCCTGTACACGCTGCTGGGCAGCCTACCCCTGCTCTTGGCCATCCTGGCGCTCTACCTCGGCGGCCATCCACGCACCTTCGACATGCGCGCCGTCATCGCGGCCCCTCCGCTCACCGGGCTCGCCGCGACGCTCGCGTTCATCGCCATGTTCGTGACGTTCGCGGTCAAGACGCCGCTGTTCCCACTGCATACCTGGCTGCCCCTCGCCCACACCGAGGCTCCGACGGCGGGCAGCGTGGTCCTGGCCGGCGTCCTGCTCAAGCTGGGCACGTACGGCTTCATCCGCTTCGCCCTACAGATGACGCCGGACGCCTTCCGCGCGCTGGCTCCCTATGTCGCCGCGCTGGCCGTGTTCTCGGCGCTCTACGGGGCCTTTGTGGCGCTGGCGCAGACGGACATCAAACGCCTGGTCGCCTACACCAGCGTCAACCACATGGGCTACGTGGTCCTGGCGATTGCGGCGGCCGCGGCGGCGACCGACCCCGCGACACGGGCGCTGGCGCTCGACGGGGCGACGCTACAGATGGTCAGCCACGGTGTGGTCACCGGCGCACTCTTCCTGCTGGTCGGCGCGATCCAGGACCGTGCCGGCACGCGCGAGATGGCGCGGTTCGGCGGCCTGCTGCGCGTGATGCCCTTGATAGGTTGGGGCTTCATCCTGGCCGCCTTCGCCTCGCTGGGCCTGCCGGGGCTGGCGCACTTCCCGGCCGAGTTCCAGATCTTCCTCGGCGCGTTCCGTGAGTGGCCCTGGACGGTGGCGATCGTGGTCGTGGGCCTCCTGATCACGGCGGGGCTGTACCTGCGCGCCATCCAGATGACGTTCCTGGGCAGCCCGTCTAAGCGATGGGAGGGGCTGCCCGACCTGGGCGTGCGCGAGGGGCTGGCTATCGCCCCGCTGCTCGTGCTCATCGTGGCCATCGGCGTCGCGCCGGGCGCCCTACTCACCCTGATCCATGGGACGACGACCTTACTCGGGCGCGGCGTCTGACGCGCGCCCCTCATCCTGTTTGTCGAGAGAGATAACACCGCCATGCAGATGCAGCCCGTCGGCCCCGACCTCATCCCGCTGATCCCCGCCTTCGTCGCGCTCTTCGCGGCGGTGTTCGCCCTGGTCGCCGAGATGGTGCGCCGGCCGCACCTAGCCCTACCCATTGTCGTGGTCGGGCTGCTCATAGCCGCGGGGTTGGAAACGCGGCTCCTCGGGGCGAATGAGACGATCTTCCAGGGCAGCTACCGCATCGACGCGCTCTCGGTGTGGGCCATGGTGATCCTGCTGCCCACGACGGCGCTCGTGGCGGTGCTGGCCTATCCCCAGGTGCGGGACACCGACCGCGAAGGGACCGTCTACAGCCTGCTCGCCTTCACGACGCTGGGCGCGCTCGCGCTCGCCGGGGCCGGCGACGTGATGTTCCTCGTGCTGGGTGTCCTCTTGAGTTCGCTGGGCTCGTTCGCGCTGGTGGCCTATCCGCGCGACGACCGCGCCACCGAGGCGGCCATGAAATATTTCGTATTTGGCTCGGTCTCGGAGGCGGTGATGATCTTCGGGCTCACCTACTGGTTCGGCGCGACGGGCTCGACGCTGCTCGCGGACCTGGGCCGGCTGCACGGGGCGCTCGTGCCCGCGGTCGCCGGCCTTGTCGCCGTCCTGGTCGGGTTGGGCTACAAGGCCGCGCTGGCGCCGTTCCACTTCTGGGCGCCCGACGCCTACGACGGCGCGCCCGTCGCGGTGGCGGCCTACCTCTCGATCGTGCCCAAGGTCGGGGCCATCTTCGGGCTGGCGCAGGTCATGAGGAGCCTGCCGGTTGGCGCCGTCAACTAACCGTTGGTGGTGGCGATCCTGGCCGTCGTGTCGATGACCTACGGCAATCTGGCGACACTGGCGCAGACCAACGTGGTCCGCCTGCTGGCCTACTCCTCCATCGCGCAGGCCGGCTACTTTCTGCTCGGCGTCGTGGGCATCGGGCACGGCGCGCTCGCGATGCAGTCGCTGATCGTGTTCGCCGCCGCCTACGCCGCGATGAACCTGGGCGCGTTCGCCATTGTCGCCCGCGTGGGCCGCGACCTGGACGCGTTCACCGGCCTCCTGCGCGCGTCGCCCTGGAGGCCGGCGCGGCCATGGCGATCTTCCTGTTCTCGCTCGTCGGCGTGCCGCCCCTGGGCGGCTTCTTCGGCAAACTGCTGCTGTTCGGCGCGGCGATCGATGCGGGCTATAGCTGGCTAGCCGTGATCGCCATCCTCAATAGCGTGCTCTCACTGGCGGTCTACCTGCGCATCATTGTGCCGATGATCAGACCGCCAGAGTCAGTATCTACCACCACGCGCGCGATCGGGACGGTGTGGGCGATCTCCGTCGTGTTGACGTGGGCCGTGGGACTGGGGGCACAGGTCGTGGTGGGACACATCGCATGAGACGGGCGGGGGATGCGTCATATTGTCGGCGGGTGAAGTAGATGGCGCGCGGGCGACGGGGCCGGACGCACGCTCCGGGGATGCGACGAGGGCGCGCGCGTGCGGCGGGGGCGTGGCCATCGGAGCGGCCGGCCGTTGAACCACGCGCCAAGCGGCGGGCGCGCGAACAGGCCGTCAAGGAGTTGCTTGCGCGGGAGCGTCGCGAGGTCATCGGCTTGATCGTGGAGGTCGCCGCCATTGTTGGGGTGATCGTCATCGTGATCGTCATCGTTGTTGTGTGGGCCCACGCGGGCCAGCGATAACGACCACGATGCGATAACGTCAGGGCGGGGCGGCCGCCCGGTATCCGGAAGAACTGTGCGCACGCGCATGCGGTGGCCGAGGAAGAGACTGATGGCTCCGTATCGAACGCCACGCCATCCATAGCAACGTGCGCCTCCATGCCTTCCGCTCAATGTGAATGGGTGAGGAGACACCTCGCCACAATCGACTGGCTCTCCCGATACGTTGACTGCTGGCGAATTCACCGGAGCGGCCGCAACGGCGTCACCCAGCCGGTCTGATCCCCCAACGCCTCGGCGAGGAAGGCGCGTAGGTTCACGGCGCCGGTCACAGAGGAGAAGCCCCGTCACAACCCACTCTCAGGCCCCGTGTTACGGAAGCTGCTGTGGAGTGCAAAGTAAGAGTGCTGCTTTGCACCAGAGAAGGCACTTGCGCGGCAGCGGCGAGTGTAGCGCAGGCGCGAGTAGCCCGCACGAGGGCTACCCATGGATGCGGAGTGCCGTGACCGGAAAAAAGCCGGAGCCCCGTCCGCTCAGGACGGGGCGTCCACGAGGGCGACGTGGTACGGGTAGGCGGGGCCATCGCGCAGGCGGCTCGGGAGCGGTTGCTGATGATGAACAGTGGAAACAGTAACGCGGGTCGTGTGCCGCAGGGCTGTGCTGAGGTGGCGAGAAGCTCATCTTCAGCTACAACGCTGGGGTCGTTGCCGCGCGCTATGCCCTCTGGAGGCCAAGGCCACCGCGACGACGGCGCGCGGCGTCACCGGTGAGCACGAACAGGCCAACAATCACGATAAGCGCGGTCCCTGCGGCCGCGATTTGTGGCGTCTGGACTTGCGTGGCCGCCGCGAGTGTAGCGTTCGAGAGCGACTGCATCCCTTGCATGCGCGGCTCGTAGAACCACTGGTTGGGGATGGACGCGATCAGGCCGCGCGCCGTCGTGCGGGTCGGATCGAAGAGGATCTGGGCCACGCCATGCTGCCAGTCGACGGAGGCCGCGTGGACGCCGTGCAGGCCGAGGAGCTTGAGGCGCAGCGTCGCGGCGCACCCGCTGCAATTCATGTAGACGTGAATGTTGGCCTGACGCAACGGGACGATTTGCCCTGCGGCGCCGATCACCACGCCGCCCGCCGCGACCGCCTGTTGGTCACGCGCCACCAACGGTTGGTACAACCGCGGCGCGACTACGGAGTTCAGTAGATTATAGCCCCCGAGGAAGCAGACGGCCATGATGAGCGGGGCCATCCACAGGCGGCGTAAGGAGGGCCTGCGAGCGCACGCCGCTCGCCTACCTATGAGCACGAGACCACCGATCAGGAAGAGCGCCGCCACCGCCAGGAAGAGCGGGCGCAGCGAGAGCCACGCGACGAGGAACGCGGCGCTCCCGATGCCGAGGAGAGCCATCACCACGGGGGCGACGCAGCAGGTGCTGGCCAGAATAGCTCCACCAACGCCCCAGAGAACCGGTGTCTTCGCATCGACGTTCATATCGAATCCGCTCCTTCCCGCGCTGCCTACCGCGGCGTCACGCGACACAATGGCCGTTCCGTGGCGGTCCAGTAGGTCGCCACGGCTTATCGAGGCCCCGCCCGTTACATCGACGACATCATCCCCTTGAACACGATGCGTGCGGGCATCGTCTTGTACGCGACGGGATACTGTGTGCCGGCATGACAAGATAGGTCATGCACCAGCAGTTGCACCATGTAGGTTCCGGGGTGGATCATGGGCATGGTGCGCTCCGTGAGTGTCCCATTCCCACGGCTGTTCACCGCCAGATCGCCCACCGAGCTATCGTCGCGGACGGCGTTCCCCTGGCGCATGATCGTTTCCAATTCCCAGCGCGCCGCTCCGCGGCTCTCCGTGAGCCCCACCTGCAGGATCATGTGCGGACCGTGCATCTTGCCGGCCACACCTGGCATGAAGAGCGCGTATCCCGTGCCGGTCGCGGCGTGGCCGCATGTGGCCGCGAAACGCAGCAACGATTGACGTACCGCGTTACCCGTCTTGGTAAAGCCTTTATAGGGATCGCCGGCCATGCCGTGCGTCGCCGTGCGATCACTCTGTGGCGCTACGATAACGGGCGGGCGCGAAACGGCGCGCTGGGGGGAGCGCGCCAGGACCGGTCCGGATAGGGTCAGGGGGACAAGCGATGCAAGGACGAGCGCGGTTGCGGTCTGTTTCATAGCTAGGGTTCCTTCCACGACGGTTCGGTGATCTCCATGATGGCTACCATCCATCTTAGCACAGGGCGGGCGCGCTGTCTAACGCCTGGCGCATCCGCGCACCCGTTGATAGGTCTCGTATCACCATACGACCGCGACACATCCACCCTGCCGCCGTTCGTGGTAAGCTTTCCTCTCGCACGCGTCCGCGGTGTATCCTGTGGCCCTGGGCGCCCACGTCGTCGGCACCCAGAGTTATAGAATGGTTATAGAATAAAGTTCAGGAGGAGACAGAGATGGCGATCGAACTCTATACCTCGGCCGGGTGTCCGTACAGCGCGGCCGCGCGGGAGGACCTCGAATGGAGGGGCCTCGCGTTCGTGGAGTACGACGTGGAGCGGGACCGGGAGGCCTACCGGCGGATGGTCCAGCTCACGGGAGGGTCCTCGGTGGTGCCCGTGATCGTCGAGGAGGGCAAGCCCGTCACCGTCGGCTGGATGGGCCAAGGTTGTATGGTCCACAACGCCGACACCGCTCCCTGACGTTGGCGGCGTCCTCTGCCGCCCTGGCCCGCCCTAGGGCTTCCGCGCGTCCTCGATCAACCCTCGCATGACGTGATACACGGAGGCTTGTACCTCCTGGATGCGCGGGATGTAGTCCGAGCGCACCACGACGGCGTGGTCCACCAGATGCTCGGCTACGATCCTCCCGCCGTCATAGCCCACGAGTCCCACCGTCAGCAGGCCGCGCTTGCGCGCCTCGGCGAACGCGGCCAGGATGTTGGCCGAGCCGCCGCTGGTGGAGATGCCGATGGCCACGTCCTCCGGCCGGGCATGGGCGATGAGCTGGCGGGCGAAGATGGCCTCACTGCCGATGTCGTTGGCGATGGCCGTCAGGGTCGCCGCCTCCGTAGACAGCGAGATGGCCGGGACGGGCGCGAGGCCCGGCGGCGGGGCGACGCAGTCCGCGACCAGATCGTTCGCGTCGGTGGCGGAGCCGCCGTTGCCGAAGGCGATAAGCGCGCCCCCCCGCTCCAGACGCGCGGCGATGGCCACGGCGGCCTGCGCCATGGCGCGCGCCTCCTGCCCGGCCACCGCGGCGCGCAAGCGATTCACCTCAGTCACCTTCTCCACCATAGAGCCCGCGACGTCCTTCTCGACCGCATCGAGCGGTTGCTCCTGGTTGCCCAGGAACGGATAGAGGAAAGACGAGGCGCCGACGTCGTGCCCCTGCTCGCGGTGCTCGAAGTACACATGCACCGTCTCCCACAACAGATGATAGAGGATCTCGAAGACTTCCTGGCAGACGAAGGGGTCGGTATCGGGGGCGGCGAAGGCGTAGTCTCCGGCCTCTCCCGCCAGGGCGAACGTGAGCGCCCCCTGCGTCTGCGCGCGCCGCAACGTCCGCTCGACCGCGGCGTCCCCGGTGGGAGGGGAGAACCCCATCACCATGTCCTCGGGGCGCAGGATGATCGGCAGGCGCCCCTCGAAGTCTAGCCCGATGTCCTGCGCGGGCAACGCCCGCTTCCCCACGATGACCGGATGCACGAACTCGACGGCGACGTGCGCGGCGTCCGTGCCGCACGCCCCCTGACCGACGGCCAGCAAACGTCCTCCGGCCAGGAAGCGAGCGGACATCTCGCGGCAGGCGGCCGCCAGGCGGGGCGCCTCCGCCGCGAAGAAGGTGTCGCAGACGCTGTTGCGCCGGAGTAGCGCCTCCGCGCCCCGAGCGTCGAGCCCGTCCGTTTCGGCGCCCATCGCCGCCACCTTTCCCATCGCCATCGCCCCTAGCAAATCCGCGGCAGCGGGTCGCCGACCAGCATGTCGATCATGCGGGCGCCGCCGAACTGGGTGTGCATCAGGACCATGCGCGCCGGCTCCGCGCGCACCTCCCCGATTACCGCAGCCTCCTCACCGCCGGCGACGCCGCGCAGGGCCTCCACGGCGGCCTCCGCCACCTCCGGGGCCACGACGGCGAGCAGCTTGCCTTCATTGGCCACGTAGAGCGGGTCGAGGCCCAGGATCTCGCAGGCCCCCTGCACGACATCGCGGATCGGCAGCATCTTCTCCCAGACCGCCACCCCATATCCCGAGTCGCGCGCCAACTCGTTCAGCACCGTGCCCACCCCGCCGCGTGTGGGATCGCGCATGAAGCGCAACCCTCCGCCGCCGTCAGCCCCCGGCCCTGTCGCCTCTTTGAGCGCCACCACCAGCGGAGTCAGCGCGCGTGTGTCCGAGATGATCTCCGCTTCCAGTTCCAGATTGCCCCGGGCGATCATGATGGCCATCCCATGGTCACCTATCGTCCCTGAGCAGATGATCTTGTCGCCCGGCCGCACTGAGGCCACGGACAGGGTGAGGGCGGGGTCCGCGACTCCTAGTCCTGTGGTGACGATGTAGAGCCCGTCCCCCTTGCCGCGCTCGACCACCTTGGTATCACCCGTCATGATGCAGACGCCGGCCCGCGCGGCCGCGCCCGCCATCGCTTCCACTTCACGACGCAGCACCGCGGTGTCCAGCCCCTCCTCGATGATGAGAGCTGCGGAGAGACCGAGCGGCGTAGCTCCCGCCATTGCCAGGTCATTCACCGTCCCGTTGACGGCCAGCTCCCCGATCGAGCCCCCTGGAAAGACCAGCGGATGCACCACGAAGGCGTCGGTGGTCAGTGCTAAACGGGCTTCGCCAAAGGGCAGCAGCGCGGCGTCGCCGAGTGGGGCGAGCGCCGGGTTGGTCAGCGCCGGCAGGAGCAGGCCCTCGATCAATTTGTGGGTCGCTTTCCCTCCGGCCCCGTGACTCATGTCAATCCACGGCGCGGTGAACGCCGGCGGCCGGCGACGGCCCTGTTCGAGCTGCTCCAGCACCTGCTGTTCTCGCTGGTCGTTCATACTCCTGCCTCCACCGTCTCCGCCTGCTCCACGGGCGCGTGCGTGCGCCCGAAGTTGAAGTAGGCGGCGCACGCCCCCTCGGAGGAGACCATGAGGGCGCCCAGGGGACGCTCCGGGGTGCAGGCCGTGCCGAAGACCTTGCACTCCCAGGGCTTGAGCACGCCCTTGAGCACCTCGCCGCACTGGCACGCCTTGGGATCGGCCACCCGCACGCCGGGCAAGGCATAGCGCAGCTCGGCGTCGAAGTCCGCGTAGGCCGGGGCGAGCTTGAGCGCCGACTGGGCGATGAAACCCAGGCCGCGCCACTCGAAGTACGGACGCAGCGTGAAGACCTCGGCCAGGCTCTTGAGCGCCTGCGGGTTGCCCTCCCAGGGCACGACCCTGCTGTACTGGTTCTCGACTTCGCAACGCCCCTCGGCCAGTTGCCGCATCAGCATCAGGATGGACTGGATGAGGTCCAGCGGCTCGAAGCCCGCCACCACGACCGGCTTGCCGTAGTCGCGCGGCATGAACTCGTAGGGCCGGCAGCCAACCACCGTGGACACATGGCCCGGCCCGATAAAGGCATCGAGGCGCAGGTCCGGCGAGTCCAGCAGCGCCCGCACAGGCGGTACAATGGTGACGTGATTACAGAAGACGGAGAAGTTCGTGAGGCCCTCGCGCTTGGCCCGCTGCAAGGTGAGCGCCGTGGACGGGGCCGTGGTCTCGAACCCGATGGCGTAGAAGACGACCTCGCGGTCCGGGTTCTCGCGGGCCAGGCGCAGCGCGTCCAGCGGGGAGTAGACCATGCGGATGTCAGCGCCCTGGGCCTTGATCTCCAGCAGGTTGCCTTTCGAGCCGGGCACCCGCATCATGTCCCCGAAGCAGGTAAAGATCACGTCCGGCCGCTCGGCGATGGCGATGCCGTCGTCGACCCGCCCCATCGGCAGCACACACACGGGACAGCCCGGCCCATGCACCAACTCAATCTGGGGGGGTAACAGATCTTTGATGCCGTGGCGATAGATCGTGTGGGTATGCCCGCCGCAGACCTCCATGATCTTGTAGTGCCGATCCGGGTCCGCGAGCGTCGCGATCTCCGCCGCGACCGCACGCGCGATGTCGGCGTTGCGAAACTCATCCACATACTTCATCTAAGTTGTCCCTTCCCCGCGCGCTCCCGCACGTTCCATTCGCCCGATCGCGACCCCGCCATGCGTCAGGAGCACATCGCCCTCCCGCACGGGAAGCACCAACTCCACCGCGATCTGTGCCCGGTTGCCGGCGGCATCCTCACACAGGGCGTCATCGCCCGCCAAGGACACGACGCGCACGGGGATGCCGGCGTCGGAACAGACGACACAGCCGTCGTGGTCCAGGGTACAGGCGTCTACCATCAGATCGTCGTTGCGTCGACTCATGATCTCTACTCGATCCGGGAGGCGGTCAATTCGGCCATCTCCTGCTCGTAGGCCTCGCCGATATCCGCGAGCACGCGCAGGGTCGATTGCGCCTCGGCCTCGTCTATCTTGGCCATCGCGAACCCGACGTGGATCAGCACCCAGTCCCCGATCCGCACTTTCTCCTCGTCGCTGTTCACAAGGCCGACATTGATGTTCCGTCGCACGCCGCTCACGTTCGCTTTGGCGAGCTGGAGCTTCTCGTCGACAATCTCGACGATTTGGCCGGGTATGCCTAAACACATTGCGCTACCGATCCCTTTCTATCCCTGCACATGCTATCCGCGAGCGCCACCTGCCCCAAAGAGAGCCCTCCGTCGTTGGTGGGTACCCGTCGATGGCGATAGACCACAAATCCGCTCTCCCGGAGTAGCTCCGTCACCTGCTCCAGCAGCACCCTGTTCTGAAACGTTCCCCCTGAGAGCGCCACGCCACCGACTCCGCCTTCCTCTCGGAGGCGCGCACACCCCGCGACGACAAGGTCTGCCATCGTCCGGTGAAATCGAGCCGCTATTTCTTCCGCCGGCCGCGCGGCCAGCAGGTCCTCGACCACCGCGGTGATGATCCCGCCGGTCTCGATCACCCATCCCGCCCCCTCCTGCCGGAGCCGGACGGGATATCCGTGGTGCGCTGGGCCGCGTGCGATAAGCTCCAACTCCACTGCGGCCTGCCCCTCGTAGGTGGTGCGATCCGACCCCGGCACGCCAACCAGGGCCGCCACGGCATCGAAGAGCCGGCCGGCGCTGGAGGTTAGCGGCGTATTCATATGGCGTTCGACCAGGCGGGCGATGAGCCGGACGTTCCGCTCTCCCGCATCCCGGACCAGCGCGATAGGGAGGCGGACGACGTCCTCCTCCCCGTATAGCGCGAGGAGGTGCGCGAGCGCCATCCGCCACGGCTGCCTGATGGCGGCCTCGCCTCCAGGCAGTGGCGCATACTCCAGGTGTGCCCGCCGCGCGAACCCCTCCCGGATGCTCCCCACCAGGAACTCCCCGCCCCAGATCGCGCCGTCGGTCCCGTAGCCGGTCCCGTCCAGCGCCACCCCGATGACCTGCTCCTTGCTCGGCCGCTCGTTGTCTACGAGGCAACTCGCGATGTGCGCGTGATGGTGCTGCACGCCCACCGCCAGGAGCCCGGTTTCCTCCAGTTCGTGGGCGTACGTCGTGGAGAGATACGCGGGATGCAGGTCGTAGGCCACCAACTCGGGGCGCACGTCGAAGAGCCGGCAGTAGTGCGTCACCCCTTCACGAAAGGAGCGCAGGGTCTCATAGTTCTCAAGGTCCCCGATGTGGTGGCTGAGAAAGGCGTGGTGATCCTTGGCCACGCAGAAGGTGTTCTTGAGCTCGCCGCCGCAGGCGAGCGTCTGGCGGATGACACGCTCCACCATCCTTAGGGGGGCCGGAGCATAGCCGCGTGAGCGGCGCACGGGATACGCCTCCCCTCCGATGACGCGCGCCACGCTGTCGTCGCAACGCATGTGGATGGGGCGGTCATGGACCAGGACGTAGTCCGCGATGCAGCCCAACTGTTCGAGCGCCTCCTCGTCCCGGTAGGCGATAGGCTCGTCGGAGCGGTTGCCGCTGGTCATGACGAGGGGTATCCCCGCGTCGTGCAGCAGCAGATGATGCAGCGGGGTGTACGCCAGCATGATGCCGAGCGTCCCCTGGCGTGGGGCCACATCCTCGGCGATTCCCGCGTCCCCCCGGCGATCGAGGAGCACAATGGGCCGCCCCGGCGCGGTCAGGAGCGCCTCCTCCGCCACTCGTACGTCGCAGAGCGTCCGCGCCGCGACGAGATCCAGGGCCATCAGCGCGAACGGCTTGTCCTGACGGACCTTGCGGCCCCGCAGGGCGCCAACGGCTGTGGGGTCGAACGGGTTGCACGCGAGGTGGTATCCGCCCAAGCCCTTGACGGCCACGATGGCGCCGTCACGCAGCAGCTCCGCCGTCCGCGCGATAGGGTCCTCGGCTGCGGCATCCAGAGCGCGGCCACACCGATCGAGCAACCGCACCCGCGGGCCGCAGTCCGGGCAGGCGTTGGGTTGGGCGTGAAACCGGCGGTCGCCCGGATCGTCGTATTCCCGCTGGCAGGCGGGACACATCTGAAAGCCGGCCATTGTCGTCATGGCCCGGTCGTAGGGGACGGAGCGCGTGATGGTGAAGCGCGGCCCGCAATTGGTGCAGTTCGTGAAAGGATAGCGGTACCGCCGGTCTGCGGGGTCGAAAAGCTCCCGCAAGCACCCATCGCAGGTGGCCGTGTCCGGCGAGACCAAGGCGCGACGCTCGGCCCCGGCGCGGCTGGTCTCGATGCGAAAGTCGCGCTCTCCGCGCGCCGTCAACGGCCGCCAGGCAACATCCTCGACCACGGCCAGGGGCGGCGCCTCGTCCCCTACCCCCTGCAGGAAGCGATCAAGGGGCTCTGAAGCGCCCTCCACCTCGATATGCACCCCGTCGGCGTCGTTGCGCACGAAGCCCGAGAGGCCGTACCGACGCGCCAGGGCGTAGATGAAAGGTCGGAACCCCACACCCTGCACGATGCCCCGCACGGCGACCTCGCGCCGTTCCGGCGCCTGAGCTTGTCCCACGGATCGTCCCTCACTCACGGAGCCTCCCGTCCAGCACTTATGTGGCGCCTCCGGGGCATGGTAGCATGGCCATGCCCGCGGTCGCCCACGACCCGGTCAGCGACCCGCAGGCATCGGAGCTTCGAGCCGCTCGATGAGACAGTCGGCCAACCCTTCAAGCGCGTTGACGATAGCCGCGGTCGGCGCGTAATCGATCGTCGCGCGGCCGACGTGGTCCGCCTCGGTGACCTCCTCATCGAACGGCACCACGGTGACAATCTCAAAGCCTTGCTGCGCGCAATAGGCACGGATTGCCGCCTCGTCACGGTCGCCACGTACCTTGTTCGCGACGATCCAGATCCGCTCGAGCCCTAACTCGCGCGCGAGCGGAACCGTGCGCCCCACCGTTTCCAGCGAACGATAGTAGGGCTCGGTGACGACGAGCAGCACGTCGACGTTGCGGACGGTGCCGCGCGTCAGGTGCTCGATCGACGCCTCCATGTCGAGGACGGTAATATCGCCGGGACGGCTCACCGGCAGCTCCCCCATGACACCGCGCACCGCGGCGTGCTGACCGCATAGTCAGCCTTTGCCGGCCCCCAGCAGCCCGGTCATCGTCAGGACACCGACGTTGTCGGGTCCGCGCACCCCGTATTCTCGGAGGACGTCCTCGAACGGCCGGGTCAAGTGCAGCGAGGCATGGCCCTCGGCATCGACACGTTCCGCGAGGATGTCGTCGCGCGGCACGCGCTTGAGTTGGTCGATTTGGTCGGTCGTCAAGCCAAGCGCCACGGCGAGATTCGGATTCGGGTCGTCGTCCAGCGCGTTGACGCAGTAGCCCCGCCGGGCAAAGATGCGCGCGAGCGTCGCCGCCGTGGTGGTCTTGCCGGCGCCACCCTTACCAGATACCGCAATTCTCATCATTAGCCTCCTTTGACTGTTTTGCATGATAGCACATATGACAGCTTACCCCTCATCCCTTGATCCCGCTGACGACGATACCCTGGACGAAGACGCGCTGGAACAGGAAAAAGATCGCCACGACCGGGATGGTCGCCAGCAACGAATCGGCCATGAGCAGGTTCCACTGCGTATTCCCGTAGATGTCACGAAACGAGGCGAGACCTACGGTCAGCGTGTACTGATCCTGATCCGCGAGGTAGATGAGCGGACCGAAAAAGTCGTTCCAGTGGCTGACAAAGTCGAAGATACCCACGGCGCTCAAAGCCGGGATGGACTGCGGCACGATGATGTGCCAGAAGACCTGGAGGAAGGTGGCCCCGTCGACACGAGCTGAGTCGTCGAGCGCGCGCGGGATACCGCGGAAGAACTGGCGCAACAGGAAGATATTGAAGGCGCCGCCGCCAAAGAAGCTGGGTACGATGAGCGGCAGGTCTGTGCCGACCCAGCCGAGCCAACTGAAGATGAGGTAACCCGGCACGAGGGTCACCGCACTCGGGATCATCAATGTGGCCAGCGTGATGACGAAGAGAACCCGCGATCCGGGAAAACGCAGGCGTGCGAACGCATAGGCGGCGAGTGCCGAACTGGACACGGTCCCCAGCGTCGCCGGTACGGCGATCAGCAGGCTGTTCCCGAGATAGCGCAAGAACGGAATCGCCGTGAAGCCGGCCACGAAGTTGCCCCAGGCGGGATGAGCGGGGATGAGGTCCGGCGGGAAACGGAAGATGTCGACGTTGTCCTTGAGCGCGCTCGAGAGCATCCAGGCGAGCGGCACGATGACCCACAGGAGCCCGGCGAGGATGAGGCCATAGGTGATCCCCGCCTGCCAGCGCCGGCGGCGACGACGGCCCCATAGGCGTCCGGCCGTACGCCCGGATGGGCGGCCGGTGGGCGTCATCACGCTCATCCGCGCGCCTCCTGATCCTGATAGAAGACCCAGATGGCGCCCGTCCTGAACAAGATGATGGTCAAGACGGCGACGACGGCGAAGAGGATCCACGCCAGTGCCGCCGCATATCCCATATTGAAGTACTGGAACGCGTTGAGGTACAAGTAGAGCGCGTAGAACATGCTCGCGTCGGCCGGCCCCCCCTTCGTCGCCACGTACGCTGTCGTAAAGAACTGGAAGCTGTCGATCAAGCCCAGCACCATGTTGAAGAAGACGGCCGGCGTCACCAGGGGCAGCGTGACATATCGAAGCCGGCGCAGGGAGCCCGCGCCGTCGATCTCGGCCGCTTCGTACAGGGGTGTGGGAATGGCTTGCAGCATGGCCAGGTAGATCAACATGGTACGGCCGATCCCCCACAGGCTGATCAGGACGAACGAGGGGATAACCCAGTCGGCCGAGAACATCCACCCCGGTCCCGCGACGTGGACCAGACCCAGCAGGTAGTTGACCAGGCCAAACCGCGGATTGAGAATCCAGAGCCAGAGCAGCGTCACGACCACGCCGCTGATCACAGCCGGCAGGTAGTAGAGCGAGCGGAAGATGGCGATCCCAGGAAGATTGGTGTTGAGGAGTTGGGCCAATCCGAAGCCGATGATCAGATTGAGTGGCAAGGCCAGGGCGCTATAGTAGAGCGTCACGCGCAGCGTGTGCCAAAACAGGGGGTCCTGCGTGAATGCGTTCGCGTAGTTTGCCCAGCCGACGAAGTGGGTCTGACCCGGCGTGAGAATGGCGTAATCGGTGAACGACGCCACCAGTGAGACGACGACCGGCCCCAGGGTGAACACGAGCAAACCGACGAGCCAGGGCGCCAGAAAGAGATAGGCCGCCAGGGCCTCACGGGTACTGGCCGTGAGACGCCGCCGCGCCAGGGCTCGCAGCGCCGGGGCGGGGCGGCCGCGTGGCGGCGCGGCCCCCACGGAGGCGCGGCGTACGGACGGGGCCGTGTGCCCGCTCTCTCTAGCGTCACGCCGCTCGTCGCTCATCCGCGCGGTAGCGTATTTGTCGCGAACCACGCGCTCACGGCCTTCTCGGCGGCCTTTTGCATCAGCGGCGCCGCCTGAGCGGCCGTCATCTCGCCGGCCGTGACGCGGTCGAGGAGTGGATTCACCACGGCATCGATCTGAGTGTAGGCGGGATGCCAGGCCTCATTGGCGGTCGAGCCATGGGCGACCGATTCCGTGATGATCGCGGCGTCGAGGGTGGGGTAATCCCGCTTCACGGCGTCATTGAAGACATGGGCATTCCTTTTCAGCGCGGGGATGCCGCGCAAGCTGCCATATGAGTATTGCCTCTGGTTGGTCGGATCGATCAGATAGCCCTTGAGTACCTCCCAGGCGCCGGCCACGTTCCCGTCGTGCTTGCTCGACGCCACGATCGCGCCGACGTCAAGGTTGAGGTACGAGAAGCGACGCTTCGGCCCGGTAGGGATGGCGATAACCGACCACGTGAAGTCCTTGACCGCGCCCCAGGTGGGCAGATCACAGCTACAGAGTTCAGCCATAGCCATCTTGCCGGAGAGCCAGGCCATCTGCCGGGCGTCCGCGCTACCGGTCGCGCCGCTCAACGCGGCCACCGCGGCATCGGCGGGGACGACGTGGTACTTGTTTTGGAGGTCCGCCCCGAACTGCAGCCCCGCGATAAACGCGGGCGTATCGTAGCCCGGCTTCTTCGTCGCCGGATTGTACGGGAAGATGGCGCCATAGCCACGCGCGGCGATGCCGGGATCGAAGCGGGCCAGGCCGTACTGCACGATGTTCGTCGCATCGAACCCGCGCTGACTAGCGCGATGGCCGTGCACATCGAGTGTTGTGGCCATGGCAAGGTCTAGCATCTTGGTGTAATTCCAGGTCTGGTCATCCCAACCGTAGGTGGGTACCGGCACACCGGCCTTCTTAAACAGGTCGTGATTGATGCCTATGAAGTGGCCATGCACGACGACGGGCAAGCCGACGACATGCGTCGATTCCGCTCCGTAGTAGGTCGTGGCGCGGGCAACGTCGATCGTCTCGGGGAGGAAAAGATCCTCCAGATTGAGGCCCTCGGCTTTCAAATACGGGCCGAGATCCTGCCACACCCCCTTGTCCACGAACACGTTGATACCGTAGAGGCCGGCAGGCATGATGACTTGCGGTGGATGACCGGCCGCGATCTGAAGTGTCAGCTTCTGGCTTGCCACAGCGCTGTCGAGAACGCGGTCGAAGCGGATCTGGAGCCCGTGATTGTGGGCCATGAGGGACGTGGCGATCTGCTGCTGGATCGGGATCTGGTTGGGCGCATTGCCCGCGCCGAAGCCGACCAGAATGTCAACAGCGCCCGATCCACGTCCAGCGCGCGTCGCCGCGCTGGCTCCGGACGCGGCAAAGAGGGAGGACGCAGCCGGCAGGCTGAGGCCGAGGGCTAGGGCGCGGCGCATAAAGGCGCCGCGTGAGACACGGCCGTGTGACGCACCGTCGATGAGTTGGTCGATTCGGTCACCAGTGAGCATAGCGACGCCTCCTTCTTTCGGCTGTTCTGATTCTCAGTCCGGCTAATCCGTGACCCTTGACTCCCCGCCGGGTCGATCTTACCCCTAACTGATCGCGGCACGCGTGATCACGTACGCCCCGCGACGTGGCATTCCGCTGTCAGGGTCGCCGTCTCGTTACCACAGCACAGGCCGCGCGATCATCGCTGCCACTATAAACACATGTTGTGGCGATGTCAAGCGGGCACTGGGGTCGATGCGATAGGTCACACCACGCGCAGGTCGGCGCCTCGCCCTGCCTCTACCGTGTATCCGCCGATTGTAAGGGGTCGGACAGCCAATCTGTGAGGATGCGGGGCAACTGGCGCGTGACGTGGTCGACCGCGCGCGCCACCGCAGGCGTTAAGCCCTGGAGCAAATCGTCGACCGCGGCGACTTGACAGCCGACGATAAGGACGTGCGGCGGCCGCGCGCCGATGCCCTCGGCCAGCGCCAGCGCGTGCGAGGGCTCCGCGTAGTGGGTGTCGGCGAAGAAATCGCGCAAGACCTCGGTCGGCCAGCGCGCCGGCTCGACGCGCTCCGGTTCTAGCAGGAAGAGTGTGCCGGGTGGGGCCTCGCGCTCGACCGCGTCGAGGATCACCAGCGCATCGTACCCCATGAGAAGTTCTTGGACCAGGTGCATGCCCCCAATGCCGGTCTCGATGATGGTGACGGTGGCGCCGGAGATGCATGGCGGGCAGGCCAGGAGTCGTTGCGCGACTTCGACGCCAAAGCCGTCGTCGCCGCGCAGCAGGTTGCCCACCCCGGCGATCAAGACACGTCGCGTCGCTCTCCCGCTATCCGTGACCGCCCTGGCTTGTCGCTGTGATCGCACGTCAGCCTCGTCCATGACTCTTCCCTACTATGCGCGATGGGGTCTGCGCGGCTATGTGCGATGGGGGCCGCGCGCCGCGTCGTGCTGCCCCCAGAGTTGGCGCAGCCACGCGGGCACGATGGCGTCGGGGCGCAGTTCATCGCGCGGGTAGTAGCCTTTGATGTCCAGCACCGGGGTGCCAGGCCAGGCATCTAGGCCGGTCACGCGCAGTGTGTCGCCCGCGCGCTCGATCAAACGCGGGCAGCAGAGCCCCAACGGGTTCGGACGCCGCGGGCTGCGCGTACTGAAGAGACCAACCTCCGGCATCCCGTCGGCCGCCTCGACCTGGTGCGTGAGCGGATCGTCGGGACGACGCGGCGCGGCGCGGTCCATGTAGAGGACGACCACGAGGTGGCTGAACTCCTCGATCCCCGTCAGGCCCGCGACCCACTCGGGATAGACGGTGATGATCGACTCGGCAAAAGGATCAAAGTACTCCCCCTGGGCGGTGGTTGCGTCGTCCGGCAGGCCCGGTCGATAGACGACACCGATGGCGCTCACCGTGAAACGGGGGCGCTGGCCGGCCATACTCTCTCCACTCACGTTATCGATCATGAGCCTGTCAAGACCCCTGCCGGGGACGGCTGGCCACCCATCGCCATCACCGCGGGTCCGGTCAAGGCCACGCGGATGACGGGCCCATTGATCGCTATGGGGAACGACGTGAGACCCGTCCCCCGATGGCCCCTGCGTTGGCCGCCGCGCGCGTCAAAGCGGCAGCCGTGCCAGGGACAGACGATCTCGTCGCCATCAAGCTGTCCGGGCGAGAGCGCGAGCGGGCTGTCGGGACAGGCGTCGTGATAGGCGAAGACATCGCCTCCGACGTTGCAGAGCAGCACCGCGTCGCCGGCGACCCGAAAGCCCCGCAATGCGCCCGGCGGCACATCGTCGAGGGCGGTCACGTCATGCCAGGCCGGCGCGGGTGCCGCCATTGGCGCGGCGACCGGCATAGGAACCGACCCCGGCTGCGCCGCGATCATTGGTAGGATGCGCTTACCCCGCAACGCCTCGCCTCCAGGCTTTCGTGGCGCCCGGACCGCCGGGAGCGGCCGGGGCGCCGGCTCCCGCGTTTGTGTGTCCGGCGGCGCCAGGTCGTAGAGCAGCAGCACCGTGCGGATCACGCGATCATCCCGCGCCTGCGCCCAGACCGCCTCGGCACCCGGCGCCTGGAGGATCGTCACCAGCCGCGCTAGCGCCGCGCGATGTAGGGCGTCGACGCCGTCCAGCAGGGCGAAAACGCGCACACGCATACCCTCGTCGGGATGCGCCGCGACATCCTGGATCAGCCCATCGATCCACTCGCCCAGCGCCGTCAGTTCGTCGGGCGGCGTGAGCGCATCGGGGGGCGGCACGCTGTTCATGGGACGTAAGCCCTCTGTTTTTCTATCTATGTCGGGGCGGTCAGTCAGGCTGGAATCTTGCATGCCCCCGGACCGTGACGGTGACAGGAGCACCCCGGCCCGCACTCTCCGTGCGCCGCGCCGGTCAGTTCGGCGAAGTCGTCGGCGAAGACGCGGCCACCCTCCCGGTTGCCCGTGTCGTTGAGCCGGTAGCGGGCGTCCTCTTCCACGGCGGCACGGTCGAGGTAGCCCTCGGCGGTGAGGCGCTCCAGGTGGTCGCGCAGCATCGTCGGGTCGGCGCCGAGGAAGCCGCCGAGATCGCTCGCCGCCGCGTCGGGCATGATGCCCTCGCCGCGGAGCCAGAACAGGACGCCAAGGATCTCATCGCGCCAGCGTAGGGCCTCCAGCGCCTCGCCTCCGTCGTCCGTTCCACCGCTCACCATCGCGTCCACCCCCTTTCCCATTACGATACCACACCGCACCACCGACGCATCTATTATGCTATATCATCGCACGGACTAAACTGGGCGCGTAACTGGGCAACAATGTCCTCGACCGCGCGACCGACGCGCGGCGAGAAGCCCTCACCCCAGCCGTCGTCCACCGGCTCGATCTCGATGACGGTCACTTCGGGAGGCAGTGCCGCGAAGTGCGCGCAGATAACCAGCAGGTTGTCCAGGCTGATGACGCCGGTCACCGCTTCGGCGACCCGCCCCTGCACCAGCGCGGGCGGTTCCGGCTCGTAACGCCACAGCCGCTGGTAGACCCCTCCGGGCTCTCGCCCCGGCCACTCGGGCCGCGCCACCGCGCCGACGACGACGAGGAGCGCGGGGGCCGCCTCCCGCAACCGGAAGACGGCGTCCATCGGCCCGTAGCTGAGATCCTCGACCTCCACACCTGGCGGCCAGTCCATAGGCAATAGGGCGTCGACCACGGCGTTCCCAGCGGAACAATCGCTCAGGTTGCGATAGCCCACGCCCGTGATGAGCGCACGCAGCCTCGTCAGCGCCCCCGCACGGTAGTCATCCACATCCGGCATCGGACCTCCCGCTCCCCTCCCCGGCATAGGCGCCATCCCCTCCATCACATCCGCGCGGCCATCGCCCATGCGCCCCCGCTACTCGACGCCACAGGCGCAGGTATTGACCTCCCGGACAATCGTACGATCGCCGGTGTAGACGTGCGTCGTGCAGGGCATGCAGGGGTCGAACGAGCGGATGGCGCGCAGGATGTCAATCCCCTTGAAGTCCTCTTTCTTCTCGTAGGTCTCCAGGAGCGGCGTGTTCAGCACCGCCTCCTCGTACGGCCCCATGTTGCCGAACGGGTCGCGCGGCGACGCCATGAACGTCGACGGCGTGATGATCTGGTAGTTGGCGATCTTCCCGTCCTCGATCACCGCGTGATGGGTGAGGTAGCCGCGCCCGGCCCCCCAGAACCCCACACCAATCTGTGTGCCGTGGCGCGGCAGCTCGAACGGTGTGCTGACCGCCGTCTGGCCGTCGCGCAGCAACGCCAGTCCCTGCAGCCAGTTGTTCATCGCCACCATCGCGGTGTAGGCGCAGGCGTAGGCGCGGCCCCGGTTGCGCTCGAAGGCGTTCCAGTCCTGGGGGACATGCCACTCCAGCTCGAGCTCGGGCGTCATCACCTTGGGCAGGCGCATTTTGAGGCTGTGACCCGTCGCCTCGATGAAGTCGTTCCGCGGCATCTTCTGCGCCACGGCGGTGTTCCACATCCGCGAGTAGGGGCCGGTCTCCATGGCCATGCGGTCCCAGCGCGGCGCCGTATCCCAGGTGTATTTCTCCTTCCAGTTGATGCCCTGCGGCCGCGGCTTGGTCTCCTTGTTCCACGGGTGGTGGGGGCTCAGGGGGGCACCGGCCGGGTCGGTCGGGAAGGGCAGGCCCTCCCAGCCCTCGTAGAAGGAGTGCTCGACGAATTCTTCGAGGCCGATATTGATGTCCTGCAACTTCGTCGTGCGCAACTCGCCGTCGACGATGACGCCGGGGGTGGCCCAGCGCCCCTCGCCCCAGGTGTTGCAATTGGCGTAGGTCGTGTCGTAGAGATCGGGGTTGTCCCAGAGGCCCGTATCGATCAGGTTCTTGCGACGGGCGCCGACTTTGGCATACTCTGGATTGGCGCGTAGGAAGAAGTCGAACACGTCGTCCCAGAGGAGCGCGACTTTCTTCGCATAGTCGATGAGCTTGACGAGCCGCGAGTAATACTCGTTGAAGGTCGTCAGCGTCACCGTCGTGCTGACGCCGCCCGGCACGATCGTCTCGGGGTGCGGGTACTTGCCGCCAAGGATGACATAGGCTTCGCGGGCGACGCGCGTCATGCCCAGCGCCTCAAGATAGAGGTGGCCGGAGAGGGGATTGAGGTCGGTCATGATCGCGCCGATCGTGGCGTAGCCATGGACGGCGCCGTGCTCCGTCGGGGTGCGCTGCGCCTGTTCCCACAGCTCGGGATTGGTCGCCTCGACCGCGGACTGCGAATAGTCGGGACCGGCCAGCAGGAAGAGGTGCAGCGGGTGGTCGTAGAGGAACTCCGCGGCCAGCAACAGATTGCGGACGATGACCCCGAGCGGAGGCGGTTGGATGCCAAAGGCCATCTCCAGCGCGAGCGCCGCGCAGGTCGAGTGGACGCCGCCACAGACGCCGCAGGCGCGGCTGCTGATGAAGATGGCGTCGCGCGGGTCGCGCCCCTTGAGGATGACCTCGTAGCCGCGGAAGAGGGTCGCGACGGCGTTGGTCTCGACGACCCGGTGGTTGTCCAGATCGGCCACGCTGTGGAACGCCAGCGCCCCGGCCACACGCGTGACTGGATCGAAATTCACCTCGGTCAGGTGTCCGTTGCGCGTCAACAGGTCCTTGATCTGACCCTCCGTCAGGTCCGTGCGCGGCGCGTAGCCGTACGGGTTGGCGACGCCCTCCTTCAGGTAGGGTTTACCATCGGCGTCGAATTCGACCGGCAGATTCTTGAAACACATGCCGCGTTATCCCTTTCTCAGCGCCTCTTCGGCGCGCGCGAGGTGATGATCGACTGACGCGAGGCCCTCGCCCACCGCTGTCAGGCCCCCGTTGATCCGTGTGATGTGCGGCTCGAGGGGAGCGGTCTGTTTGTCGATGGCGCGCAGGCCCATCGTCACCTTGGCCAGGTTTTTCTCGATACTGCCGAGCGCGTTGCCGATCTGGATCAACGCCGCGGCCAGGGCGGCGACCAGCGTCAACACTTCGGTCACGGACAGGATGGTCAGGAGCCGCCGCATCGTCGTACCCTCCTCGTCACTGCGCGGCCGCCGCCGGCGCGCTCGCCGCCGCGGCCTCGTCTGGCGCGGCCGGTTGCGCCCCGGTGAGGGTGCCATCGATCGCGGCCGCGTGCGCGTCGATCGACTGCGCCGTGGCCAGGATCTGGCTGGCCACGCTATTGGTCTGCTCCAGCATCCAGATCGAGGCGGTGTTCCCGGCGATCTTCTGCCCGGCGTCCCAAATGTCGGCGGCATAGTGGTCGATGCTGTTCGCCGCGCGGATGATGCGCAGCAGCAGCGTGGCCACGACGCCAACCACCACACCACCGATAGCCAGCGCCGCGATCCACCAGCGGGTTGTCGTGTCCATTGATCCGATTCCTCCTCCCTCACGGCACGCCCACGGCGCACCCTATCCCTACGTGCCCGTCGGCCCGACGCCGTTCCCTGTCTCCGCGTGCCCGTCGGCACGGTACTGTTCGTCCGCGCCGGTACGGCCCGGACGCTCGGCGCCGGCATATTGGAGTTTGTCGTAGAAGAAATGCATGGCCTTGCCGGCCACCGTCGGCTGGGACGTGTGGCGCGCCCAGCCGCTGGGGACGGCGGCCTCCTTGTCCCACAGGGGCTCGCGGTTGCGGTCGTTGCGGCTGATCTCGCGCAACCGGCGGATGCCGCTCCCCATCACGCGCGAGGCGGTGCTCGAAACGAGCGAACCAGGCGCCGCCTTGTAGAACGGGGTGAACTTGTCGGGGAAGCCGGGCATCGTGCAGCCGATGCAGATGCCGCCGACATTCATGCAGCCGCCCACATGGTTGATGGCCCCGCGCGCGGTGATGTTGCACTGTACGACCGGCCCCCAGCAGCCCACCTCCACCAGGCACTCCTGACCACCGTAGTGGTCCGCGAACACGCCCTCCTCGTAGTAGCCGCCCCGGTTGCAGCGGCGGTGGACCGTCTCACCGAAGAGCCAGGCCGGGCGACCCAGCTCGTCGAACTCCGGCAGGGGACCGAGCCCCTGCAGGAAGAGCAGGACCGCCGCGACGGTCTCTGTGAAGTTGTCGCCCTGCGGGGCGCAGCCCGGCACATTGATGACGGGCAGGCCGAAGGTGCTCTGGTAGTCCTTGCCCAGGAAGTCCATCAGGCTCATCGACCCCGTCGGGTTGCCGGCCGCCGCGGGGATGCCGCCCCAGGTGGCGCAGGTGCCGATCGCGATCGCGGCGGCGGCACCGGGCGCCAGGCGCTCCAGCCACTCGTTCATCACGGTTGGCCGGCCCGCGCCGCTCTCGTTCAGGCCGCCGGTGCCCATGGCCGAGAACCAGCCGTCGCCCGAGAGTTTTTCGTCAGGGACCGAGCCCTCCAGGACGATGACGTAGGGCGCGTCGAGTTTCCCGTGCCAGGCGTCCTCGAAGTGCTTGACGAAGGCCTCGCCGGCGTCGACCGCCAGCACCGGGTGGTGCAGGATGAGCCGCGGGAGGCCGGGGACCGCGCCGGTCAGCAGGGCCTCAATGGGCGGCTGCGTCGCGCCAAGGACGGAGATAGAACAGCCGTCGCAGCTCATGCCGGCCATCCAGTAGACGTAGACTTTCTCCAGCGGACCGAGCTGGAGCGGCTGGCGCTCCAGGGTGAGGGCTTGGGCCGTGCCGGTGACGTTGGCCGCATTCGGTGCCGGCGCCACCCGCGGCAGGTCGTGCCCCCCTTCCGGCGGGGCCGCCGGCGCGGTAACCAACTCCTGCCAGCCCTCCTCGACGACGCCGTCCGGCACGCCGTGCTCGTCCACGCGCCGCTGCATCGATTCGTCGCGCCGCGCGCGGTCAGGATCTTCTTGCATCACTGGCCCTCCTGTATGTCCGCCTGCTCGACTGCTCGCCGTATGATACCACCGCGACGGCGGCGTGACCGGCCTGTGCAGGCCCGCGCCCGGCACAGGCCGAGCAGGCCGCCGCACGCGCCGAACCGACCACCGCCGCGGGCGGCACGCCGTCGCGCACGATCCCTCCTCTAGTCGTCCCGCCCCCCCCGCGCTGTCTGATGATAGCTCCCGTCATGCCAGGCGCTCCTCCCACTCGTGTGGAGCGTCGTCCCCCGCGAGCTCCTCCACCCATGCCAGGCCATGGGGCCGCGGGGGCGTGAGGTCGACCAGGTCCGGCACGCGCTCACGCGTGAGGCGCCAGATTGTCTCCTGCAGGTAGGGCCACAACTCATCGAAGCTCCACCCTTCGCGCGCGAGATGTGTCATGGCAAAGGCGGCCCGTAGATCACCCTGGCCCGCCGACACGACGGCGGCGATCTCGTCCGCCAAAGCCCGGCATCCGCTCACAAGCAGATCGCGGTCGGGCTCGCGGATGACCGGGACCGCCGTCGCGTAATAGCGCTCGGCCGCGAAACGCTTGTGCTCCTCGGGGACCTGGACCTCGCGGATCAGGCCGTCACGCAGGGCGCGTCGGACGTGCTCGAGCATCGTCGGCTGCGAGAGACCGAAGGCCTGGGCGAGTTGGGCCACCGTGCGCGGCTGGTCGGCGAGGGCCGCGACCAGGCGCTCACGCGTGGTCAATGCAGCCGTGTGCGGCGGTGACGCTGCCGTCCCGGACGTCACGGGCACGCGCATCTGCCTGATCCAGTGCAGCCCTTTCCACTTCAGTGCGTCCGGTGCGTCCATGGTCTACCTCTTAGGTGCGAGGCTAATTAGGCACGAGGCTAAGTGATATGATAATCTTTTATAGCACCTATCTTACCTGTCTGTCAAACGCGGCCGTGGGGTCCGAGGGCAGGTAGCCTGACAGCGACCCGGTTTCAGGGCGCGTGGGGGAGGGCCGGCGCTGTGCCGCGTCGGCCATGACCCCGCGCATCGTGTAGGGATGAGGAGGCGCGGCAGCCGGGATTGGCTGCGGGCGACCCCCGAGAACGGTTCATGACCTGAGGGTGGATGGGACGATGATACGGACGCTGCTGTTCAAGATTCACAACCCTTCGCGGGACACACGTGTGACCCTGCATCGCGCGTTGCGCGCCTACACCAACGCCGCCGCCGCCGTCCTGGACGGCGCGGCGCGCGAGTGGGATGGGGTGTGCGCCGAGGCCGAGCGTGACGGCGCCCTCGACACGGTGCGTGTGCAGCAGGTGCTCATCCGGCGCTATCACCGGCGCACCCTGCCCTATCCCCTGCACAGCAGCCTGCGCGAATCCCTGTTCGCCGATCTGGCGGCGCAGTTGCGGAGCTACGACGCGTTGTGCCGCCGCTGGCTGGCCGAGCGCGAGCGGGCGCGCGCGCGCATCGCGGCGGAAGGCTGGAGCCTGGAGCCCCTCGATCCCAGGGCCGAGGCGGCCCTGTCCGCGCTCGGCGCCCCTCCCTCGTGGCCGACCATCCCGCGCGCACGTCCCGATTACGATGGCTTCAACGCGGCCCTGTCCGCGCTCACGGCCGTCCGCCCCGAGCTCGAGCACATCCCTGTAGCGCGCGAGGAGCCACCAACACATCGCCTGATCCACCTCCTCGACCGCGACCCGGACCCGCGACGTCAGCCGTCGCCCTCTACGAGGCGACGGCTGACGTCGTCGATGGCGACGGGGACGCGTCCCCTATACTTTTCGCGCGCCGATGGAGCGACCCGGCGACGCAACTTCGCGTTGTTGCGGACGGAGCGGGATAACCGCTTCTACGCGTTGCTCTACCTGCTGCCCAACAACGACGCGCGGGCCAAACCGCTGCTTGCCCCGCGCGAGCGGCGCGGCGCGTGGATCGCCGTGCATCCGAGCCGGGCGCTTGTCGAGACGACGCCCCGCCGGTCGTGCGCCGTGTCCTTACCCCTGGAATGCGGCGAGTGGCACGTCCAGACAGCGCTGCGGCGGGCGCTGGAACGGCCCGAGATGGTGCGCGTCGCGCGCCTGATCCACCGGCCCGAGCGCCGCGCGGGGAAAGGGCGCGGCCACGAACAGTTTTTTCTCGCCATCACCTTCGCGTTCGAGCGGCCGGACCAGCGTCCCATCAGGGCGCACATGGGCGTCGCGATGGATGAAGAGAGCCGCGTGGCCTGGGTCGTCCGTGATGCGGAGTCGGGACAGGAGTTGGCGTGTGACGTCGATGAGACCCTGTGCGAGGTGCGGGAGCGCTGGATGCGCGCGCGACGCCCGCGGATGCACACCGGGCACGCGACATCCCGCGCTCAACACGGACAAGCCGAGCAGGTCAAGGAGGCCGTGCACGTGATCTGTAACCGGTTGGTCGCCGTCGCCGCCGCGCACGACGCGCAGCTTGGCCTGCAGGACGTCACGCACCTGCGTGCGAAAAGAGTCATCCTGCCGCGCGACACGAGCGGCAGGAGAGTGGCGCGCACGGCCGCATGGCACAGGGCCGTCGCGGACTGGCGCTATCGCCGCATGACCTTGGTGGGGGGCAAAATGCGCGAGGTGCTCGGATATAAGCTGCCGGGGGAGGGCTTGCCACGGCCGTTATCGGTCGGCGGTATCAGCCCTCGCGATTGTGCGGCGTGCGGCCGGCGTGGGACGGAGGGGGACCAGTGCGCGTTCTGCGGCGCGGTCCTCGACATTCGGAACGCGGCGCGGGTCGTCACGGACCGCGTGCCCGCTGTGCTCGCACACATCCACGCGGCGCGCACCGACCGTGTACGAGAACAGGCACACACGCAGATGGAGCAGGGCGACGCGGTGTCGGACGTTGGATTAAGAGATTACGCAAGGGAGGCGCCGGTAAGCTAAGCCGACAGTTCTGCGCTGTCTAACCAGGGATAACCGGGCTATCTAGTTGCAGGTCCGGGATCTACATCGCGCGCGTGCTACGGGGGTTCGCCTCCGCGGGAATCGCCGGTGTGGATCAAAGTAGGCTCGACCGTCAAAACCGCGTGCTGTTTGCGCTACCGCGGGAGCAGCAGGGTACTGGCCTCGCCGGACGGTCGCTCACCGCAGCCACTGTCTGTGCGCTCACCACCTGTCTCTTGCTGAGATGAGCCGAGGGGAGCGACGGCAGGCAGGTCTGGTATGCCTGCATGTGCGCCTAGCAGCGTGGCATGCGGGGGCAGTGAGCGAAACGACTACTGCGACAACGAGAAGATCAAGCCTGAGTGGGGACGGGTTGCGGTAGCCACGGGGGTCGTTTATAGAAACCCGGCGAGAAAACCCACTGCAGTCGTGGGATGAAGCGACATTCTTCGCACGCGTCAGCGCACTACCTGGATGGGACGAGCCTGCTTGGGCTCCTGGCCGCCCTCGTCGTCGTCGGGCTTTTCTCGGCGGACAGCCTGGGCACGTTGTCCTGGGTGCAGTTGCTCCTCGGTAACGGCCTTGGCGACGGTAGCGCCATGACCCTGCTCGTCGCCGGCGTCGGGACCAACATCGCGACGCTCGGCCCGGTGGCGCGCGTCATGGGGCAACAGACGGCGGTGCTCGACGCCGTGCGCCTGGTGGGCCTGACGGCCGTGATCGGCGTCACCCTGAACCATGCGCTGTGACGTGCGGTGTGCCCCTCTCGCGCCCGACGCGAACACAAGCCGTGGCTGTGCTCGTCGCGCCCTCAGCGCGCCATGCGGCGCTGCGACATCCGTCGTACCCTGATGTGTGCGCTACACTTGCAGTAATGACCGAGACAATGACCATCGGGGAGTTAGCCAGGCAGGCCGGCGTCAATCCCCGCACGCTACGCTACTACGAGCGCATCGGCCTCCTCGCGCCCTCAGCGCGCACCGACGCCGGCTACCGCCTCTACACGGAGCGGGACGCTACTCGCCTCTCCTTCATCCGCCGTGTCCAGGCGCTTGGGCTCTCGCTGACGGAGATCGCCGACGTCATCGCCCTGCGCGAGGCGGGGACCACACCCTGCCGGCATGTGAGCGCGGTGGCGCGGGCGAAGGCCACGGCGATCGACGCGCGCATCGTCGAGTTGGAGGCATCGCGGGACGAACTGACGCGACTGGCGGACCGCGCGGAGGCGGTCGAGGCACGGTGCGTCGAGGGGTCGTCGATCTGCCTCGCGGTCGAGGGCACAGCGTCGACGCGCCCTTGACCTTCCACTTAGGTGGAAGGTATAGACTCCCGGTAAAGGGCGTGAGAAACGCCCCCTGTCTGCCGTACCTGGGAGAGATCGATGAACACATCCCCTGTCACCTCCACCATTACCTGCCCCGCCTGTGACGGTGAGGCGACCGAACGAATGCCGACGAATGCCTGCCAGTACGTCTACACCTGTGGTCACTGTGGCGTCACCCTCCGTCCGCGTCCGGGCGACTGTTGCGTCTTCTGCTCCTACGGCAACGTCCCCTGTCCTCCGAAACAGGCGGAGCGCGAGGCCTGTTCATGAAGGGGTCGCGGATCGCCGCTCCGGTCGGCGGCGTGGTCGCCGCCGGGGCCTCGGTCGTGTGCATGGCGAGCATGGGCGCGATGGTGGCGGCCACGACAGCCAGCGCGACGGCGGGCATGGGGGCGGCGGCTGCCTCCACGCCCCACGTCCCCGCGATCACACGCGCGCTGCGGGCCGTGGGGCTCGGCGCGCTCACGCACGTCCCCAACGCCGTCCTGCAACCGCTCCTGATCATCCTGCTCCTCATCGCTATTGGGGCCGCCCTCTGGCGCGCCCGCGTCGCCCGGACCACACCGGCGCTGACCCTCGCTCTGGTCATTGTCGCGGCCGCGGTCGGCCTCTACGCCTCCATCTATGTCACGGTCTCTGAGACAGGCTATTGGCTCGCGCTGGTGGTCCTGCTCCTCGCGTCTGTCCTCTCGGCCTGGGTAGGGCGGCGTAGGGGTCGGTTGCGGACAACATGAGCGGCTCGACCTCCCGCGTGCCCTACCTGCGGGTGATCCGCAGCCCGCGCTACTTTCCCCTCTGGCTGGGTCAGATCATCTCCAACCTCGGCGACACCCTCAACTACGTCGCCCTCGTCGTGCTGGTCTTCCGGCTGAGTCATTCCGGCCTGGCCGTTTCGGCGCTGGTCCTGACGGAGATCGTACCCACGTTGCTACTCGGCCCTGTCGCCGGCGTCGTGATCGACCGCTTCGACCGTCAGCGCGTGTTGATCGTGGTGGACAGCCTCCGCGCCGTGCTCGTCCTTGTGCTCGCCCTCACGCATGTCCTCTGGGCCGTCTATCTCCTGGCCGCCCTCCTGGCCGTGGGCTCCACCCTGTTCAACCCAGCGCTACAAGCCGTCATCCCGGCCCTGCTCACCGACGAGGAGCGTCTGGCGGCTAACTCCGTGGCCTGGTCTAGCGGCCGCCTCGTCCAGATCATCGGGGCCTCCGTCGCGGGCGGCCTGATCGCCTGGGCCGGCACGACACCGGCGTTCCTGATCAACGCCGTGAGCTTCGCCTTCTCGGCGACCATGCTCACGCGTCTGTCTCTTCCCCGACGTGAAGGCTCTCCCCAAACAAGCGGCCTCGGCGCGTGGCTGGGCGACGCGCGCGACGGGTTGGCCTACGCGCGGCGCGATCCGTTCGTCGCCCGCCTGATCCCTGTCCAGGCGCTCACCAGCCTCGCCACTGGCGCGACATCGGCCCTGCTCGTCGTCCTGGCGAGTACGCACCTGCACCTGGCGGCACAAGGATTCGGCTGGCTACTGGCCGCTATCGGCGTCGGCGCTCTGCTCGGCCCCTTCCTCTCCAACGGGCTCACTGGCGGTCGCTATCTGGATATGCGCCTGCTGTTCGTGCCCTACGTGATCCGTGGGGTCGGCGACGTCGCCCTTGGCCTGGTCGTGGGCCTACCGTGGGCGCTCGCGATCCTGTTCGTCTACGGGCTGAACACGTCGACGGGCGTCGTCGCCTTCCACAGCATCCTGCAGACGGTCATCCCCAACCGGGTGCGCGGGCGTGTCTTCACGTTGCTAGACGTCACCTGGGCCGCGATGCAACTGCTCTCCCTGGGGTTGGGCGGCCTGCTGGCCGACCGCCTGGGCATCTCCGCCGTCTATCTCATCGGCGGCGCGCTCCTCATCCTCGCTGGCGCCCTTGGGCTCGGCCTCCTTGGCCGCTTGCCCCTCATCCGTGACGACGCGCCTAGCGAGCCAGCCCGCGCATGACGGCACGGCCAGCACACCTCTCTACCGTCGTTGGCCAGTGTCGTCCGCCTCATTCGGCCACCTCATGCGCGGGACACATGCCCTCAACGCGCGGTGTGGCGGAGCGGCAACCCCTGCCGCTGCCACGCGTCCATGCCGCCGGCCAACTCCCAGACGTTGCGGTACCCAAGCCGGACCAGGCGTCGCGCCGCGATCGCGCTCATCCGCCCGCTCCGGCAGTAGAGCACAACCATCGCCGTCCTCGCCGGCAATCTGGTCAGGTTCCGGTCGATCTGGTCGAAGGGGATGAAGCGGTCCGTCCCGGAAATCTCGCCGGCATAGGGCACATGCACGTTGACCAGCGTGAAACGCTTGTGCTGGAGTAAGACGCGCAGGCGCAGTGGTGTAACGTCGATGTAGCTGCCGCCCGGGACGCCGACCCGCATCTCCCCACGCGGGAGCCCGGCGCTGTCTACCGTCCGCACCGACGACGTTGCCTGACTGTGCTCAATGGGCTGACTCGCGATGATTACGGCTAGCAGTCCAACGGCGACCACGAGAATCCTTCTGGAAAACATGCCCGATTCCTTTTCTCTGTCTGAATCTTGGTGTCCCACACCTTTGTTACTATAGCGCCCCCGAAGCCACGCTGTCGGGCGTCCTGTGACCATGCCGAGGAGGACGATCTCGTCGGGCCAGTCCCACACGCGACCCGGTGGCCTACACCGCCGGTTGGAAAAGGGTCGCCAGCCGCAGGAAGACACCGGCGTAGACCATGACACCCATTAAAACGAGGAGCGCGCCGGCGACGAGGTTGATCGCGCCAACGTAGCGGTTCACGCGCCGCAATCGCTCCGCAAGGCCCTGCCCGAGCGTGGCCGCGCTACCGGCCAGCAGGAGGATGGAGCCCGGTATAGGCCCGATACACGGCGACCACCCGGCCGCGAACGCCAGACCAAGGGCGGCACTGCGCCAGAGGCCGACGCCCGTCGTGGGATCGACGTGCGCGGGCGCTCCCGGTGCAACCAGGAACTATGCAGGAGGCCGACCGTGTAAGTCCGAAGAGCACGATCAGGATGCCCGCGACGTGGCGGAGCAGCAGGAGGTGCGTGCGCAAGAGCACGCAGGAGCGCGTAGGAGCGCGTGGGCGACGCGTCGCCCGCCTGGGGGATCAATACGATCCGCCCTTTCGTCGACCGTTTCATGCGGAAGACGGCCACGCCTGCGACGCTACCCCTGCGCGACCACTGGCGCCGGCGTGAGCATGCCGTTACTATTCCTGAACGTGCGCGCCACCGTAGCAAGGGTTGTCCCCGTCCGTGCGTCCGTCGCCACGACGCGCACCGTGAACACGGCGAACGCCGTCGCTCGCACCGGGACGGAGAGCCGGACGGTCAGCACGCCCCCGCTCGTCGCGCGCACAGTCTGATACGTCGTGTAGGAGGTATAGCGTGGACGCTGCTGCGGCAGGGGCGTGCCCTGCCAGGAGAGGCGCACCGTCACGGCCCGCGACGCGGGGAAGCCGGCGCCATCGGCGTAGAGTGTGAGCGGATTTGTGCCAAGCGCGTCGGCCAGCGATAGACGCCCCGTCTGGGCCGTGGCGCAGGCGCGCAGCGCGGGGGTGAGACCGGGATCAACCACTCCTGGGAAGGGGCCAACACGCGGGATGAAGAGCAGGCTGGCCAGGGCCAGGCGCTGGTCGGGCTGGAGCGCGGTACCGGGGAAGAGCAGGTGATAGACCGCTCCATTGTGGGCCACGATGATCTGGATGCTCGGCCGGGCGCCGGGCAGGCCTGTGAGGAACACGGCCGGGGCGCCCGCGACGGTGTTCTGGTCGCGCAGGATAGGCCGGGAACTGTTGGTCCCCGCCGTGAGCGCGTCGGCCACGGCCGTCGCGGCCTGGGCGTCGCCACAGTGTTGCGCCAGCCCAACGGGCTCGACGATGAGATGGAGGGTCGCGTTTTGCCGCCCCAGCACGACCGTCCAGAAGGCAAGGGCGCCGGGAGGGAAGTGGCCGGGAGGAGTCACGGACCAGCCGGTGGGGACGGTCAGCGCCACGCCGAGCGCGCGGTCACAAACGGCCGGGGCGGAGACGCCGCTGGCGCAGGATGACGCGTGACGCCGGGCGGGCTGTGCCGCGTTTGCGTGGGCAAGGGTCGCGTGCGCCGGGCCGCTGGCGAAGATCGTCAGGAGGGCAAAAAGAGCGAGAGGACGGCGATAAAGGCGGATCATGGCTGTCATTCTTCCTTTCAGATGTCGGGGGTATGGGCTCCCATCTACATGAATAACGGGGTGCCGATGACAAAGGTTACGCCTACGGCAGCGTGACCGTCGGCGCTGACCGCGACGGAGATCTACCCGGTCCCCGAGCCGCTGTGACGCACGCCCGTACCGCCGGCTTGCGCTATCGGCCGTGCGCTGCTACTATCTGACTATGCTTTCATATAGAAGCAGTTAGGAGCACCCATGTCGCACCTCACGGTGGCCGCCATCGATCCCGCGGCCGTCGCGGCGGGGCGCGCGTCCGTGCCGCCGGACGACCTGCTCCGCATCGTCGTCGAGACGTTCGGCGCGCTGGCCGATCCAACCCGCGCCCGCATCCTCTATGCCCTGCGCAGCGGGGAGTTGTGCGTCCGTGATCTAGCCCACGTCACGGGCGTGTCGGAGTCGGCGGTCTCGCATCAACTCCGGGTCCTGCGCGACCGGCGGCTAGTCCGCACACGCCGCGACGGCAACATCATCTACTACGGGGTGGACGACCACCACGTCGCCGACCTGTTCCGCGAGGCGGAATATCACGCCGATCATGTCCGCCAGAACATCCCCGATCATCCGTATCCGTAGGGAGAAACGAGGGAGCGTCACGATACGCGAGGGCGCGCACATCATCGTACGTTTGTCTGTCGACATCTATATGAGTATGGCGACGGATAAACAGATAGCTATTGAACAAGTAACGAGGAGGGGAGGCGCATGGCCACATCGATCCAGTCCGTCTGCGCGACCTGCGTGCGCGGGACACGCACCTTCACCAGCCGCTACCGCGAGTTCCTGCTCGACCCCGGCACACTGTTCACCCTGGGCAGCCTCGTGCTGTTGATTGCCGCGATCATTCAGACGCCCGCCGGCCTAACGAGCGACAAGGCCACCGAGTCGGGCACGCCACTGTACCTCGCGGCGGCGTTGGTCGGCGCGGCCTACATCTGGTGGTCCGCTATCCGGGGCATCCGTGCGCGCGACTTCACCGCCGATATCCCGGTGTCCATCGCCACGGCGGCCGCCATCGCCATCCACCAATATTCGGCGGCGGCGGTCGTGGCCGTGCTCCTGCTCATCGGTGGGATGCTCGAAGAATTCGTGTCGGCGCGCGCGGGCAAGGCCCTCGACGCCCTCGCCCGGCTGCTGCCCGACGTGGTGACCGTGCGGCGCGATGGGCGCGACGTCGTGGTTCCGCTGGAGCAGGTCGGCGTCGGCGACCTGCTGCTGATCCGCTCGGGCGAGCGTATCGCCGTGGACGGCGCGATCGTCACCGGGACCGGAGCGGTCAATCAGGCCGCGATCACCGGCGAGAGCATGCCGGTCGAGAAGCGCGCCGGGGATACCGTCTTCGCCGGGACTTTGAACGAGGTCGGGGCGCTCGAAGTGCGCGCGACAACGGTCGGCGAGGAGACCACGCTGGGCCAGATCCGCCGCATGGTGGAGGAGGCCCAGGAGCAGAAAGCGCCCATTGAACGCCTGCTCGACCAATGGGCCAAAGTCTACACGCCCTGTGCCCTTATCCTGGGTGGGCTTGTGTGGTGGCTGAGTGGGGACCTGCTGCGCGGCATCACCATCCTGATCGTGTTCTGCCCCTGCGTCATGGTGCTGGCCACGCCCACGGCCCTCGTCGCCTCCATCGGCAACGCGGCCCTGCGCGGCAGCCTCGTCAAGAAGGGCGCGACCGTCGAGGCGCTGGCCAAGATCGACACCGTCGCCTTCGATAAGACGGGGACGCTCACCTTCGGGACGCCGCGCCTGATCGAGATGCGCCCCCTGAACGGCCTGGCCGAAGGCGATCTGCTGCGTCTGGCCGCCGTGGCCGAGAAGTACAGCGAGCACCCGCTGGGCCAGTCGGTGGTACGGGCAGCCGGGCAGCGCGGCCTCGCGGTCGCGGACCCCGACGACTTCGAGACGCTGCCGGGCCTGGGCGTGCGGGCGCGCACGGACGGCCGCGAGGTGGTGCTGGGCCGCGATACCCTGCTGGCCGAGCGTGGGATCACCATGACGGCGGAGACGCGCGTGGGGCTGACGGCGCTGGCGACAGCGGGGCGGATCGTCATACCCATGGCGGTCAACAACCAGGTTGCCGGTCTACTGGTCCTGGAGGACGAACTGCGCCCCGACGGCCAAGGCCACGGTCGCACGGCTGAACCGTCTGGGCCTCCGCACGGTCCTCATCACCGGCGACAACCAGACGACGGCCGAGCGCATCACCGCTGAACTGGGCATCACGGAGGTCCACGCCCAGGTCCTGCCCCGCGAAAAGCTGGAGATCGTCAAGCGGCTCCAGACCGAGGGGCGTCGGGTGGCCTTCGTGGGCGACGGCGTGAACGACGGACCGGCCCTAGCGACGGCCGACGTGGGCGTGGCAATGGGCCGCGGCGGCACCGACGTCGCGATCGAGACGGCTGAGATCGCGCTGCTTTCCGACGACCTCTCCAAGCTGCCGCACCTACTCGACCTGTCGCGGCGCGCGCTGCGGGCCATCTACCAGAACTTGGCCTTTTCGCTCGGCGTCCTGGCCATCGCGGTCGGCCTGGCGATCCCCGGCATCCTCAAGCCCGTCAGCGGGGCCTTGCTGCACGAGCTGTCGTCGATCCCGGTCATCATGAACTCCGCGCGTCTGATCGGGTTCAAAGAGCGCACAGACTAAATGACACAAAAAGAGGCAGTGGCCGTTCGACCGCTGGTCGGCGTGTCCGACCCCGCGTTAGCCCCGACCAGCAGGTGGGGAGATAGGAGATAGTGTGGCGAGTACCTCTGTCCCGTTGCTCCTGGGAGCCGCCGCCGTCGTCGCTATTCTTCATTCCATCCTGCCGGACCATTGGGTCCCGCTCGCTGTCGTGGGCCGCACCCAACGCTGGAGCCTGTTCCGGGTTGCCCGCGTCAGCGCCCTCGCGTCCGCCGGGCACGTCGTCGCCTCGGTCGTGCTCGCCGGCATCATCGCGGCGATCGGCCTCCAATTTCAGCGCCAACTGGAGACGCAACAAGGGCATATCGTCGGCGCGGTGCTCATCCTGACAGGCGTCGGCTTCCTCATCTGGGGGCTGACGGGCCACAGCCACGACCATGACCACGGACACAGCCATGACCACGAGACCGCGCACGCACACGAGGAGAGCCACACCCAAACAGGACACGCCGCGCCCCCGCGTCAGCAGACCCTCGCTCGACGTCTGGCCGCCATCGCGGTCCCTTTCGGGGTCGCCGCCTCCCCCGATCTGACCATCCTCCCCGTGGCCCTGGCCGCGAGCGCGGTCGGCCGAGGCGCCGTCGTCGGCGTGATCGTTGTGTTCGCGCTATTGACCATGGCCACGTTCATCGGGCTCACCGTGCTCGCCACGCTGGCCGGCTACCAGATCAAGGGTGAGTGGTTGGAGCGCCACGCGAACACCATCACCGCCGTCGTCCTCATCGCCATCGGCGTCGTGGCCTACATCGGCTTTTAAGAAACAGATGGATCTCCTTCTCACATGGTGACGATTAGGCGCGCGCGTTGTCCCCCACCTCCACGGTGTCCACCCGGTGGAAGACGGCCCAGAGCGTGAGATCGTAGGCGACCTTGATCCCGCCCGCCAGCACGAACGGCAGGCCGAGTACGGGCAGCGGCCCCTGCAACAGCAGGCCGCTGATGATTGGGCTACTGGCGGAGCCGGCACTGCGGGCGAGCGACGTGACGCTGGCGGCGGCCGTGCGCTCCTCTGGCGCGACGAGCGCCATGGTATACGCCTGGCGCGTCGGCACATCCATCTGCGAGAGCATCTGGCGCGCGAGCAGCACGGCGGCGGCCAGCGGGAAGGTCGGCATGACGGCGACCAGGGCCAGCAGCACATTGGAGGGCAGATGCGTGAAGACCATCGTGTTGAGCAGCCCGACGCGCCGGGCCAGGGGCGCCGCGGCCAGGAACGAGAGCGCCGAGAGCGTGTTGGCCCCAAAGAACAGGGCCGCCAGGGGAGCCAGGGGCACGCCGAAGCGCAGGTGGAAGTAGAGCGCCATCAGGCTCTGCACGGTCAGCCCCCCCGCCAGGGCGTCCACGCTGAAGAGCGCCGACAGGCGCAGGATGATCCCACGCGAGCGGCCAAGGGGCGGGACCAACGCCCGCCAACGCGTGGCCACGCTCCGCGGGGGCAGGATCGTCGCTTCTACCTGGGGCGAGAGGTGGCGCACCAGCAGGACGACGACGAGGGCCACAAACGTGTAGAGCCCGAACAGGAGGCGGACGCCCGTGGCGAGGGGCACGCCCGCATGCGTCAGCAGGTCGGGGAGGCCCGCGACGAGCGCGCCCCCCGCGGCGGCGAACGTCGCGACAAGATTGTAGCGCGCGAACAACGCGGTGCGCCGCTCCGGCGCGCCCGTCTGCGGCAGCATGGCCTGCTCGATCGGCAGGAAGGGGGCGGTCTCCGAGCCCGACGTGCCCAGGGTGCCGACGAAGGCGGCCACGAGCAGCAGCGGATAGACGGCCGTCAGTCCGAAGACAGCCCCGGTGGCGGCCATCAGCAGCGCCAGGACGACGAGCGTGCGCCGGCGGCCCCAGCGGTCGGCGTAGACGCCGATGAGGTAGGTGCCGCAGAAGTCGCCGACGAGCGACACCGTGATGAGGGCGCCGATGGCCACCGGGGTCAGGCCCGCCGCGCTCAGGGCCACGCCCAGGAGCACGGCGAGCAGGCCATAGCCGAACGAGCGCAGCCCGCGCGACGCGATGATGAGCCGGGCATCCGTCGCATGATCCCATCTACGCGCCGACGTCGGGTCCATCTCTGTCGTGGTCATACGCCGCTCAGGCCGTGTGCTCCGACGCCTGCTGCTGGCAGAAGGCGTACAGCGCGTCGTACATGGGCGTTTCCAACGCGATCTTCTTGTGGTCGTCCTTACCGTGGAGTTGGGCGAAGCCGTAGGCGATGGCCTTGAGGCCGCGGCCGTAGGGTGAGGTGTCGATGTCCGCGCTGACGTCGGCGGCATGCACGATCTTGGCGAGCTCGACCAGGCCCTGGTCGCCCATCAGACCGTGCTTGAGCATGATGGACTCGAAGGAGCAGCGCCCGTCCACATGGCCCAACTCGACGTTGGGCACGTCGTAGGGGGTCGCGCCCTCGCGCGCGGCTGCGGCCATGACCTGGTCGGCCGGGACGTAGAGGAACTCGGCCTCGTGATCGACGAAGCGCTTGATCAGCCATGGGCAGGCGATGCGGTCGACGTTGGCGTTCTCACGGGTGATCCACTTCATGACGGTTCTCCTCAACGTATTCATTACTCTGCGATCATTGGCGTGTGTCGTGCGGGCGGTGGACGGCGCTACGCTCCTTTCTCTGCCACGGGTGCGGCGGCCTCGCCAGCGAGTTGCGCATAGAGGGCGTCGTAGAGTAGGGTGCCGCGCTCCAGGGCCACTCGGTCATCGGGGCTGATGGCGCGCAGGCCGCGGCACAGCAGGTCCAAACCGGGCGCGACCGGCTCGACCGCGACCTCCTGCACCACGTCGGCCTCGTCCACGATGCGCGCGATGCGCTGTAAGACGGGATCGCTCAGCCCATACTCCCGCAGCATCGTGTGGAAGGTGCAGTGCCCGCGCCGGTGCGAGAGGCGGACGCCAGGGATGTCAAAGGGTTCCGCGCCGTCGGGGAGCGGCTTGTGGCCCGCCGGCACGAACAGGAATAAGGCGTCCGCGTCGATGGAGCGGCGGATGAGCCAGGCGCAGGCCATCCGATCCACTGCGACATGCTCCCAAGTCACCCATCTCATGCGTCCTGATCTCCTCTCGTCGTGAGCAGGGCCGCCCGCACCCGCTGGCCCAGGTCGGACTGGAAGTAGTCTTGTCCCCGCGCCTGTTGATAGCGCCGGGAGAGCGCCGCCAGGTCGGGGTCCGCGCCCTCCAGGTCGGCCAGCAGCGCGTGGTACTCCGCCTCGATCAGGGTCAGGAATCGCCGTACCAGGGCCTCGTCCTGACCGGCCAAGGTGAGGCGCGCCTCCCACACGGAGGCCGCGCCCCCCTGTTCGCCGATCTCCACGGCCAGCCATTGGAACTCTTCTTGTGTGCGTGGCGTGGCCGGCAGCACCCACACCGCGTCCTGCATTAGCAGCGCCCCCAGGCGTTTGAGCTTGCGCCAGACGTAGACGCGTGGGGCGCTCGGCTCGCGTGGGATCTTGTAGTGCAACAGGACCCACGTCTGCACGCGTCCACTCCTCTACGCCCGATCGATGCCGTAACCGCGGTTACATTATGCGTTATACTGGACGCAGAGGCAAGGGCACCGCGCCCGGTTGATCGAGAGGGAGAACAATATGACACTCCAGTTTCGCCAGGCCATCGACCTGCCGCCGCACGAGACCGGCGGTTTCGACCACGCCGACGTCCATCGGCCGAGCGGGCGGGTGTTCCTCGCCCACACGGCCCTCGGACAGGTGGACATCATCGATGGCAGCGCGGGAACGTATGTGACCTTGACGCCGGGATGCCTCGAGGCCAGCGGTGTGCTGTGCCCACCGGATACGGATCTCGCCTTCGCCGCCGCGCGCGGGGCGGGCCAGGTGCTCGTGCTGGAGGCTCCGACGGGGACGCTGCTGCGGACACTGGACGCCGGATCGCGACCCAACGGCTTGGCGTGGGACTCCGCTCGCCGGCGCCTGCTCGTGGCCGATGTGCAGGACCATCGAGCGCGCCTCCTTGACCCGGAGACGGGGCGCGTCGTGACGGCGGTGGAACTGCCGGGCCGGCCGCGCTGGTGCCTGTACGACCACCAGGGCGACCGCTTCCTCCTCAATATCGCCGATCCGGCGGGCGTCGTCGTGCTGTCTGCGGACACGTTGACGCCCGCGCCGTCCCTGCCGGTGGCGCATCAGGGGCCGCACGGCCTGGCGCTCGACGACGTGACGGGGCGCCTGTTCGTGGCCTGCGACAGCGGGGATCTGGCCGTGCTGGACCGCGCATCCGGTGCGGTGCTGCACACCCTCCCGATCGCGGGTCCGCCCGACGTACTCTGGCTGAACGCGCCACGCCAGCGCCTCTACATCGCGATGGGCTCACCCGGCGTCGTGCAGGTGCTGGACACGCGGACGATGACCTTGGTCGCGGAGGTGCAGACGGAAGAGGGCGCGCACACGCTCACCTTTGATGAGGACCGGCAGCGGCTCTATGTCTTCCTCCCACGGAGTGGCCGGGCGTCCGTGTACGACGAGATGTAAGTGGGCGACGCCCCCCGTGTGCCGCAGGGCCGTTGCCTGGAGGAGCGCCACCATGTATCGCCCGACTGCCCCGACCTGTTACTACATGAGCATGCAGCCAGATAAGGACGAGGGACTGGATAACGAGTCACCCATGACAAAGGTTACGCCTAATCCTCGCGTGGGGCTCGATAGCGGCGCGGGGAATAAAGATAGCCTCTCACTCTATGCGCTGTTCACGGCATCTCACACGCTTTCGATGGGATCGGACCGTCGTTCGTTTCTAGCCCTCACCACATGAACAGGCCGCGACCCATTGACAAGTATCAATTGTTTGTGGTATCGTGTGGGCATGGACACACCCATGCTGACACACTCGCTACCGATCCGGCATAAGAACGACCCGTGTTGCGGCCCAGTTGAGGCTCCAAGCCTCACTCAGGAGCAAACAGCGATCCTGGCCGACCGGCTCAAGGCGCTGGGCGACCCGACGCGGCTGCGCATGCTCGACCTGCTGGCGCAGCAGCCCGAGCCCCTGTGTGTCTGTGACCTCACGCCGCGGTTCAGCCAGAACCAGCCCACGATCAGCCATCACCTCAAGCTGCTGCGTGAGGCTGGCCTGATTGCTGGCGAGAAGCAGGGTATTTGGGCCTACTATCGGGCTACGGATGAGGGAAGGAGGAGCCTGGCGGCGATCAAGACGCTTACCTAGCGCCCCTTTTTTACCGTTATATATCGACATTTGTCGATGAGGAGACCTTCATGCACCGGCTATTGACGCACCTGCGCACCCGTATCCCTGCCCGCACCCTCGCCGCTACGACGTTCTGTGACACATGCAGCGAGGTCTGTACACCGACGTGCCGGCGCGAGGCCATCCGTGATCAAGCCCGGCTCCAGGCACAGGAGATCAGCCTGTACCGCCACTAACCTCACGTCGCGCTCCGCGACCACCCCACTAGAAGAGACGAGACAGGAGAGGAACGATGACCCAGGACACGACGACAGGGACTAGCGTGCCGGAAACCATCACGGAGCAGGTACGCGCACGCTACGCGCGCGCGGCCCGGCACGTGCAGGCCGGGGGCGGCGCCTGTTGCGCCGACGACTGTTGCTCCGGCGCCGACGACCCCGTGACGAGCAATCTCTATGACGCGACGCAGACGGAGGGTCTGCCGGAGGAGGCGGTGCTGGCCTCGCTCGGCTGCGGCAACCCGACCGCGTTGATCGACCTACGCGCGGGGCAGACGGTCCTCGACCTCGGCTCGGGCGGCGGGATCGACGTGCTCCTCTCGGCCCGGCGCGTCGGCCCGACCGGCTTTGTCTACGGACTGGACATGACCGACGAGATGCTGGCCCTGGCCCTGGAGAACAAGGCCAAGGCCGGCGCGACCAACGTCGCCTTCCTCAAAGGACGCATCGAAGAGATCCCGCTGCCGCCCAACTCCGTGGACGTGGTGATTAGCAACTGCGTCATCAACCTCGCCGCCGATAAGTCGCTCGTCCTGAAGGACGCTTTCCGCGTGCTCACGCCGGGCGGACGCTTCGCCGTCAGCGACGTGGTGGCTGACGGACCGGCGCCTGCGGGCCTGCGCAGCAACATGGAGGCGTGGGTGGGCTGTCTCGCCGGCGCGTTGGAGATCGACGCGTACAAGGCTCTGCTCGTCGAGGCCGGCTTCACGGATGTGAGCATAGAGGTCACGCGGCGCTACACGGTGGAGGAGGCCGGACTGGACCCGGCGACGCTCCTGCCAGGATGGGAAGAGGGTGACGGCAAGCTCGCCAGCGCGTTTGTGCGCGCGACCAAGCCCCTCTCTGGGGCGGTGACGCCGGCGACCGGGGCCGGTGCCCGAGAGGTCCCTGTGGCGCGTACGGGAGGCGGCTGCTGCGGGGACGACGGGTGCGCCTGTGGCTAACGCGACGATCCGCGAGCGGCCGGCGACGGTGCGCGCCGTCGTCGGCAACCTCTCCCTGCTCGACCGCTTCCTGCCGGTGTGGATCTTCGTGGCGATGGGGCTGGGCCTGGCGCTCGGCGCGCTCGTGCCGGGGCTGCCTACCGCGCTCAACGCCTTGCAGATAGCCGACGTTTTCCTACCCATCGCCATCGGGCTGATCCTGATGATGTACCCCGTCCTCGCGCGGGTCAAGTATGAGCAACTGGGGCGCTTTCGGCAGGCGCGCAAGCTCTTCGGCGCGTCGCTGCTGCTCAACTGGCTGATCGGCCCCTTGCTGATGTTCGCGCTGGCCTGGCTCTTCCTGCCCGACCTGCCGCAGTACCGCACCGGTTTGATCCTCGTCGGCCTGGTGCGCTGCATCGCCATGGTGCTGGTCTGGAACCAGATCGCCGGCGGCGACCGCGAGGGTGCGGCCGTCCTCGTCGCCCTCAACAGCGTCTTTCAGATCGTGGCCTACGCCTTCTACGCCTACTTCTTCCTGGCCGTGCTGCCGGTGTGGCTGCACCTGGGCGCGGCGCAGGCCGTCCACATCGCTTTCGGGGACATCGCGCGCAGTGTGCTCATCTTCCTGGGTCTCCCCCTCGTCGCCGGCGCGCTCACGCGCCTCGTCGGCGTCCACGCGAAAGGGCGGGAGTGGTACGACGATGTGGCGATGCCCCGGATCGCGCCGTTGGCGCTGCTCGCCCTGCTTTTTACCATCGTCGTGATGTTCAGCCTCAAGGGTGGCGTGATCGTGGCCCTGCCCGGCGACGTGCTGCGCATCGCGCTGCCTCTACTTGTCTACTTCGCGCTCATGTTTGGGGCCTCGTTCTGGTGGGGGCGGCGCGCGGGCTTCTCCTATCCGGAGACCGCGACCCTCTCCTTCACGGCGGCGGGCAACAACTTTGAGCTGTCCATCGCCGTGGCGATCGGCACGTTCGGGATCGCCAGCGGCCAGGCGCTCGCGGCCGTCGTCGGCCCCTTGATCGAAGTCCCGGCGCTCGTCGGGTTGGTCTACGTGGCGCTCTGGCTCGGGCGGCGGCTCCGCTTCGAGCGGTCGCGCGTGGCGGCGGTGCGGGCCGGGGAGGTGTAGCGATGGCCGACCGCAGGCGTGTCCTGTTCCTCTGCACGCACAACTCGGCGCGCAGCCAGATGGCCGAGGGGCTGCTGCGCCACCTCGCCGGCGACCGCTTCGATGCCTCCTCGGCCGGCACGGAGGCCACACACGTCCGGCCGCTGGCGATCCGGGCCATGGCCGAGTTGGGCATCGACATCTCCGGACAGGAGAGCAAGACGCTCGACCGCTACCTGGGCGAGCCGTTCGACGCCGTCATCACCGTCTGTAACCAGGCCAATGAGGCGTGTCCCGTGTTCTTGGGCGCGACGGAGCGCCTGCATTGGAGCTTCCTCGATCCCTCACGAGCGACCGGGACGGAAGAGGAGCAACTGGCCGTTTACCGGGGCGTGCGCGATGCCATCCGCGCGCGGATCAAGCGAGACCTGATCGAGCAGGGTGAGAGAAATCCGTGATACACACCTTCCTTCTGATGGTCCTCGGCTACGTGCGCGAGATCGCGGACGTCGTCGTGCTCGGCTTTGTCGTCATCGGCGTCATCAACGCCGTGGTCAACAAGGATGCCGTCGCCTACTACCTGAGCGATACCCTCTTGCTGTCCACTTACGTCCCTGCCGGCCATGAGAAGTGCGTGGTCGGCGGCGCCCAGGGCGGCCCCACCTCCAGCGTGATCAGCGCATGCGCCGTGAGCGGGATCGCGCGCGGGTTGCCCGTGTACAGATGGCCGTTTATGGTGGACCCTTTTGTCAAGACACTGGGGAGGGGGACTTTAAGGTGGAGACCTCTCCTTTCTCCCGCCGGCTGGCGGAGCTGTGTAGCTTGTCGTTGGTGTGTGGGGTCGCAACCGGGGCGA
>JAABUL010001529.1_pt1 | contig 43317 bp, 46 predicted proteins | sample 5559151 | NCBI WGS metagenome assembly JAABUL01 (sample SAMN10711876, study PRJNA513368) | rock metagenome | isolation source: Antarctica rocks | place: Antarctica: Victoria Land, Pudding Butte sud | reverse complement strand
TTGTTGGGTGGCGGGGTGGCGGCTGAGATGGGTTGGTGTTCTGGTTGGAGGATTGAGTGACGTGAGGGGTTGATTTGCTGGCGCCGCTCACTGCCGTGGTGGTGCGGGACTGCGATGTGCGGAGTGGAGTCTTGGGGAGAGGTGGCGTTGGGGGCTGCTTTGCGGACATGAGACGGGTCTGCTTGACCTCGCCATGCTGGGAGTCACGGCGATTGTGGAAATTGTTGTGGGTTGTGAGCACGGGTTGCGAGTTGAAGCGTTGGACATGCGTGAAGGACGGTGGCCTCCGATCGCGAGTGTTGGCCGGGATGGGGCTGCTTCTATGCTCACGAGACGTCGGAATTTTCGGTGCTTTCTGATGCTGCGGTAAAGGTGGCGATGAAGGATGTTGTACCAAGCCGAAAGAAGGCTGACGGTCATTGCGTCTCTCCGCCAACTGATATGCACCGTACGGATGGTTGGGCAGTGGTGAGGGATACTTCTGCCGGTAGTTGGACATATCCAGAGCAGGAAGTGGTTTGACTGGACTCAGAGAAATGTTCTCCTTGAAAGCTGTCGAGCGTGGAAGAAGGCTCGACTGAGGTGCATTCACACCGAGCAGTGGCTCCGTATCGGACCGCATCATACGGTTCTTGATTGGAGGAGCCTTGGCTTCTGTTGAGGCCAGCCTGCTGAGGGAGTGCTTCCTGGTCGACATCTGTGGCGAAGGCAGTCGAGAGGACGGAAAGATGGCTGACGGAAGGCGCGAGTGAGACTTCGATGGCACAATCGGATTGGCTTTCCTGGCTCGAGTGGGCAGAGGCAGGTTGCTGAAAGTCCTGCTGCGTGGCATGCTGCCAATCGGGTCGTCCGGCAGACAGATGTAGCTGCTTCGTCGGGCTGGGTGGTGGGTGGCGAGTGGGGGCGGAAGGTCCGAGACGGTGTCCTCCGCCTGTAAGCTGTTTGTGGATATGTTGAGGAATGAGGATGGAACAGGTGCATGACCAGTCGTGCTCGCAAGAGAAAGGGTGCTTGAGGAGGAGGCTGCTGTGTGGTCGGTGGCGTTGTTGGAGCGGCGGCGGCTGAACAGTGTCTGGAAAGAGGCGATTGAAGAAAGGCGGCGGAGTGAGCTTCGACGAGAGTCTGATTGCGTCGTCGTCTCGCTTGAGCCGCTTTTGCGTGTAGGCATGTTGCTGGTGCTGGGTATGCTGGCAGCTCCAAACCTGATCTGACTGCTCCGCTCGCCTAGTGCATCATGAAGAGGCGTCCCGGAATCCCGAGCTGGTGTGGAAATTCGTCGTCGTCGAGATCCTGTTGTGACACCGGCTTGGCCTTGACCTCATGCAGCCACAGCGAGAAGCAAAGGATGGTGAGCAGCGACTGCAAGGCCAGGTGGAGCAGGCTTAGACACAAACAGCGTGGGCAAAAGCCGAGAACGATGTCAAAATTTAGTCTTCTGTCCAAGTGGAACCTCCTCAGGTTGACGACGTGAGAGTCTTGTGAGAGCTCGACACAATCCAGGTACAGGCACAGGACGAGGAATGCGAGCAGTACGGCTTCCAATAATGTTTGGAGGTCCATCAGGTAAAGATGAAGTGAGGTTCTTCCCGACTTGAGGTTGTGCTTTTGTGGATTGGGGCAAGAGCGCTCGCCTGTTGGCGCGGAAGCTGCCGAACCTTGAATCGGACAAGGAAGGAGCGGAGCGCATGAGACCTTGTCTCACATGCGGATTCACTCTCGACAAACTTCTCTGTCACCGCATCTCCTCTCGACAAACAACTACCATCATGGCGGCACCTACTGGTGAACAACCTGGCAGAGACACAAACATGACTACCCAGCCAGCAACAGCAGTCGCGGCGGTGTTTGCCACCATAGAGCTGGCGGAAGGCATCTTCGAATTCCTTCACACCAAAGACATCGTCACATGTCAGCGAGTGTGCCACAAGTTCAGCGACATCGTTACATCTACCACCTCGAACATCATCAAGCAGAAGGTGTTCATAGAGCCATTGCCACTGGAATTCAGCACCGCCGTTGACCTATCCGAGGCTTCAGGAATCTCAGCAGAGTCCGCATTCTTCATGAATGAAGTTCACAAGGACCATGGTGTCCCAGGCGATCCATCACAGACTATGATCTTCGGTTGGGCACGTTCAGTTAGCGGCCTTGCGCTCCAGGACTTCAGCGAAAAGAGCCAAGTCCTCACTTTCAACCCCATACTCCAGAACTTCGGAAGTGTGATACTGGATGAGAAGGCTCAAACATTCACGTTCGACGCACTCAGCTTGCTTCGCATCGTTGGAACCGACTGCTGCAAGCGATGGTCCCAAGCCTACTTCTGCCAACCGCCTGCGCCCGGCTTTGTCCTTGATGATACACTGCTATTCCGGGCGGAGTGCTTCACACATGGCCGACTTGCCATGTTGCGCAGTGGTGAAGCTGGCGTCCAGATCGGAGCTTCAATAGGAAGTCTCTGTCAAGCTTTGACGGAGGTTGCTGAGAAGCACGGGGGCGGCATTGATCTCAACTCGGTCGTGGTGCTGCTGGACCCGACGCTGCCCGGTAAGCTGTGACGCAGCACAAGTGTGCACCATGAGTCATTGGCGTGAGGGAAGGGGTGCATGCGAATAAAGTGTTGAGCAAAGTGCATCTTTGGTTATGGCAAGGACTGGTGGTGCTACAGGGAGAATAAACTGCGAACGTATCAAAGGCGGAATAATGCACAAGCTCGAATGTGATCTGGCAGTCGTGCCATGATTTCATCTAAGAAATCGCTGCGTGAGAAACACTGTGCCAAGCTGTCACCTCACTCTCCACAGCCAAAGTGATTTCCAGCGGCTCGGGACTTGCCGAATGTAGCACAAACAAGGAAGGAGGAAAGCTTGGCATGTTTGTTTTGATGTTTCACCGAAGCCTGTTGAAACTTGTCCTTTCGATTCGATCAGCGCAGCATTTCGCTTCACCGTAAACAACGACCACCACCATGGCGACTCCGGCGGCCACAAAAGCGCTCGCTGTTACAGAGCTCGTCACCACCGTTCTCGAATTCTTGCCAACCATAGACCTACTCAAAGCCTCAGCCGTCTGCCGCAAGTGGAACGACATCGGCACCTCTGGCCATTCAATCGTTATCAAGCACAAGCTGTTTGCCGAGCCCCTGTCGCACAATTGCTGGAGCGCGAACAATTGGTCCGAAGTTGCAGGCATCGCGCCCGACACGGCATTTTTCGACGATTGTCCCCACTCTTCCGACGACGTGAAGTACTCTGGGGTGGCGGTCGTGCTCAACCCAGTACTCCAGGGCCTCAACTTCCAGTTCGATCACTACGGCATCGAAGTGGTGTTCAACAAAACCCTCCTGTTCCAAACCATCGGGCCAAACGACAAATGGGGCGAGACCTACCTTTCTCAGCCACCAGCAGAATTGTTCATCCACCTCGAATTCCTGCCTCGCGACGCTATCGCGAGAGTGGGCTACGTCCCTCTAGCATCCGACATGAATATAGTCAATGCTGGCATGACGATCAACAGTCTACGTCAGACTCTTAAGCAACTGCGTAAGGATTTCGCTGGTGACTGGACGTACGATGACATTCGGGTCGACATGTTCTATCCTATCTAAGAGCGTCACTGCAGAGTTACCCTTTACTTAGCACGCATTGAATGGACTGCTCGATCATGGCATGGGGGAAAAGTGCACGCTGTCATGCTGTGAGAGACGGGAGATGGACTACTGGACCTACGAAAACTCTATAAAGTAGACGAGGATTCATACTTGATCCTGCATCTCTCGATCGGCGATGCCAGGGAAGGAAGGAAATTCTATGAAACCCACAATATGGTTGTCCAAACACGTGCTTCGTTTCCCACCATGCTTACCTCGACAAGCATTCAGATCAGCTTCGAAGATGTTATGTGTCCGTGTGCCCGTGTACCGGCGTGTTGCCCAGTCACCAGTCGGCCCGGGAGATGCCGAAAGATGGCCGAACCAGGAAGGAGTGAAGCTTGGCGTTGCATGTGTCAGACAAGGATTTCTTCAGTTCTTGAGCTTCTTTGTCCACCAACTTCAGACTGAAAGTGATGAACATGGCGAACGTGCAAGTAACCGGGGACTTTGACAGCATGGTCGATGACAAGACCCAGCCTCAACAACTACAGCTTACCGGCGTGAGTGGTGCAAAGCGCAAGGCGGAAGATGAAAGCGAATTAGAAAACCCAGGAGCAAAGCGCAGCCGTGCAATCTCACCCGATCATGACGAGGTACGTGGAATGTTGTGCTATGGCTCTGCGTATACTAATGAATGAACATAGACCACCATCAACACTGATCTCACCGCTGCTGCAAAAGTCTTCGGAATTGTCGAGCTGATGGAAAGAATCCTCGAGTTCTCACAGACAAGAGACATTGTGCGCTGTGAGAGGGTTTCCCGATTCTTTAAGGACGTCATCGAAGGCACCAAGTCGAAGATCCTGAAGCAGAAGCTCTTCCAGGAACCTCTGCCGCAGGAAGACCATCATCCACTTGTCCACCGCGCTTCTGACGCATCGGGTATCTCAGCTGAATCGGCCTACACCTCATTCAGGCCACGTAACTTGAATCGATCGTGGTTGGTCAATGATTTCAAGACTGTTAACGGCATGTTCGGCAGTCTGGAGGATCCTGAATGCTTGGTGGTCACGTTCAATCCAGCACTCCCAATCCTCAGTGTCCTCGACATGGATAGGCACACTGGCGGCTTCCAGCTCGATGTCAAGCGCTTCCTGGAGACCACTGCAGGAGACAACAAATGGATCCAGACTCTGATCTCCCAACCGCCGCTTCGCTGCGGCTGTCTGTATGCCGATCGCATTGTCAGTGACTTAGGGCTCGAAGGCGACTCGCGCTACCAACCACTCTGTGCGGAACTTAATGGAGATGGCATCGAGATTGGCACGACCCTCGAAACTTTTCGTGCTGCTTTAGTGCAGATGCGGGATGAGTTCGAGGACGACCTTAACCTCAATAACGTCAACTTCTCCTTCGGCCACAACTAATACTATGTTGAGCCTCTTCCGCGGCAGCAGGAAGCACTTTACTGCCATGGCAAACGGGAGATGACTTATGGGTGGTGCTGGCAGATGAGTGATTTATGGCTTGGTCGGATGTGGAGGATGTTGGCCGTGATTCATTGAACAGTGCGATAGTGAGCCGTGGTGACCCCTTCGAGTACGATAGCGGCAGACTGGCTCATAGACGTGGCGATCACGAAGAGGTAAGCAGAGAAGAAGACCAACGTAAGAGAGTTTTCCAGCTTAATGCGCCGGTCTTGCCGTTTGTAAGTCTCGTTAGTGCTCAGCAATCTTCACTGAAGTGACGTCAAAAGTGTCACAGGAGTTTCACTTCATTAGCATGTGAAAGGGTCTTGCAGATGCGTTGTGGATCACGAAATCTCTCACTGATGAATCAATCTTGCTTCTCCAGCTGGGCCTTCCATAGATTAACCATCACAGTTGCGACCTCTACAACCTCCATCGGTCTCAGTACCACACTGCCGAGCTAGATTGTACGACAACCACCACATGGCAGCACCAACCTCGACGCCTTCGGCTGCGTCCAGAGTTTTCGGCATCTCAGAGCTCGTACATGCTGTCATCGAGTGCCTCGACCACCCTAAAGACCTCGTCCGCTCCAAAAGGATCTGTTCCTTGCTTCATGCAGCCACTACTGCGCCACTGGGACGCACTTGCATCTTTCCGTACTATGCCCTGGCTTCCCCCATGAACATTCTCCGGGACTGTCGACATGAATAACCACCACATGGCTACGAGTCCGCCAGCGATGGACGCCATGTTCGGTACCTTCGAGCTCGTCGAAGCCATCATCGAATGCCTCCCTGCCAGCGACATCGCGAGGTGCAAGTGCGTGTGCCACACCTTCCGTCACGTTATCGACTCCACCGCATCGAAGATGATCAAGACCAAGACGAACTTGGAACCGCTGCCCAAGCGTTACAGGGCCGAGTACGGATGTCTTGAGACCTGCTGTCTGCCAGAGGTGCGCGTGGCAGAAGCGAAGCATTTCGGAATCCGTGAAGATCTAATCTACATGGCCGCCGTAACCGGGCGAGTCATTTTCCTCAACCCGACCCTCCCGTTCCTGCGCAAGGCTGGATATAGCGCCACACAGCCTGTGTTCACCATCGACGTACAGCAGCTCCTTGACCGGACCAAGGACGAACCCGCTAACAGCAAATTCCTGCAAGCCCTCGTCTACCAACCTCCACGCGCTGCTTACATCTCTGCAATGGGCCACGGCATCCCCGAGAAGGCTCTGCCTCGCGCGGCGCGGGTGTACTACTATTGCTCTAGCCGGGATGGCTTGACCGCCAAGGATCTCGCCGACACCTTTGTACAGATCAACGAGGACTTTAAGGGCAAGGTGGACCTTCGCATCCTCAGCAAATTCGTAGTCTATCTGGATAAAGACGGTAGTGCGAAGCTATTGCAGGGTGGCAAGTGAATGGGAAGTGTCGTCTGACGTTGACATGAAATGATGAGTGCCTGACGTGCGCTAGAACATCTACTGGGTGAAGTGGAGGAGGCTCAAAGGAGGGAAGTGTGCCATTCAACTAGACGACATTGAGTCCATTGCATCACTATAGAGATAAGGTACGCAGGGGGCATGGAGAGCGATGGGGCATCGAAACAAGAGGTACATGGCGTGTCGAACAACGCCACTCGCTTGATTGCTCAAGTGGAGGTAGACATCTAGTACTCATCTCACCAGTCGACACCTCATGCAAGCACATTTAAACAGCAAAACTTTTTCTTCCTTTCCTTTCCATTCCTGCCCTCCCAATCCCAATGCTTTTGGTCGTAACCCATATGCAATCCCATCCCTCAAACACCCACGCTCATGCATCCTGCAAATCCCACCCCGACCCATCCTCAAAGTGCCACATCACGGCCCGAACCTCCTCTCAATCTCCCCTCCAACCTCCCGAACCATATTCTCACAATCGAACACCTCGCCCGCCTCGCCATATATCCTCACCACATCCTCCGTCCCGCTCGCGCGCACAAAACATCTCCCATCCTTGTACTTCGCCACAATCTCATCGATGCGCTCCTGCAAGCCTTCTGGCCTGGCCAGTTTGCGCTCAGCTGAGTCCGGGACAGTGACGAAATCAGCTCGATTCGCGACGCGTTGCTTTCCGAGTTTGTTCGGCATATCGGTGTATGTGGCCAGCCATTCGCGGACGGTGTACTCCTTGTGTGCCAAGATGGTCTCGACGAGCAAGAAGTCAGAAAGAGCATCGCCGACGGTTTGGTTGATCAGATCAGTGAGCGCGCGGAGAGTGGTGAGCGCTTCGAGCTGGGCGGGTGATTCGGGCTGGTGGGTGTGGATACGTTTCAGAGTTTGCGGGGAAAAGAGCACGGTGCCGTGACCGTTGGCTTCGAAGTAGACACCGATATCTGATCTCGCGGCGACGTGGTGGAGATGCTTGACGCCGGTGGATGTACATTCGCATTTCAGTTTTAGTGATTGCTCGATGTATCGTGTGGAGCTGCCATTGGCGTAAGCGGTTTGCACGACGGTCATGGTGATTTTGTCCGCAAGCCCGGACTTTTGCACCAGCTCGCCGAGAAAGTTGGCCGCGAGGGTGGCAATGCGGTCACCGTCCAGCAGACGGAAGATGGAGCCCTCAGCCTGGAAGTAGTAGACAATGCGGTCGGCGTCTCCATCGAAAGAAGCCCAGCGGTCGTAGGCTTTGCCGTCGAAGCCAGCTGGGGCACGTTGCTGGGTTTTAACGTGGTCGGCGCCGCAGTCGTTGTTGAGAACGGAGGGATCGGAGATGTTGTCGTTGACCACGCGGATGTTGATACTGTCAGCGGGAAGGTGTTTTAAGAATTCCTTGAGCTTGGGCGCGCCGACTCCGTTAGCACAGTCTACTGTGACGGCACCGGCGGGCTTGATGTTGTCCATGGCGGTTGCGAAAGCGGTTGCGAGCTTTTTGTAGTAGCCTTCCTCGGATACTTCTCCATACGGATGAGAGGTGTCCTTGGTGTTGGTCGCCTTCACAAGGTAGTGCAGTTGCGGGGTGGTCAGAATGCCGTAGTCGATTGAGGTCACACCAGTAGCATCCAGTCCTGTTTTCAGCGCTCGTACAAGCTCCTCCCCAGATGGTCGTGTATCCCGAGCGAATATGACACTAGCTGGCTTCTTCTGGTCTATCCTGACCTCCTTGATCATCCACATATACGCATTCTGTGCCTCCTGCGGATCCTTGGCATTGGCGATATATGTAGCGTACTTCTCCCACTCTTGCTCCAACATCTCGCCCTGCGGATCAACAATCTTCACACCATTGTCCTCTGCAGGATTGTGTGATGCAGTGATCATAACACCAATGGTCTGGCCGTGAAGCTTCCGCGATCGTAGTCCGGCGAGTATTCCAACAGTCATAGCCACAGAAGTCAGCTTATCAGCCTTCATCCGGAAGCCGGCTGTGCCATACACAAAGTCGGCTCCATCCTTGGGACATGGGTAGTCGTTCGAGGCTTGGAGCACTCCTTGCTCGTACTTGCCGTCGGGATCGAAGATGCCAGCGTTGGAGTCGGCCATGGTGGGTGGTGTGAGTGGAAGAAGAGGGGAAGAAGAACACAAGATCTGCAAAGAAGTACACCCAAATCACGAAAACGTGGGGTTCACGTTTCACCGCAGCGCGCCCCACTCAGCTGCAGCGGAGCGGAACGTTAAAGGCCGCGATCTTGGCGTGGGAGAGCGTTGCCTCAAAGCAGATGAAGCGGCCGTGTGAGTCCGCTTTGTTTAGACCTTACCTTGCAAACGGATGAGTTCATCGATATATGGCTTAGTCGGAATACAGGACTTGATTGAAGGTATGAGAACGCCATGTCTTTCGTGCACTTAGTGTACCTCATGCCTTCTACACCATTGCTGTCCCTCGAATAACAACAAGCTGAGAGAAGTCATTCTCTTGGACGCAAATAAGTGCATGCACTCATAGCTTACGAAACAGTCGTTCTGCGGAAACAGTGTTTCTGCTAAGGCTAACATGAAGAATGTATCCACAAGTCGGCGTCCTTCTGGTAGGAGATGTATTTGCGTTGCCTCTTATAGTCGAATTTGTTTCCGTACTTGGACACAAGCTGCTCAAGATCCTTCCGACCCGATGCTTGCGCAATGCTTAGAGGCGTGCTGGTGCGATTCAAGAAAGCTTTCCTCAGCGAAGCATAAGCGGTCTCGTGGTGAACATTAGCTCCTGCTTCCAGTAGTCGCTCGACAACGTCCAAAGGAATGGCTGCGTTCGACGCTGCTCTCGAAACCGCCAGATGTACCGAATCACCGCTCGTGCCGACTCCCTTGTTCAATTGCTCCGAACAATGCCGCTGGAGCAGTAATGGCACAACTTCAGCAGCGTCGTTGTCTATCGCGTGATGCAAGGGAATATGCCGATTGAATGATTTTCGGTAGTAGACAGTCGTTGCCATGACATTCATACGCGCCTTCATCAAGAAGCTGACCACTGGTGCACGGAGCTGTGATCGTTCTCCAGTAATCTGGCAGGCCTGATGAAGGAAAGTTTCCCTGCAGATAAACTTTTCAGCGACATCAGTCGCAGCCCATGTTATATTTTCCAGAAGCCCGTATTCGTGGAAAATCTGCAGGATGTGGTTAATTTCGCCCGGGTATCGACAATCAGTGACCCTTAGCCAGCGGCGATCGAGCAAGGATGTGAATGTGAAAGTTTTCATGGCCCCGATTCGCTTTCTCATAGTTGCGATAAGAAACTTGACCATCTCCGGATGACGGCCGCCAATCGCAAAAGCGAGTGCTGTTGGCCTTGAGCTGCTAGTAAGTGGATCAGGCCGGAACACCGATGCTAGGGCGAACGCATCGGCACCAGCAGCAACGAGAGCCTGAGCAACCTCTAGATCGCCAAACAAGGCTGCAAGGTGCAACGGCGTGATTTCGGTCGAAATGCTTTTTGTGTGCATCTTGTCAGGCGCCTTGGAGAGAGTGGCTGCGTCATCTGCTGATTGGCCGATGCTCGTCTTCTCGCCCGTCTTGACCAAAACTATCGCCTCTTCCAAGCGTCCATCGCATATGAGCTGGTCAATCTCAGTAAGGGGAGTCAAAGACAGGTGAGCGATCCAGAAATGGCGGGCATCCTTTGTCAGCGGCATGGTTCGCTTTTCAATCTTTGGCTCCAACCGCACGTCTTCGACATTGCCGGACGCTGTGGCCTTACCTCCATGCTCTGTAACTTCGGCCTGGGCCTCTAAAGGAGGCTCGGCGTCTGAGCTGACCGTCAAGTGAGCAGCCACTGGCTCAGATCTCGCGCGAGCACCAAGTCTCGATCCGATGGCTGATGGGCTCGGCAGAACTTTGGCTTCGCTTCCCTCGGCGTCGGACACTGCGGTCTCGTGTTCGAGGCTGGCCTTGTGTTGCGATATCGGAGTAATTAGTCTCAACACATCAGTAGAGACCGTTTTCGAGCGTACCAGCGGGCTCGAAGTCGTTTCCTTGGAGGCGTCTTCGATGGGCCCGAAGTCGATGAGTGCCAATGTACTCATTGACATTCTCGCGTCCTGATGTATGCTGCTGCTTGGGTCCACCGTGGAGGTAGGAGATGATGGTTCAGACATTCTACAGTCCTGCACGAGGATCCGGAAATGTTTCCGGCGTTCTTCTGGTATCATACCAAGAAAGATCTTCGCACGAGTATTGTTACCAAGCAAATGTTAGATGCGTGACATCAAGGCTACCGACTCTAAACGTGAGTCGTGCTCTTTTCCAAGCAGCCGTGTTTTGGCTTTCAAGGTCCGCTCACAGGATGCTTTAGCCGACTCAAGCTTTCCCGTTCGAACGTACAACAGCGATAGCATATGGCCTGCGTCGCAGATAAAACGGGTCTGTACTTCCGAGAGCAAGGTTGCGGGTTGCTGCATGAGCTCCGTAAGAGCATGTTCCGCTTCATCTGGCTCCTTTGTATGATACGCGCAGACAGCCAGCTGGAATTGGAGCTCGAAAGTGTCACATCGTGGTCGGATTGCACAGCCAAACTTTGGAGGTGCTGCAAAGCCTCCTCGTACAACAGCTCAGCTTCGAGCCACTCTTCCTTTGCGAAAGCACTTGCGCCGTCTCGCAGCGCCGACTCGATAATCTCGGTTGACAGTTCGACATCGGAGTCGTTACCGAAGTCTTGGTCATGCTGGAGGCTCCGTGCATCAGGATAAGCTGAAGTAGGATCAATAGGTACGGTGTGCGCCTCGTCGCCGGTGAAGACCGAGAGCGTTCTAGATCCGAGATCATCGGAGGGTTCGGAAGGCATGGTGTCGCGCCGAAGAGACTCGAAGCTGCTCAACCAAGCAGCTACTCGTGTATTGGCGTTTGCAGCGTTCGCGCCACCCGTTACGGATCCTCCAGCGATACTTGCCTCGTACAAGGTCACTCCGCTGAGCACGACGTCTTGCGCATAGTCGATCAACGTGACGTCATTGTCTGGTGGTGCATATTGTTGGGTTGTCTGCACTTGTTGTTGCAATTTCTGAATGCACATCTGGAGCTCACCGACCTTTCTCGAAAGCTCCTGATTTGCAAGTCCTGGCGCTAAATAGGATATTTTGCTGTCCAAGTGGTCAGTCTCGAGACAATGGACGAAGAGACCGGGACTTACATGTTCACTACAAGTAGTATGGTCTGTAAGCTCTCCATATGTGTCTGTATCCGGCCTCGAATTCTGTCGAGATCGTCTTTGCGGAGATTCAGCTTGATTTGCCGCTTGCTTTGGGTGAGCTTGTTGGTTCCTTCGTCCTGAACGTCGTTTACGATCGAACCGAGCTCCACGAGTGTCGTCTCGCATTCTTTCGTTTGCTCTGTAATGCGCAACCACAGCCGCTCGTCTTTGTCGTACACTCTCGAGTTGCTTGTGGTCTCACCAACAACTTCTTTCAGTTCATCGTGAATGGTGTCACACGCGCGGGCAAGTGCCTTCACTTCCCGGTTGAGATCGTCGACCGTTTTATTGACGTTTTTTGTGTCCTCGCAGAACTTGTACAAGGTCCAGCTTATCTGCCATGCAGCTTTCCCAAGTTCCAGGACCGCGGCAGCTGCGCCAAGTGCCTCCAACGCCATTAATCTACCTTGAACAGTGTCATCCGCACTGCAAATTGCCCAGAGTCTCGAGTGAAAGTGAGATTCAAGTGCTCCATCTTGCGCGATAGACACACAAGGCTATCTATTCATAGCACAAGTAGCGATATCTCATGATTGAAGCTGCAAGCCCCGCGTTGTGGCGTCTGCGACATCGACAGGGCGCCAATGCATCGTTTCGTGGAGCCTGAAACATCGTGATGTAGATATATGCGCCGTGGCAGGTCTACAAGGTTATGTGAGATGGGGTCACAATTGCAGAAGGACGTGGATGAGGTGGAGTACAGTAGCATGAGCAAATGTGGAGCGGAAGTATGAATAAGGTTTTTTTGGAATCGCATAAGGATAGTTTCGCGAAAAGCATAAAGTCGTGACATGGCATTGCCAAATGTCTCGGTATCACAACACCAGTGCTTGCAAACTCCATCTCATCCATTGCCACACAATCGATCACAATGAAGCCTCCATCGACAGCGCTCCTACGCGCCTTCTCGCCGATATACTCTCAGACGCTACCATGGGCCGCACGAGGTTGTCTCGCCCAGCAAGCGCAACCAAAAGCCTCCTTCTCTTCCACCGAGCAGCGACAGAAGCGCAATAAAGGCCAACAGAAGAGAGATCCCCGAATTAGTATGTCTAACCTACCCCCACGGATGACACGTGGTATCGACATGCTAAGAAAATTCCAGAGCTCATCCGCTACCATCTCCAACACGGCCTCACTCCCCGCCCTCTACGCTTCTCCCGGTATATCATTTCCATTTCCACCCCCTTCTACACCCGTCTCATCTAATGCTCATACAGTACCCGCTACCTCCGCCACTGGACCATCCACCGCGCCTGGCAACTCCACCAACGCCAGATCAAACACGCCCAAGAACAGACCCTTGAGCGCCAATACAACAGCATGCGCGATGCCTGCGAAGCCCTACGCCTCATAGACAACCACGGTCTCACAGCAGAAGACCGTGTGAGGCTTGGAGAGCCGCCGGAGGAGGGCAAGGAGATGGGAAGGCTGTTCCGGATAGCAATGCTGAAGAATGGGGTTTGGGATGGGGTGCCGATAGAGTATGGGAGGATACAGACGGATAGTCCGCCGCGGGAGGGGTGGAATCATGGGTGGACGCGATGAGCGGAGACACAGGGAGAGGGATATGCATGTCGTGGGAGAGAGAAATGTGTACAGTATGGAAATGTATGGATACCCGCTGCGCCATGTACACCACTTTTCCCGAACGCCAGCAAAACAACGATGTCCCTCATGTGCATCTTCTGGTCATATTACTCATCCTTTCGCTTTCCCAGCGACCTCCTCAAGCATCACTATGAACTCCTCAACCGCCCCTTCAGCCTTCTCCAGCGAGAACATAGCCTCTGGACAGAACAGGCCGACATCCAGCCGCCCATCTATAACCGCCATCTCCACATCGAGCGAATGCTGCGGTACCCAGTCAGCGCAACCATCCGACGCACTTCGCTCAAGCCTATTCGAGAAGACACTCACCTTAAAAGCACCCTCAACATTCTCCAATCCCTTCAGCTCCGCTGGCAGGTCAGAGATACCCTGCTCCGCCTCCACAAATTCGCTCCTCTTCTCTGTCCGTCCTTGATCCACCTCCCGGATCTTCAACCCTTCTCCCTCTCCCAGCTCTGCCTCCCCGTCATCTGCGTCCGGCAGCCTGAGAAGATTAACGAAACAATCAACTTCAACCCCAGTCCACTGCTTGATCTCCCACAAGCCAACACTACTCTCCATCATCCCGCCAATCTTTTGCAGATCTGCTTGCACAGCCCTCGCCACCTCAAGCAGACCTTGTGTTTGCGGCGAGCAAACAAGCAATGGCACCATGTTGACAGTTGGCGCAGCGAGCGACTCGAGGTCTGGGAGGTGGGAGCGGGAGGAGAGATAGATGCCTAGGACCACATCTCTGGCTTCTGAGTCTGCTTGCGGTTCTGATGAGGCGAGCTCGGGGTACAATCTGGCCCATGCGGCGAATAGTAGTGCTTGCGTGGAGAGGCCTTCTTTTCGTACTATCGTCTCAAGCCTGGCAGCTTCTTGGAAGAGGCCGGGCTGGAAGAGCTCAACGCGGCGTTGTGGACCGTTCGATGTAGGTTGTGAGAGCTGGCGAGGTTGCACAGAGGAGAGGTACTGCGTCCAGAACTCTTTCCGTTGACCTCTCGCACTGGACGTGAGTTGCGGAGCGAGGAAGTCCGCGAAGTTGATTGCTGGTTCGGGTAGTTGAGTAGTAGAATCTCCGAGCAGTGAGTTTAAATCGCGAATCAAGAGAGGCAGAGAGATGGCATCGTAAAGCGCATGGTGGATGTTCAAATCGAGAGTGTAGCCTTCCCCGTGCTTTCGAGCGCGGAGCGAGACCATCGGTTGAGTAGCAACGTTTTGCGATGCATCGCCGTCCTGGTGGAAGTTGTCTGGAGCATCATTCAGCACTAGTTGAAGCATCGGTACCTGCTCGTTTTCTGTGCTGCAGAAGACAGTCCGTAGAATTGCATGCTTTGCCATAAGCTCCTTCCAAGCCTGTTTGATCTGCTCCAGAGTGACTTCCGGGCTGAGCTGATACTTGAAAGTCGGATAGAACAACTGCCCGCGAGTCTTGCGCCACATACTGAGCATGTACACCTGTCCGGCAGTGGCAGGCAAGAGGCACTCAATGTTGTTGACGTCAATACCGGCCTGATCCGCAATAGGATTGAGATCAAACTGGCTGAGTGCTTCCTTGATAGTGTCGGTAGATGACTTCTCCGTCGAGCTCGTGGACTTTTGCTCAGACTTCGACTTTGCTACACGAGCCATCTGTGCTGCGGTCTTCGACTTCAGCATTTGGCTTACGCTGATGTTGATGTCCTGCTTCCGGAGCAGACCAGCGACTTTGATAGCGGAGATGGAGTCGATGCCAATGGTCTCAATGGCTACGGTAGCGTCCAGCTGATCAAAAGGCACTTTGGCGACTTGTGCGAGGGCTTCGAGGATTGCTAGCACTGTTGCAGACTTCTCCTCGGTCATGCCGTTGGCCTGGGTTGTAGACTCGAGTCGCTGGTCTTGTATCGTGTCCGCAGTCTTCAGCGAGAACGGCTTCAGTCCGCATATGGACACCTTGCCGGCATTGAAACCGACGATTGGCTTGTTTGGAGCTTCCACGATGGCATCCAGTACCTGCTCCAGCTCTGCCAGCATCTGTCTCGTTCCTGCCTCGTCCAGGATATGGTCTTTGCAAGCCGCCCGCATGAGTAGCGACTCGCCAGCGTCCTCCATCTCAACAGCAACCGGGTACTCAATATCCGAGCTTCCGCCAACAGATTCCCAGATCGGCGCTGCAAGCATCTTCTTCGGAGTCTGTCGCTTCTGGTAGATGAACAGCGTATCAAAAAGACCAATCGACGAATCTTTCTGCTTTGTGTTACCAGCGGCGGCTGCCTGTATCACTCTCAACGGCGTTCTTTGCCACGGTCTCATGTCGGAGATCATGTCCTGCATATATCGCAGCGTCTCCACTCTTGAGCCGTGCAAAGACGAGCGACAAACCACAGTGTTCATGGTCGGAAACATGATCTCCTCCGCATCATCGGTTTCTCGACAAGACAGCACAACGCCAAAGAGCACTTCCATGCTTTGCGTGTAGTGAGCGAGAGTCAAGGACCAGCATGTTTGTGCGAGAGCTTGTATAGAGACGCTGTTGGTGCGGCAGAAGTCGCGAACGGTAGTTGCGGACAGTCTGGACTTCCGTTCTACTCGATGGACGTCCATGGGTCCGGTGCTGAATGTCCGAGCTGGCAATAGTTTATTGTCCGTCCCCGAGAGCATGCCTGCCCAAAAGCTTCGCGCATCCTTGGTGTTCGCGGCTAGAGCTGCTTCGATCACCTCGTCGTTGGCTGAACGCAGGCTGTAGGCGCCGTGGTAGGCTCTCATGACGTCTTCGTGAAGCAGCGCAAGACTTTGTCCGTCGTATTGTGCGTGTGCGAGGGAGAGAATCATGTAGCGGTCTGAGCCAGCTTCCACGATCGTCAGCCGCAAGGGTGGCGAACTCTGTACGGCTTCGAGAACATCTCGTCTGATGCTCTCAAAGGCTTCTTCCAGATTGTCGATGCTCTCGACACTGCGCCGTGTGAATTGTAGCTCGTGTTTCTTGTGAACAACTTGAGCGTACACGGCATCGATGTCAGGGTCTGAGACTTCGACGAACGAGGTGCGCAGAATCGGCGACCCATCAACGACAGTCTGCCATGCACCCTTCAGTCTCTCAAGGTCGACAACGTGTTCAAGCTTCAGCACGTCGTGGTTGAAGTACTCTCGTAGTTCCGAGCGCAACATATCCGCAATGAGACCCTCCTGCTGTGCAGTGACTGGCAGGATACTTGCAACGTCTAAGTGGCGTTGAAGATTTGGTAACATCGTGCTCCGAAGCTTTAACTCCAGCTTCTCGAACTCACTCGGGCCTGCATGAGCTGCACCGTTTGCTGTACCAGTCTGCAACATCTCCAGCATTCTCGGAATTGTCTGGGCTTTCAAAATCTTGCTCACTGGAAGTATCAAGCCAGCTCTCTTGAGCTGGGATGACAACTTGACTGTATCGATACTGTCGAGGCCAAGGGTGAAGATTGTTGTATGCTCATCTACGTCGCTGGAGTCAACGCCACTGAGCTTTGCGACGGCGTCACGGACTATCTCAGCCTCCGTTGTCCATTGGAAACCCTCCACACCGTTCATGTAAGGCTGTAAGTCTTCGCCTTGAACATCGGATTTAGGTGTGCTGCTGGATGCGATACCGAACTCATCATGCAAAGACCCTGTGCTCGAAATGCTATTGACCACGGCTTCAAATGCGTTGCACAGGTCCTGCAACTGCTCTTGGTCGAAGTAGACTCTCTTTGCGAGGAACGTCGCGATCATGGTCCCGTCGTCGTTCATTTCGACCTCGCAGGCTAGAGGGTATTCCGCTCGTTGTACCGAAGGCAGTGGCTGCAAAAGTTCCGTCCACGTGAGATGGGTTGACCTTGACTGGTGCTGAAACACAAATAGCACGTCAAACATAGGATCGGAAGGGTCGTCGCAGCACCACTTTCGGATGTCCCGTAGAGGAGTGTGCTGAAATGGTAGCATCTCCACGTTTTCTTCGTGGCGTTGTTGGGTATGCTTAGCCATTGTAGAGTCCGCTTGGACACGAGATGTGGTCGGGAGTGTGTTGAACATTGGGCCAAGGACCTTCTCTGCACCTTCCAGATCAATTGAGCGACCTGATACCACCATGCCGTAGGTCTTCACAGTGGGTGTCTGCATCTGTAGAGCGATTTCGAAGCTAGCTTGAACGATCGCCTGGTGAGACACGCCGAACTGCTTCCTGGCTTCCTCGATATGCACGGAGCTGTTAAGGTGTAGCTGCACCATCGGATCAGAGTTCTGCTGCGTATCCGAAGCTGTAGGTAGAGCTGGGCGACGGCTTCTTTCAAGATGCCTCGTCCAAAAAGCTTTGCCGTCGACTGGACAAAGTGGTCCATATGGTAGCGCTTCCATAAAGGTTGGGACGTTGTCGACGCTAGACTCGTCGTTGTATATTTCTGTCAACTTTCCGAGTAACAGGTCGAAGGATATGCCATCGTACAGCGCGTGGTGAATGTGCATCGCCAATATCGTTCTCTTCATTGTGTCGATCACCAGGACTTCCCAAGGCAGCTCAAGACCATGCCGATTCTTCTCGAGCCACTTCTGTTTCGCTTCTGCGAGGAGTGTGCCGATCTCGTCTTCATCGCATGATTTTCTGCAGGTTCGTGGCATTTCGTATCTGCGCAAGACTGCTTGAGCATATCCTCCTTCAGTCTCGACGAAGCGAGTCCGCAAAGCTTGGGTATTATCGACGAGCTTCTGGAAGGCCTCGAGCAATAAACCAACATCTGGCACTTTGACATCGTAGTAGAAGTGGTTGAGATACGGCTGGTCGTCCTTGTTTAGAGACTCGAATACAAGTCCCTCTTGGAGGGGCGTGAGCGGCTGGACGATCTCCAGGTTCTCGAGCGGTTCACTGAGCGTACGTGCAGCGACACCCCGGTGGCGTTGAGAGAATGCCGCAAGTGATAGCTTAGCTTGTTCCACCATGCCCGCGTCTGTGTCTACACCTTGACCATGCACTGCTAAGGCAGCACTGAGCTGAGAGAGCACGGGATTCTTCATGATTGTGGCCACATGTGCTGCCTTGAATCCACTACGCTTCAGCAGCGTGGTGAAAGATATAGCTGAGATGGAGGACAGACCCAGAGAGAACACATTCGTTTGTGGCGTGACAACGGTACGGTCGATTTTGAGCAGTCTTTCAAGGTCTTCGCTGATCTTTCGTTCACTGTCGTTCAATGCACGGTCCGTATCACCAGATCCTTGGAGGTTTTGAAGATCTGCTAGCGAGCATGAGTGAAACAGTTGAATCAACTGCTTGCTGTCCACCTTGTTGTTCGAAGTCAGAGGAAGGTAGTCGATCGGTAGGATATGTGTGGGCACCATATATCCCGGCAGGTGCTGAACACAGGCTTCTCTGACTTTGCGTGCAAGGGCACGATCGTCGTCCGTCCGCACGAGACATAATTGCTCCACGCGTTTGGCGGCGTTGGTTGTAAGGAACGTCACAAGTGTCTCCTTCCCAGTTCCGGATGCTTTGATGACCTCGGAAACAACGTGTGTGATGTTGTCGTCGGATTTCTGGATGACGCTGTCAATTTCAGCAACCTCAAGGCGTTGGCCACGCAACTTTGTCTGGCTATCTTTGCGACCCATGAATGAAAATGAGTGGTCCGCCAGCATCCTTACCAGGTCTCCTGTTCGATAAATTCGCTTGCCTAGACGCTCGAGGTATGGAAATTGTCTCTCTGTGAGATCTGCCCGGTTGAGATATCCTTTGGCAACGAGAGGCCCGGCAATACCTAAAGGTGGTCAGCGACCGTCTCGGACGACAGCAGGTCATTTTATTAGGGTGGGTCTCGTACACAGTTCACCAACTGCTCCTTTCAGCACAGGCTCGTCGCTCTCGGGCTGCAAGACATAGGCGGTGACATTGTCAAATTGCTTGCCTATGTTTGATGGAAGAGCATCAGGACCGATGAAACGATTCATCGTGACGCCGATCGTCGTTTCGGTCGGACCGTACCCATTGCAAATCGACCGCTTGCTTCCCCAAACATCGATGACTTCCTGAAGGAATAAAAATAGAGAAGTTAGTGATATCTCGAACATGGAAAGAACTCGAGCTCATCGGCACATACCTGTCTCAAAGCCTCACCTCCGGTAATGAATACCCCATCCCACAGGCTCGGCACATCATCCGGATGCACTAAGCAAGCGAGAGACGGCGTAAGATCGATGTGAGTGATGCCATGCCTTCGAATAAAGCCAGGGATATCTTCCAACACTACATCTCTTGGCGCACCTACCACGGTCATTCCAACGCTCCAGGTCCAGAAGTGCTCGAGTACAGAGACATCGAACCAGTAACTGGCGAACTGTAGCCATCGAGAACGGCCTGTCCAACGTCCTGCGAAAAGCCGTTGGAACGCCATCATGGCCTGTACGGCATTCTCATGTGTGATCTCACATCCTTTGGGCATGCCGGTGGTTCCGCTGGTGTACAGTTGATAGCAAGAGTCGGCGCCTTGCGGCACATTGGTCTCGAGTCGCCATGTTGGTAAAGTTCGCAATAGCTTCTCACTTAGGTTGACAGAGGGAACGTCAGAGTCAAGGTCTGCTGACTGCGTAGTTGCGGAAAGTAGCAGCAGGCGTGCTTCAGAGTCCTGTAGGATGAACTTCCGCCGACTCGGGGGTAAGTCAGGATCCCTACAGGAAAGTATCAGCAAGCATAGACTATCGAGTGATATGGACCACAACTTACATTGCAAGAAATGAGCATCCAGCTTTCAGTATGCCGAGGAAGGCAAAGCTGGCCTCTGGACACTGCGCCATGCACACGGCGATGATATTGTGCGGACCAATGTCAGCCCGTCGAATGAGGTGCGCTACTTGGTTTGCACGTTCTTCGAGCTCTTGGTATGTCCACTTCCTGGCCGAGACCGAGTCGGCGTCAGCCTGAGATATGAATTCAAGAGCTATATGGTCGGGGTGTTCGCGTGCCGTATGTTCGAAAAGACCATGCAAAGTGATAGACGGTGAGGGTAGAGCCTCCTCTTTGGCAGAGCTGACGGAGTAGATTTCGTCCGGGATACCGGCTTGGTCACGAACCATGCTAGTGATGATATGATCATATTGGCGGAGTAATAGTTGAGCATGCGCTCGCGGAATGCGCGAAGTGTCAAAGGTCAGACGAATGTCCACAGAGCCACTTGGGACGACCTCGAGTTCCAGCGAAAGACAATAGTCCACAGCTGCAGTCTCTTTGATCAGGTGCCAATCCAGGGTGTGGTCCGCTGTAGCGGTCTTCTGATAGACGAAAACAGTATCGAAGAGCTGCTGGCCCAACTGTCCGCCGTGGCGTTGTATCTCTGCTAGAGGTGTGAACCGATGACGGTGAGATTTGGCGTTGAAATCAACCATTTGTTGTAGCAAGTCGCGCGGAGAGCAGTCTGCATGACATGGCACTGGTATCGTTGTGATGCTGGGAAAGGCCACTCGAGCGTCAGTCGGTGGTGGACTGCCGGATGTGACCGTTCCAAATACGACGTTGTGGTCGCCCATGTAGGCAGCAAGCAAGATGGCCCAGGCCGATTGTCCGAGTGCCTGAATCGTTGCATTGCTCTTGCGACAAAACTCTTCAAGTGAAGATGCGTGCATCTCAAGAGAGTGTACCGAAGTCTGGAGTTCACTGTGTTCAACCAGCGTAGGCGTCAGATTGGGGAAAGCGGATGAACTATAGCATGTCAGCAACCGTCAAGCTTGTGCCGCAGACGAGCGTGGTTACCTGGTATCTTGGATGACCTGGTCCCAGAACCGAGCAGCCGAGCCATCCCAGTCGCTCTCCGCTTCGAGTGTACTCAGCAGCATCTCGTCAATCGAAAGTGGCGGTCCGAGTTTCGACGTGTTCATCGCTTTCCTCAGATCCGAATACATCAGCTGAAGACTGGAAGCATCATACAAAGCATGGTGCAATGATATCACCATCGTATTATGTTCTCTGCCCTCTTGGAATGTAATGCACCAAGGTTGCGTAGTGAGGTTTTGCATAATCTGCTCGGTAGCTCCAGCCTCGAGATCGTCAATGCGTTGCATCTTTTGCATCTCACGCATCGGAACGGAGCCTGGTGAGTGCTTGCGTATGGACATGGCGTAGAAGAAAATGGGGTCCTGCACTTGGTGGAATCCCATATGCAATACTTGATGTCGGCTGGCGACAGCTTCCCAAGCACTGCGGATGGTTGTTGAGGATACGGACGCTGGAACCTGGAAGGTGATATGGTTGATATAGAGCTGGCCGTGACTTTGGACGCTCTGCACAAGCATTCCTGCTTGTATCGAAGTGCATGGGCGGACAGCTTCGAGTTCCGACTCCGGAACGCCAACGGCTTCCAGGAGGGTAGCTCGATGATGTTCCTCGAAAGCGTTGAGGTCGATGGACGGTAGACTGGACTTCGAAGTAGACCTTTTCTTCCTAGCCATAGCCGCAAGCGCTCTTGGTGTCAATGCTTCCATGACATCGGCAGCATCTACGTTGATGCCAGAAGAACGGAGCCTGGCAGCCACCTGGGCAGCATTTAGACTGTCAAGGCCGATCTGATACATCGAAGTGTCCCTTCGTATCATGTCTTTGCCGACTCCTGCGAGCAGAGCAAAGACGTCACCGATGATCTCTTCTTCGTCGCACGGCGTCTCGTCAGTATCGGCATCGCTCGAGATGTCGTTTCCCAGCTCTTCTGAGGCCAACAGACCTAAGCATGAAGAGCCTGCGGATTCTCTGAAGGGGTCAAGAATACTGTATGGAGAGTCCAAGCAAGAGTCCAGTGCAGCGACGAAGAGGTCAAGGATCGCTTTTGCATGATCATCTGAGATGTTTGGTTGCAAGAAATGGAGCGAAACGTTGTAGTTGCCAGACTCCGGCTCCAGTTCGAGCACCAGCGGCAGATCCATGGACCCAGTCTCTTCTTCCAATGTCCAGATGGTATCGTCGATAGGCTGAGGTTCAGGTTGCAGCAAGAGCAAAGCATCGAACAGGTGCCTCGCCGGTGCTTTCGAGAGTGCCTGAATCCGACGCAGTGGTGTCAATTGGTAATTCAGTGCGTCAGTGTTGTGCCGGTTGAGCCTTCGTGCCCACTCCAGAGGGCAATACGGGCGGCTGAGATTGACTCTGACAGGGACCTGAATAAGGAGGGTTAAACACGTCAGCAATGTACAAAATGAGCATCTGGCAGGCATGTTCGCTTACAGTGTTGAAGCACGGCGCCACAAGTCGCTCAATACCATCAACAGGTACCGTGCGTCCTGACATAATATTACCAAAGCACAAGTCTTTCGTGTTCTGCAAGTGTGCTACGACTGTTGCGAATGCTGTCTGCAGCACGGAGAGCTGCGCGACAGCATGCCGCTTGCAGAACTCAGCAAGCTTGTCCTCGCTGCCGTGAAGCTGTCTTCGAATGGTCGAAGCGGCTGCTGATCCAGGTCGAGAGTTGACCATGGGCTTTGGAACAAATTCATCGATGTGCCTTGACCAGAACGACATTGCTTCATCGTTGTTGTGTCTCTGAACCTCGTATAGGAACGGCTCTAACGAGGCAGGTGATAGCATTCGCTCTTCTCGATACAAAGACTCCACATCGTTCAGCATCAACGACATCGACATCCCGTCGTAGATCGCATGGTGCATGTGTAGTATTAGTGTGGTTCCAGAGGCGCCTTCCACAATCTCTAGGCGAAATGGAATCGTAGAGGTCACTGGGGATGTGTTTTCGCTGGTGCCATTGAGCTCTGCTTGATGCTTGCCTTCGTAGCGCAGCGTACCCTTCGGCCCTGATTTGAGCACCACCTGAACATACGGATGTGCCTTGTCCTCTGTCGTCAGAAACGTAGTACGCAGTATTGAATGTCGCGCTACGACTGCCTGCCAACACTGCTCCAATCTTGTCAAATCTCCTTTGACATGGAATGTGGTCGTATTGCAGTATGCAGAGTGTGTAAGAGAACTACCAGCGGCCAGCATTGCTTCTTGCAGCGGTGTACAAGGAAGAATCGCTTCAATCTCTTCTTGCTTGGAAGTCCAGTTTTCATAGACTGACCGAACGAGTTTCTTGGGCAACAAGTGTCTTTCGACAGATTTTCCGTTGGCTTCAGCCATCGGAGCTTCACTCGATAACAATTCAGCTAACCGAGAGACACTGCTATTTCGAAGCACCTGGTGGACCTTGACATCAACTTCCAGCTGGTGAGTAAGCAGTTTGGCGAACGAGATGGCGGTCAAGGAGTTCAAGCCGAGGGCGAAGAATGATTGAGCGAGCATGATCTTTTCTGGTGGCAATCGTACAACTTTCGCAAGTGCTGCTCCGATTTGGCGCTCCATAGTTGGACCAGTGCTCGCGAGGCTGGCATCATTTTGCGCGAGACGTCCCCCGTATTGTGTTGGATCGCACTTCTCCAGCAAACCTTTCAAGTATCGTCTATCGATCTTGCCTTGAAAAGTAACAGGCAAGGAGGTGATGGGAACGATTTGGCTCGGAATCATATAGGCTGGTATCGCAGCCTCTAGCAGCTCCAAGATGCCGTCAACTGTGAGGCTTCCAATGATGGCCACTTCTGATCCGTTCGGTGATTCCTCAGTCTGTCTCTTTGGCACCACAAAAGAAACAAGTGACTGTTCCGACGAACTCTGCCTAACGACAATGGTCGTGCAATCACGCACCGCAGGGTCCCGCATGAGGACAGCGTTGATCTCGTCCAGCTCAATGCGATTGCCGCGAATCTTGACCTGGCTATCATCAACTCGTCCTGAGATTTGCAGTGAGCCGTCTGAGAGGATGCGGCCGACGTCGCCACTTCGGTACAGCCGCCCGTATCTCTCATGGTTGATGATGACCTCGGAGTTCAGATCGTCCCTGCCAATATACCCGCGGAAGACTTGCTCGCCCCCGAAGCAGAACTCTCCGATGGCTCCGGCTGGCAGTATTTCGAATGCTCTACCAGGTGCTACAACCAAAGCTGAAGTGTTTCGTAAAGGTCTGCCAATGTTCCGGAGCGAGTGGTCTGGCTGCATGTTCATATTCACCGTGCAGATGTTGGTGGTTTCTGAGGGTCCATATCCTTGTTGCAACCCCTTGCCGGCCCAGCGCTGGTGAACAAGATCTGTGACACCTTCACCTGCAGTGACCAGAAATTTGACACTAGGCACATTCGACGGCTCGATAAGAGCAGCAACTGTCGGCGTCAAGGAGAGGTGAGTGACCTGCAGAGCTCTTATGCTCGATTCGAGATCGTTGAATAGGACATCTTTCTTGGCGGAGCACAGGGTCATACCAGCCTGACGTTTGGCGATGAAAGTCAGCGCATCTCACTTCGAGAAGGGGTAGTCGCATTATACTTACGTAGAAAGAGAAGAAGATCTCAAAAACACTGACATCGAATGCTTGAGAGCAAGCTTGCAACAACCTGTCGCCAGGCTGGACGCCATAAAGCTCGGAAAGTGCTTGGAGATTGCCCACCAGGTTCTGCGCTGTCACAGAGACACCCTTGGGCTGGCCTGTAGAACCGCTGGTATACACACAGTATGCGACATCTTCATCCCGGATACCAGGAAGTTCGGCTGCAGCTCCGATGGTCTTGTTCGCGTGATCAATATTGACTATCCGTAGGCGGTCAAAGGACTGGAAAAGAGCTTCGGACTCATCGTCACAGATGCAAATGCTCACTTCACTTTGCTCGAGTACCGACTTTATCCTGTCTGGCGGAGTGTCAGGTAGCAGAGGGACATAACCACACCCAGTCTTTAGGGTGGCGATTATTGCCAAATAGAGATTGACCGCTTTGTCCATGCAGATGCACAGTAGCTCGCCTGGAAGCGCTCCTAAGGATCGAAAGTAAGTTGCGAGAGCATTCGAGCGGTCGTTGAATTCGCGATAGTTCATTGTCTCAACCTCCGCTCTAGAATCTTTGATACTAGTGGCGAAACATATCGCGGTTGCCGTCGGGGTATGCTGAGCGAATGACCGCAAGTTGCCGAGCAGGTCCCTCCCACTGGCACAAGCCGATGGGAATGGATTGGATATCGACAGCAGCTCATCAGGCATGGATGTCGCTATTCGTGCAACTGGCATTTCGGGTTCGGCGATCATATGTTGCGTAACGTAGGTCAATTGCCGCAGCAGCAGATGGATCTGCTTACTCGAGATCATGCTGCTCTCGTAAGTAATTCGTGCCTGTATACAGCCCTGCACGGGAGCCACCTCAACCACAAGGTTGAACTCATGCTGGTCGATTGAAGCCACCTCGTGCAGTATCTCAGCATCTTCTCGTGGCAAGACAGTACTCTCCTGCCATATGAACAGTGCATCAAATAGACTGGAACCTTGTGGGCTGTCCGCGGCACCCTTAATTTCTGCCAATGGGATCAAAGCATGGTTTTGTACGACCCGATTGTTGTCCCGGATTGATCGGACAAGATCGGAGCATGTTGCCTTGTCATCAAAGTTGGCTCGGAATGGTAGAGTGGTCAAACAAGGCCCGAACATACGTTCAATGCAAGTAACAGGAAGATGCCGTCCTGAGTAGACCACGCCGTACGTGATATCTTGGGTGCCGGTCAAGACGCCGAGCATGTACGATATAGTCGCCTGGAATACGGCAGCAGGTGTGCAGCCTATGGCGTCTGACCACGTCTTGAGAGCAACGTGATCGAGTTCCAGTGTCTGCCATGATGTGCGCTCTTGCTGCCTTGGAAGTTTCTTGCCACTGATGTGTGGTAGTAAAGCCGGCGTGAAGTCTTTGAGGTAGCCTTGCCAGAATTCACGATCATCGGACGATTTCGCAGAGCCGGAGGAACGAGAGCATTGAGCAGAAATCGAGCGGTAGGAAGGTGGAGGAGCAATCTGTCCGCCTCTCAAAAGGATAGCTAGGTCGGCTCGTAGCACATCCATTGACCACTGGTCGTACAATGAGTGATGAATGGCGACGCCTATTCGTAGGTCGTCTCCGGAAGCTAAGATCTGGAAAGAGCAGGGGTGAAGCAGATCAGCCTCTTCGGTGATACTAAATTCACGATCCAGGTGGCGTACGTGTCGAATCTGCGACTCCTGCAGGCATTTACAGACAACGACAGCATGGGTTGTAGACACTCCGTGGACCGACACAAAGCCGGCCCTCAAAAGGCTGTGTTGTTCAGCCAGACTGTGCAACGAGCGCTCTACCACTTCCGGTGTGCAGCGCATCGGAATCTTGAATTCGATCCAGTTGCAATAGAGACGGCGATCCCGTAGTGTCTCGCTAAGCATTGCAGACTGGACGGGCGTTGCAGGGAAAATGTCTTCGATCAAGTCCTCATTGTTCGCGATGTCGGTCTGCTGTTTGATAGCGGCTCGAAGCTCTGCAGACATGTCGTTGAAGGCTTCACTAGCTGCGCTGGAATCCTTGTCCTGCTCAAATTCTTCAACCAAGGCATCGATGTCTTGAACGTTTCTGCAGCTGAGAAGCTCAGCAGCATTTGCCTGCGCGAATCCAACTTTCTTCAATTCAGAAGCCAGACGTATCGATGTGAGCGAGTCCAGTCCGGAGATCCGACCGTGGACTGGGGTCTGGAGCACTTGAGCAACGGCTTCTTTGATCTTGTGCAAGCGAGGGCTTGAAATCTCGTTCGAAGTTGTCAGCGTTGTTTTATTGTCTGCGTATATCTCGGCAAGTCCCTTGCGATTGACCTTCCCAGAATCGAGGTACGGCAGTTGATCAAGAATAATAACGTCGGCTGGAACCATGAATGCGGGCAACCATTTACGGCAGACATCGAGCACCATATTCGAGGTGACATCCCTAGTCTGACATACACAGAATACCACAAGGGTCCCTTCGATGACATCTGCAACAGCGGTCTGACATTCAAGCGTCTTCGATGCAGCATACTCGATCTCGCCGAGCTCGATTCGCTAGATCCCTACGTCAGCAACGATCGCATACTTCAGGGTCCGAGATCACGTACCTGGCCACGAAGTTTTACCTGACCACCAGAGAGCCGGCCAAGACACTCCAACGCCCCGCTATCGGTCATCTTTGCGCGATCTCCAGTCCTATACAGTTGCCCGTACTCAGGGTGCTCGAAGAACGCAGCTTTAGTCTGCTCTGGACGATTCAGGTAATAATCGGCAAGCTGGTGCCCCCCGACTGCGAGTTCTCCTTCTTCACCATAAGGAAGGATTGCTGGCGTTTCCACAGTTGACTCTCCCTCTGACCGTGGCTGGACAACAAAAGCCGATACCGTGTCAAGAGGAACCCCAATGTTCTGTACAGACATGTCTTTCGAGAAAGAAGTCTGCAGGGTGCAGTGTATTGTGGCTTCTGTCGGACCGTACATCCCATAGAGAATTGAATCCTGCTCTGCAGAGCCACCAAACTCCTCGACGACATCACGCTTCAGCATTTCGCCGATCGTCAAGAGGAGTCTGAGGTTGGGCACATTCTGTCTGCTTCGCAGTAGATTACTGGCGACAGAGGGTGTCAATTCTGCTGCATCGACTCGCATCTGGTTGATGAAGCCTGGCAGATCTGTCAAGAGCTTCCGCCGATCGCCACAAACCAGCGTTCCATGCCGGTAGAAAGGAAAGAAAATCTCGAAGACAGAGACATCGAACGTCGGGCTTGCGAACTGCAAGAATCGGGAGAAAGCTGGTATGTGTCGATCGTGTGCGAGCAAAGCCTGGGTGGCTGCCGAGTGTGAAAGTATTACACCTTTAGGCAAGCCGGTGCTTCCCGAAGTGTACATCACGTATGCGGGTTGCGAGGGGTCAATGGCGAGTGAGGGAGTTGTAACGTTGTACTCGGGGGTTTCGCCATCCAGAACGAGTAGGGTAACGCCATCCAGTGCTGGCAGCGTGTGCTGAAGCTGCTTCGTTGTGACAAGCATCTTGGCTTCGACATCCTGACACATGAATCGTATACGCTCTTCCGGACAGTCGACAGAGACAGGGCAGAATGCTCCGCCTGCCTTGAGCACAGCTAACTCCGCGATGTAGAGGTCTGGGCTCTGTTGACATAATAAAGGGACGATAAATCTTGAGTCCTTGGAGGCTGCCTGACCCTCCCATATCGCTCTGAGCCGGTGTGCAAGGGCATTGGAGCGATCATGCAGTTGTCGATATGATAGCCTGTCGTGAGTGTCTTCCGAAGACAGGTAGTCTATTGCTGTATCATCTCCAGCGTTCGCCACCAGGTCGTGAAGTAGTCTCGGACCGGGTAGTACAGTAGGCTCAGGATTGAGTATGGAGAGTCTGCTCCCCATTTTGATTGTCGGATGTGAGTTGCTCAGTCGTAGTGTACTGCAATGTGTGAGAATAGTATTGCTGTGTTGCTCTAGAGTGAAAGTTGTCGCTCTTTCCTCACTCACTCTCACGGCGGGTAATACCGGAGGCTTTGAGATATAGCAATCGCGGAGAGCATGCTGAAGCAGTCTACGAGAGCACGACACAGTCTAGCAATACGAATCGAGCATGTGATAGTGATTGGTCGAACGCTGCCTCCTACACTTCTCCCTCCAGAAGCCTCGAAGCCCGAGAGTAGAGTTTGGAAATGGTCTGTGCACCGGGGACCTTGGTCGTTAATGTTTCTTTCCACGCGTTCCATTATCTCATCATCTCATCATCTCGTCGGCCCGGCTATTTGTCATTTATTACCGGCGGGCGTACCAAGTAGTCCACACTGACCTTCGCTTTCCAGCGGTACAGGAGGCCATATGCTCGTAGTCGCGAAAGTCTGAAGACACAACCTCCCAAGGCGTGGCTTCTAACGGCCACACCAGCAATCACGAGAGACTTCTTCTCATGGTCGCCGATCACGCTGGCTAACGCGGCCCAAGCGGAGCACATACTCGGCGTGCGCAACACGATCCACAGAGTCCCAATCGCGTGCCTCAACGTGCAACTTGCGCTCGCCGTGAAGAAGGAACCCACAATCTCACCATCTGATTTGATCCTACCGCTTGGCAGAGGATGATCACCTGCCCTCTCGAGCCTCTCTAAGCCATGGCATACACTTTGCCCGTAGTCGGGTTCGGTCGATGGGCCGGAAAGAGTGGCATTTTTTCACAGCCGGGCGCCCTTTGACACATCAGTCTGAACAGAGTTTTGATGTCAAACCTGAAGCTAAGGTACCTTGCATGTAGGTAGAAGCCATGGTCAATCCGAGCCCTGGTAGTGCTCGCACCTGCGTCGGCAGCACACTTCGACACTGCCAATGCTACCCACTGTGCTCTACTTCCTTCCTCAGTTGTTCGCTCCACTCCCTGCAGGCCTCCAAGCCTTACTAACTTTCTGGCTCGCCTTTCCCTTCACCAGCAAGCGTTGTCCCCTCTACTTTCACTTCGATTAGTATTGACTCTGCAATCTATGGCGAGGTAGCGGAGGTGGTGCAACTTTTCTTACCGGCCACGACAATTTCGCAAGAAAAACAGCATGGTAGTACCAGACTCGCACAGCATGTCTCGCACGTCCTCGGCAGACTTTGACAACACTAGGGTCAGACACTCTTCCCTTGGAGAAGAACGAACGACTGGTTTAGAGGACACGACATTCAACCCAGGACCGCCACGACCATGGCATGCACCAATGACAGCAATGTCTCTCAAGCTGTGGCGACAGCTCCTTGGTCTGAATCCGTTCAAAACATCGTATGTTGGTCTGTTCCGCACACTGGACAATCCTCTGGATCAAGCTATAGCATACTGCGGTGCTGTTTGTGCTATTGCGGCGGGAGTTCCGCTGCCAATCATAGTAAGCGCACAGTACTTCCCTCTGGAGTGTACGTATACTCACATCAAGTTCTCAGGGTGTCATTTTTGGCCGGATCATCGAAGCCTTCCCGCCTGATGAGGACGAGTTACAGAAACGGATCGAGCAACTTCTCGGCGTCGCAGTAGCCTATTTTATCGTCACAGAAGCATATACAACATGCTTTGCACGAACTGGTGAACGGATTGGCATCCACCTGCGCGAGCGCTTGCTGGAAACCCTTCTATACGTCGACCAAGCATATCTTGATGTCGAAGATCTCGACTACAACAGTCTGCTTCGCGATAGTATCGATACGATTCAAGTCGGCTGCTCGGAGAAGGTGACTTGCACCCAACCCCACGATCTCTTCTCTATGCTTACGCGAATGTCAGGTCGGCATCTTTATACAATCGATGTGGGTACACCCACAAGCAAAACTCTTTCGGACTTGAGGCTTTCGAGACACTTATTGATGTTATTCGTACCCCGCCAGGTCGTACTTTGTTGCAGCGTTCACTGTCGGCTTCATCTTGAACGCCAGACTAACAGGCATCTTGTTCGCGGCTGTGATCCCCGCCATGGTGTTCGTTGTAGCCTTCGGATCGACATCAATTTCACGACTCACTCGCAGAATCACAGAGTACACCGGAAAGGCAAACGCCATTGCTCTGAGCGCGTTGCGAGCCGTCAGGATTGTCCAGGCCTTCGACATGATGGAGGACATCTGCAACCTGCATTCTTCGCAGCTCCAATATTCGGCCAAAGAGGGATTCCGAAAAGCCGTCGCTTCAGCGTTGCAGCTCGGAGGTGCATACTTCATTGCATATGCCGCGAACGGTCTTGCATTCTTCGTGGGAAGCCACACGGCTGCGGCGGGTCACTCTGGCGGTGACGCCGGGACCATTTTCGCTGTTGTGTTCCTGATTCTTGATGCTTCGTTTGTAGTAGGTCAGTTCATGCCCTTTCTGGAGATATTTGCCCGAGCAGCTTCTGCGTATGGCAAAATTCAAGAGGTTCTCGATGTTCAGCCAGCACTTGCAAGGCCAGCACAGCCCTCTACGGAACGCGAAGCCTCCATAGCAGGTCAAGAGATACGAGTTGAGCATGTCTCTTTCTCCTATCCAGCGAGGCCTGATGCTATGGTACTGCACGACTTGAACATGGTCCTGAAACCTGGCACCTTCAATGCCGTCGTCGGGTTTGTCGTTCCTGTACCTTCATCCTCTTCATAGAGCTGTAGCTGGCACTCACCAGTACTTCAGGCGGCGGCAAGAGCACGGTGGTTTCACTACTGATGAAGGTCTATGAATACTCTGGAAGCATTACTATTGGCAATCGCGAGCTAAGTGAGATGGACAAATTCCAGCTCCGTTCGCAGATCGCAGTACTTGACCAGGACTGCGTCCTATTCTCTGGCTCGATCTATGAGAATATCGGATACGTGTGAAATCATTGATGAGCTATCTATGAAGGATGGAAGGATCGGATGGAAGGTGGAGTGCTGATTACGTAACAGTTGGGGTAGGCTACCGACGGTGTAATGCCAACGACACTGTCTCGACTTTGAGGAATGGCCAGTACTGCAATGCACATAAGACCTTGATCGAAGCATGCGAACAACATCTGATAATGTGCCATAACGAGAACGATGGAAGTCCGGTAGCGATTCGGTGCAATTATGATTTGCATTGGTTCAAGGCAATGGGTTGGTAGGAGCATCCGTCAATTGACACATGTGATAGCTGGAACAAGTGCAAACAAATGTCGACACACACGAACTCTTTCTACAGCAAAGAACAATTCGGGTGAACCAACTACAGCATGTTGTATGGGACGTATGTTGGGTATGATCAAATACAGTATCGTGGTCGAGCTATGTACTCTCATAGTGACAATTCTCATCATGCTCGCATCCTGCAACGCCACACTCATAAGATGCCATAAACACAGACCCAGCCATGAACCCCAGAACACACTGAGATTGGTATCACACACGTTATCCCCGTCGACGCCGTTCGCCACATACCACCCTACAGCTCGCGATGCATAGCGTCAACGTTCCGCCAGCTCGGGCAGGTGAAAGAGAAGAAGATCACATCAGAAGAGCACTCATGCCTTCTTCGGTGTCGCCTTCTTCGCTGGTGCTTTGCGGCCAGCAGCCTTCTTCGCCGGTGCAGTCTTCTTGGCGACCGCGATCGGTTGCTTGGTCTTGGTGACGCGCCCGGACTTGGTCTTGCCGAGAACGACTGGTGGCTTGTCTTCGACGGCAGGGGCCTGTGACGGGATTATTGTGAGATAGAGGGTGCGACGGTGAGGTTGAGCGACTTACGGCGACAGGAGTCTTGCGAACCTTGCTAGTGTTGGCCTTGCTCTTGGTTGCTGTCACCTTCTTGGCAGCTGGAGCCTTCTTCGCTGCGGTGGTCTTGGTGGCAGCCTTCTTCGCGGGGGCCTTCTTGGTGGCAGCAGCCTTGGTGGTGGTGGCAGCCTTCTTCGCAGCAGGAGCCTTCTTTGCTACCGGCGCAGTCTCGGTCGTCTTAGGGCCAGCAAGCTTCACGGTGCCGGAGGTGCCTGCAGCGCCAGTGAGGTCAGTGATATGCTCAACGAGAGACGGTCTTAAGACGCGACGAGAACAATGAGGTTGATCGCAAGGCCGTGGAGGATTGAACAACAGCGTAGTCGCGATCGTGGGTGCGATTGATAGTGACATTGAACGTTCGGGGAGACGTACCCTTTGGTCGGGCGAAGACACCAGTCTCCGAGCCCTTCTGAAGTGCCCGGTTGAGTTGTGTGTTGAAGGCAGCATCAGTCACGCCGCTGAGGTTGTTGTTCGCCTGCACATATTTCTTGATGGCTTGACGGCTGTTTCGAGGAAGGCACACGTCAGCGAAAGTCTTGCATGAGCCGTGCCACCAAGCGGAGCACATGACGTGCGGCGGCGACGGTGAGGATGCGACGACATACCTTGAACCATTGCGTTCCTTGAGCTGGCATACACACGACGCGTCAGTACAAGTCTCAAGCTTGGGAAAGCAAGATTGCGGCAGAAATCAGGTGGTGAAGACGCGCGCTGTGAGTCGATTGCGACGAGCGAGCTTTGATTTCTTTGCGCCGGAAGAGTTGGACTCACGTTGATGACAGCCTCCTTGATCATGTCTAGGGTCGAGAATGGTCAGCCAATGCTCTGGAGGATGCACGCGTCGCCGCATCGAACTTGTGGTGGTGTAAACAAGACGACAACGGAGTGAAGCGTACCTTGGTAGGGTGGGTGCGAGCTGGCAGTGCCAGTCTTCTTGGTCGCGGCTGCTGCTTTCTTGGGAGGCATTGTGGAAGTTTGGTGAGATGATCTTGTTGATGAGAAGACGGCGATTCCGATGATACTCAGAGGCTAGCAATGACACAAGATGGTTGTCGTGAGAGAAGCTGAAGAAGTTCGAGTAAACACGTTTGGGAAGCGCGCGCACGCGGAGGTGGGGTGTGGCTGCCTTTATGTACTGCGCACGGATGCGCTGCGACTTTCGAATCAATCTCGACCACAAACTGCTCGTTCATGCGCTAGTCCTATTCTGCTGGCACCACAACACCACAATCAATCTTTTCGCTGCTGCCGCTGTCACGCCCACGGGCGAATCGCGTTCCGCTCACTTTTGCTTCCTTCCGCTTTTTGACAGAATCAACGCAGCACGCTGTGATGGCCTCGACGCGATTCTCGCAGCACGTGCTTCTACCTTGTCTTTCATGCAGCCATGATGTGACTCTAGCTTTGGTCATCTGACATCGTCAGACTGCTAGCAATTGGTGATGATCGTTACTCACATGATTTAATCCTTGTGAACGTCTCCATGTGGGTTTGCCGTATGGATACTGCCCCCAAGACCGCGATCAAAAGCCATCCTTCCCATCTCCTCTAAACACCCGATATAATCTCTCATCGTTGACTGTAAGCTCGACACGCCCATCGCTGCCCTCACTCGAACGCAAAGTCGCCGAAGAAAGCGCATAGTCCTTTACTCGCTCCATTCATGCAGTAATGTGTGACCTTGAGAGTCTCATCATCGTCCACACGCCTAGCCAGTTGTCGCAGATCGGAGGTCCGCGGGAGAAAGAGCACAGCACTCCGGCCTCCATGCGTGAAAGGGGTGTACATGTCTTTTAGTGGGTACGGCTGCATCATCGTAAGGTCGAAGACTTCTGCGTCTGTGTATGATGGCCCTGCATTGCATTAGCTAAGTGACCAGCTTCCGTGTTAGCACGCTGGTACACTCACCGCCCCACGGTGGACTGCCAAAGACCACAGTGTTCTTGGTCAACCCCTTCAAACGTGCCCCTAGCATCTCGAAACAGTCGCCTTCGATCCACCATATCCGGTTCGCCACGCCGTAGACCTCAGCGTTGTGCTTCCCACAGGCGATGACTTTTGAGTCCATCTCGACGGCGAAGATCTGCTCCCATCGTCCAGAAAGTGCGAAGGCGATTGAGTTGCCACCAGCTCCGGCGAAGGCATCAATGATGCAAGTCTTCGACTTTGGTGCTGTTGCGACGTGTTCGGCGATTTTGTTCGCAACCGGCTCTGGTGTCACCCCGAACCAGACATCATCCGTCATCCACACGCCTTCGTCATACTTTGAGAAAATGCTTCGTCGTTGATGCCAGTACTTTGATATCTCGAACGGCACTTCGTCTGCACTTTCGTAGTGATGCACGCCCTCTGGCAGTTCTTCGTCCGCATCCTCCATCTTGTCGCAGTGAGTCTTCCTTCCCACGATCTGACAGTCACCAACGTCCCTCGGCTACCATTGCCGCACACCAAGGTTTCCACGTTGGACCACTTTTGAGCAGAACAAGCTTGCGATGACCGGGTGTCGCTAAGTAGGAGCTGATGTGTTGTGCGGCGCTTTCCCACCAGCTTTTAAAGTCAGTGGAACTGATGTTGTACGATCCTGTGGTAGTGATCGTTCGAATGCCTCGAAGCTTTGCTGAAGTCAAGGATCAGGCCCGATAGGAGAGAAAAAGGGTTCGGCCCGCTCGGAGCTCCGCTAGTCGCTCCTGCCTGTTGGTAGCTCTGACGTCGACGCGTTTGTCGAGATGACATGGAAATCAAACTGGGAAGGTAAAACCGCTGCGCAGCGTTGGAAGCATGAGCACCCCAAATAAACGGCGGAAGAAGAATGACCACCAGTCGTCACCCGCAGCTGTTCGCAGCTTAGACTTCTTCTTTGGAAAGCAGCAAGGGAAGGAAGCTAAAGTCGACGAGGCACCACAGAACACTGGAGTGCAAGAACATGCTGTCAACGGTGTAGAGCCCGATGATGCCGTGTTGACAGACGAACAGCTCGCCCGTAAACTGCAAGCAGAATGGGATGCCCAAGATCGAGCTCAAGGTTCCGAAGGTGGCGAGAGGCTTGCGAACGGTGACGAAGAGCCAGATCTCGACGCCGCCAAAGACCCTCCGGACAACGCAAACGATACTGTAACGGATGGCGAGCATCTTAAGGACGTTCCAGACGTAGTGGAGCAAAAGACACGATCGAACGCTTTCTCAGCCTTGGGCAAGAAGTCCACTCTTTCGCTACAGTCCGCCACTGCAGACGAAGACACGACCTCACATCACATACCGTTTGACGAGTCGCCACTAACCTTCGATCCGCAAAAGTACATTCCAGATCTCAAGAAGCAGTGGGCGGCGGAAGGTGGTGCCACTTACGCTCTTCTTACGCATTGTTTCGTCCTCGTCAACAGCACTCAGTCACGAATCAAGATCGTCGATACACTCGTCAATCTCATCCGTACCATTATAGAAGGTGATCCAGAATCTTTACTTCCAGCAGTTTGGCTTGCCACAAACTCGATATCGCCACCGTACATCGACATTGAGCTTGGCCTGGGCGGCTCAGCCATCTCCAAAGCGCTGAAGAAGGTCTGCGGTCTTGACAACGCAGCCCTCAAGACTCTATATAACAAACACGGTGATGCTGGCGACGTTGCATTCGAAGCGAAGAAGCGGCAAAGCCTGACCTTGCGGAAGCCGAAGCCACTTACGATCAAAGGTGTGTTCGATGGCCTCATGAAGATTGCGAACGCAAAAGGTACGGGCTGTCAGGAGATCAAGCAGCGTATCGTCGAAAGACTGGTGCAGGACTCCAGGGGTGCTGAAGAGAGCAGATACATTGTTCGAACTCTAGTCCAACACCTACGAATTGGCGCTGTGAAGACGACTATGCTGATTGCGTTGTCGCGAGCATTTTTGCTTTCGTGCCCACCGGGAGCAGACTTTCCTACACAATCGCGGACCGAGCTAGCGAAGCTCAGCAAGCAGGAGCTGGCAGAAGTCCATTCCCATGGCGAGGAGCTGGTCAAGGCGAGTTTTGCTCGACGACCGAATTACAACGACCTTGTTCCAACACTCCTCGAGATTGGCATTTCTGACGAGCTGCTCCTCCGCTGCGGACTGGCGATGCACATCCCGCTTCGGCCTATGTTGGGTGGCATTACACGGGACCTAGGAGAGATGCTCACGAAGCTGCAAGGACGAGACTTTGGCTGCGAGTTCAAATACGATGGACAACGAGCGCAAGTGCATTGTGATGACAAGGGCAAAGTCACGATCTTCTCTCGGCATCTGGAAGTCATGACAGACAAATATCCCGACCTTGTCGCTTTGGTGCCGCAAATACGTGGCGAAGGTGTGAGCAGCTTCATCCTAGAAGGAGAAGTCGTCGCGGTGGATCGCGAGTCTGGCGAGCTGAAGCCGTTCCAGATCCTGGCCAACCGAGCGCGGAAAGACGTGGTGATCCAAAGCGTCAAGGTTGACGTGTGTCTATTCGCTTTCGATCTGATGTACCTTAACGGCGAAGAGCTACTTGATCGACCTTTCCGAGAGCGCCGAAGTCTCCTGCGCAGCCTCTTCATCGAGCTACCGCAGCACTTTACATGGGTCAAGAGCATCGATGCGACATCTGCCGACTTCGATACCGTCAGTGACTTTTTCAAGCAAGCCACAGACATCAAATGCGAAGGCATCATGGTCAAAGTCCTGGACAACCTGCCCAATCCCGAGCTGCAAGCAGAGCTGGACGCGGAAGATGTGCTTGACGATGAGACGGCGCCAGCCGAGCCACCTGCAGCCAAACCACCAACCAAGACCTCTAAGAAGAAGTCGGCCAAATCCAAATCCACCAAGTCCTCCAACCCACCTGACACCGACACAGTTCCCGAGAAGAAGTCCGGCCGCCGCAAAGCGCTCCTCTCAACCTACGAACCAGACAAACGCCTGGACTCCTGGCTTAAAGTCAAAAAAGACTACAACCTCTCGACCGCCGACACCATCGACCTCATTCCTGTCGGCGCCTGGCACGGTTCCGGGCGGAAAAACGCATGGTGGTCGCCCATCCTCCTCGCCTGCCGCAACGAAGACACCGGCACGTTGGAAGTCGTGACGAAATGCATCTCCGGCTTCACCGACGCCTTCTACAAAGCCAACAAGCTCAAGTACAGTGAAGAGGGGGAGAACACAATCAGCAGGCCAAACTATGTGGAGTACTCAGGGCAGCCAGATGTCTGGTTCGAGCCGCAGGAAGTGTGGGAGATGGCGTTTGCGGATATCACGCTGAGTCCGACGTACACGGCAGCGATTGGGTTGGTGAGTGAGGAGCGGGGTTTGAGTATGCGGTTTCCAAGGTTTCTAAAGGTGAGGGAGGACAAGGGCATTGAAGAGGCGAGCACGAGTGAGTTTCTCGCCGGCTTGTATCGGAAGCAGGGCATACGGCAACCTGGGGAGGGAAAGTTGGAGGAGGTGAAGGATGAGGATGGCGAGGAGGATGTGTAGGAGGCATCTCGAGAGGATGGAAGCTGAGACCGTGGTCTGCACAGCGACCGCAGTGGCAGCATCAGTAGCAGCAGCTTGGAGCAGTAGCAGCTTGGCAATGATACAGATCAGCTTGGACAGCTACTTGACCACTCGAGAATACACGAACCCACTTGTGCCTTATTTCAGCGACTGCAGTAGCGGCGCATAAGCTATTATGGGTAGGAGTGAGTGTTTGTCTCTCTATTAGCCATCGACATCTATAAGCAACGGAGCAACGTCAATCAGATGTCATTCATCCCACATGCAACTCCCGCCCCCAGACAAATGCACAGCCGTCGGGTGTCTCATGTAGTGGAGCGACGTCGGTCATATTCAAGCCATCCTACACATGCAACTCCCGCTCCGCGACGAAGAGGGTGCGTTGTTGGTGAGTTTGGTTTTGTTGGTGCAAGTTCCGTTGACTTGGTGAGTGCTTTGGTTGTTGGCTTTGGGTTGTTTAGATGCAGATTTTGTTGGTGAGGAGAGTGCTTTGGTCGTTGGTATGGTTTGGTTGGTTGTTGTGTTGTTCGTTCTCGTTGAATTGGTGCTTGCGCTTTTCGAGAGTATTGGTACTTGAGTTTGGTTTGGTTGGTTGGTGGCTTGGTTTGGATAGTTGAACAGCCGTTGGGTATCTCGTGCAATCAATCAGTCCCCCTTCCAGACAACGGACAGCTGTTGGGTCTCTTATGCAATGAGCAATCTCCTTCCTTTACAAAAGATCGCGTATGATCGTCGCGGGTTTTTCTCGTGTAGAGTCCATCCCCCTTGAGCCCCGTCCTTGACTTCCGTCCATTCGCTGCCAATCTGGCCCCTTGATGATCCCGCTGATGGATTGCCTGTCCCCGTACCTCTGCGTGATGGATTTCTTGAACCGCGGATCCTCTGCTAATGAATTTCATGAACCGCTGCCTCGAGGGCAACTGGTTCCGCAGATACGCTTGATGTTGAAAAAGAGCTCAGTTTTCTCAAGATTGCAGATACTCCCTTTGTACTCGGTACAGCGACTGTAGTGCCAGCATCGATACTCGGTCATACTGTAAACAAGGAAAGAACAAGCAGTGTGGCAAGCGAGTTCGGGAGAGATAAGTTGCGAGGGGAAGTGCCGATTGGCAGGGGTGAGGGAGGGTGGTGAGTAGGGAAGGGGAATGCAAGAGATGTCGTGGCTTCCGCTGAAAATAAATTGACTTATAATTGAGAAGCATCGGCAATGTTAGGGGACAGTCGGTGGTACACAATTCGCGGTTCTCAGCCTAAGAGGCATGTTACAGCCAGCTGGCACTAGTCCTGAACATCAACAGTTCAACCACCTCCTTATGGACGTTGGTGGAACACGGGTGTATCGGCCACACTGACTTGGCGAGCTGACGAATGCCACGACATGACGGCCGTGCGAACCACGAGGGAAGAACCAGCTGTACGTGACTCCACCTTCACCGAAGGAAACCATTCTGCACAGAAGCTCGTGGCCAGAATAGCGTTTGTGCCTGACCTGAAAACAACCTCGACCGTAGAAACAACTGTATTGTGGGGCGAGCAACAGTGGCTTCTGACTTGGAGCGCCCTCATCGGTGTATATAGATGATCATTTAGTGGTTTGCCTCGTGGGAGGGGAAGGGCCGCTCAGGTCCGAGGCGCTCACGAGGTGCCATTGTTGGCAAAGTGCATGGTTTTGATATGAGTGCCAAGAGTAGTTGCGCGGTCAGTAGAAGATAGTCCTCGACGAGACGATTTCAATGGTGCTCCTGGTTTTTTTCCACTCCGTCGCATTGGGTAGTTCTTTATAAGTATGTTGCTGGTGAGGCCATGTATGCCTGCGGCTCTCGCGGATGGGCGAAGATGTTGAAAAACTTATACAGAAGAGGGGATGAATGGGAAGAGGTGGTAATCGTGGTAAGCGGAAGATGGGAGTGGACGTCCGAAGTTCAGAAAGCGGGTCGGGAGTGGCCCATGCGGCCCAGGGCAGCTTTTAAGCCTGGCGAACCCCCCGAGCTGCGGTCTCTTCTCTCTTCCTTCCCATACAAACTCAAGTACGAATACTCTCCAAAAAGCGCAAGCACAAACATACGAGAACCGAACGAACCACCAACCAAATCAAAGCCAACAACCAAAGCACTATCCTCACCACCGAAACTTGCACCTTCCGGAACTATGAACTCCCGAAATCAGCAAAGATGACGATGGGTAAGTCCAATGGCCAGGCCATCCGCTGCGTGCTTGCTGTCTGCGACATGTCCTAACCTGCCCCTTCACTTGCGCAGTAACCACCATTCACCACCAAGCCGACGGCACCACTTCCCTCAACGGGAAGCCCGTCGGGCTCTACAAGCCACCAACCGCGCCATTGCCGGTTGCCAATGGCACCCTCCGCGTCCCATCTGGCAGGCGCAGCTCCCTCCAGATCGCCCGTCGCACCGTCTCCCTCGAAGACGTCCCGGAGGATGAAAATGCCCGTCTCTGGAGCGAGGTCGTCAAACAGCGCCGCGTGTCCCGTAGAACTGGACGCACCGACACCGAGGATGACGACAACTACATCGTCGGCAACCGCGTGGATGAGAGCCACCAAAACTATGCTATGGCGTAAGTTTTGATAGTCCACGTGGTATACCGGTCGCAATTGCTGACAGTCGCAGCTACAACATGCTCACCGGGATCCGCTTCTCTGTTAGTAGGACACAAGCGAAACTGGATCGCGAGCTCACCACGGCCGACTTCGAGCACAAGCACAAGTTCTCCATCGACGTTACCGGGACCGAACTCACGCCGGCCGCCAAGTACGACTTCAAGTTCAAGGACTACGCGCCATGGGTCTTTCGATACATACGTAATATGTTCAAGATCGACGCAGGCGACTACCTGATGTCACTTGTAAGTCGCGCACTGACCATAGCCCAAGCTACCTCAGCCACTGACCGCTCCCTAGACATCCAAGTACATCCTCACGGAAATGGGCTCGCCAGGAAAGAGCAAGAGCTTCTTCTACTTCTCCCGCGACTACAAATACATCATCAAAACCATCCACCCTGCCGAACACAAATTCCTCTGCAAACACCTCAAGGACTACTATCAACACGTCCAGGACAACCCCAACACCCTCATCTCGCAATACTACGGCCTGCACCGGGTTAAGCTCCCATACGGGCGCAAGGTACACTTCGTCGTCATGAACAACCTCATGCCACCACACAAGGACATGCACGGCGTATACGATCTTAAAGGCAGCACCATCGGGCGGGAATATCCGGAGGACCAGCTGAAGGAGAAGCTGGCTAGTGGGCACCTTCATCCCACACTCAAGGACCTGAACTGGTTGCGACGCGACCTCCACGTAAGCTCCCCTTACCCAGCCAAGAATTTTGGCTTGGCGGTCATATATCGTGGCCATCAACCCTTACCCACACATCACGTGCTGACATACTTTCCACAGATCGAACTCGGCCCTACAAACAAAGACGCCTTCCTACACCAGCTGGAGAAGGATGTCGCATTTCTACAACGACTAAAGGTCATGGACTACTCACTCCTGGTGGCCATGCACAGCTACAAACGCGGCAACGTCGACGGACTCCGCGACAAATCACTACAAGTCTTCCAACCAAAGGCGGACAAGAACGAAGAAGCGGGGGCGCAACCAGGCACCCTCGCGCGCACACCCAGCAAACTCGAACACGCTAGGCGCGTGCGGGAACTCAGGGAGAGCATGAAGAAGGAACGGCCAGTGCCAATGGAGGCGGCGACGGACATCATGCCCGAGGAGGCCGATAGAACAGGCTTCTTCTACAAGGACGACGGGGGCATCCGGGCTACTAACTCGGACGACACGCCGAGTTCGACGGTATATTATCTGGGCATCATCGACTGCCTCACGCGCTACAACTGGAAGAAGAAGATCGAGCATTTGTGGAAGGGCTCCAAGGGGAACGAGCCGCAGATATCGCCGCTACCGCCGCAGAGATATGGCGACCGGTTCAAAAAATTCATCAGCAGGATCACGAAGGGGTCGGATGTGGCAGCAAGGGGACGGAGATCGGCGGAGGAGGCGGGGGAGAAGTAAAAACGAAAAAAAATACGATGATACGCGGTCTTTTGTGAAGGAATGATGGAATGGATGGGACCCACGGCTTTCGTTTGTGCGGTGGGGATGGAAACTGGTTTCGAGATTTATTGCATGAGATACCCAATGGCTGTTCATTTGTCTTGGAGCGCTGGAGTTTGGGATGGGATGGGATGGATTACATTGATCGGCGTCGATTCGTTGGACGTTGATGGCTAGTCGAGAGAGACAAACACTCACTTCTACCACCAACTTGATGTTCCACTTGTGTCGTTCTCCAAAGTGAAGATGATAGGTGCCGCCACTACAGTCGCTGTTGTGAGCACGGCTTCGGCCTGCGTGTTCTCGAGATCAATGGGCTCTGCTTCATCAACGCATTAGCTGAACTACTTACGCTCCAAGCTACGGGCACTGGTGCCGCCACTACAGTCGCTGCTCTAGGCACGACGTCGGCCTGCGCATTCTCGAGAGGGATAAGCTCTGTTTCGTCAGCGTATTGGATAAGCTGCTTGCTCTCTAAGGTACGAGCATTGGTGCTGCCACTACAGTCGCTGTCCTGGGCACGACTTCGGCCTGCGAATTCTCGAGAGGACTTTTGTCTGTTCTCCGGTGAGCTGAGTGCAAGGGCAATGTTCTCCAAGCTACGGACACGGGTGCCGCAACCACAGTCGCTGCTCTGGTTATGACTTGGTTCTGCGTATTCTCGAGAGACCCAACAACCTTGATCTATCTTATCCCCCTCCCTCTACCCACCACTCCTCCCCTTCCCACCCCACTCCCCGCTCTCCCTGTCCCCGTGGCTGCACCACCTCTTGCGACTCCGCCTCTCCCGATCCCACTGCCCACACTGCCTATTCTCCCCCTACCACCCGCGCTCCCTCGCCCAGGTATAGAAGACTGCCTCGACCCCGGCGGCGCGGAGTACTTGCTCACAGGTTTCACACTCGTAGGCGGGTTCTCCACAAACGAGGTATCTGTCGTCAGAAACGTCGCCTCCATATCTTCTCCTCTCCCACCTCCCATCCTATCCCGAAAAGGTGAGTTCTGTAGCTGTGACTGCGTGTCCTTGTGTCGCGCGAACGATTGCGGTATCGGCGCCTACAACCACCACACCATTAGTCCCCACCCCCATCCCCTGCATCGTAGGATGGTGTATCTCACCTCAGGAAAATCCACACAAAAAGCACTCATATTCAACCCATACAAAAACGCCCCAAAGTTCTCATTAAACCTCCCCAGGCTTTCGTTCAGTAGTTGCAGGTGCATGAAGTTGGCTTCGAGGTCGGCCATGCTGTCGCTTAGTTCGGCGAAGGCGGGCTCGAGGGTCGCGAGGATATCGGTGGAGGAGGTGGAGGTGGAGCCGCTTGGGGTGGTTTGGGAGGCGCGGAGGCTGGT
>JAABUL010001528.1_pt1 | contig 43352 bp, 55 predicted proteins | sample 5559151 | NCBI WGS metagenome assembly JAABUL01 (sample SAMN10711876, study PRJNA513368) | rock metagenome | isolation source: Antarctica rocks | place: Antarctica: Victoria Land, Pudding Butte sud | reverse complement strand
CCTCGGGGCCAAGCATCCGCTGAATGGCTGAGGAGAGTATCTCTTCTTTAAAAGTCAAGAAGACCCGGTAGTGCTGTGGAGACGCTTGTATCAAAGTATAAACATCTTGGAGGGTTGAAAGTTGTTTTAGAATGCGGAGATGGAGCTCGACCGAGAGCTTTTCGACCCCGCTATCGCTCATTATTGCAAAGACCACAGTCGGCTCGATTATCTAAATTATAGCAGTCGCCGTCGTCTAAGATGATTTTGACTGCTTCAAGTAGTTCTGGATCGTTTTTTGGAGACTTGAGGATGACGATGATGATATGTGTTGTAAACCTGGAGATTCATCATGAGAGGAGTGAAAAGTTCAAATTCACACAAGGTGTTGAGACACCTTGGTCTCGGTGGAACTGGAGAACCTGCGCTTATCCACAGTATCTATTTAATCGCTTGACAGCCGCTCATATCCGCCTCACTACTATGCAAAAGAAGCAGCCAACTCAGCCAGCTCAGCCAACGAAGTTAGTAGTTGCATCTACTTAGATTCTTATACGACCATCAGTCTCCGTTCCTCATTCTCCTATCCCTGCTCTTTCAGCTTCTCCGTTTTCTTAATACAGCAATGCTTTTTCATCAGTGAGTATATCAAGCGCGCACTCTTAGAATATTCGTTCATGCAGCCGTGCTTACTGTTGGAAATAGGGGAGATGGCAATCTCCGCCTTCGTAGGGCTGGTAGGGCAGGAGACCCGCACCTTCTTCCTCCTAGATAGACTCCTATCCAGCTCCAACCTACATACCAATGCCCCCATATGACCTCGTATTCCAACACTTACGTTCAATACATCGAGCTTCGTTATTGTTATGTCCGACCAACATACTGTAATCCTGCGCTCCGATCACTATATAAACTCCTCTCGTGTATCCAGGCGGAAACACTTCGTTTTTAGTCTCTTCTCAACATCACTTCTCCTTCATTCTGACCGATCAGCCTTGAGTACAGAGCTTGACTGTCGTTCTGTCAGCATAACACATTTCAAACTAACTTGCGTCCCTATATAAAAGTCTCTAATAAATTCAAGCGAAAACACTTCCGCTGTAACTCTCCGTCCCATCTGTCTCCTTTATTCAATCATGCCTCAGTTCAACGCTTTGCGATCCACTGCTAGTATACTAGCACAACACAGTTCAGTCCTGGTTTGAAATTCCCGTATATATGTCTCGTGAACTCAGTCGAAAACACTTCTGTTTCACGAATTTTGTGGTTCACTATAAGTACTTATCAAATATACTCTCCTTACTTTATTGTTTCTCTTCTCAAGCACTTTTTATGTCAAGATCTGAACTCTGAGCATTCTTCGAATTCAAAAATTTCTAATGTAAGTTCCCCTCCAATCCAGGTGTTATTCGTTACCGTATCACACAAGTTCTTTCATAAGCCAACATGTTCAACTTGAAAATTGACGATCTTATAACATGTTTTTCTGGCTGATTCAAAGGGTTTTTCTGTTGGAAAATAACTTCAAACCCAACACCCTGATATATTAACTCCCAAACCAGGTTGCTGATATTGGGTTAGAACCACTCTCATCAACGCCAGCGGAGCAAAACATGGGCAGGCTTCGAAACAGAGTACCCAGTGCAAACGGAATCTGAGCAAGAGTAAAAATTGAAATGTATCAATCACTATGGCTATAATCGAAGCGCGTCGCCATTCACAGAGAGGCGGGATCATGCTCGATACCATTGGTTCATGGACAAGAGTAAGGATGCTAAGGATAGATATGAACGAGAACTCTCAAAAGCCAAAGACGACTTCAAAGAAGACACTAAGGGGGACGAAAAGAAACGAGTATATTACGCGGTGTTTTCGGCCGGGCTTTACGCTGCTCAGCATGGCATGCTAGCAGTGTCTACTTCTCAATAGGAGATCGCAGCTTATAAGTCTTTCTCCCTCATGGCTGATAAGCATGAGATTGATGCTGACCCTAATATCTCCTGTAGCTATATTAAAGGGAGGTGTGATTTTCTCTTAATCCACAGAATGGCCTATCACTCTGTGGAAGAGAAGAATGCGCACCGCGGATACGCGTAGGAGGCATTTGAAGCTCATGACGAGTCGCAGGAAGCCTACAACTACTATGCCTAGTACGCTCCGTATGTCCTAATCTTCCACCCAAATACGCGGCCCCTTGAAATCTATCGTAGGGGGGGGCTTGATCTTTCTGCGGCGGACTCGAGTTCGGTTTTTGAGGTCTGTGAGGCCCGCCTCCGACGTCTATGATTGTTTGATCCCTTCTCGCTCCTCCTCCCCCGCCTTTCGCGCTCTCGCACACTCCGGCCACGGGTACGATGGGGGATAGCATGATCTTCAGACATGCTGAAGTAAACGTCATTGCCGACAGCCGCGACCAACAGCTTCGCGCAAAAACTCCAAGTTTCTCCTCGGACCATTCGTGTTGTTGTCCCGCGATGCTTCAGCCAGCCAGCGACCGACCGACCGTCTCTGCCAACACAGCGTCGAAAACTTAAGATTTTCCCGGAAGCGGATTCTTCGAGTCTGTAGACGTCTTTCATCTTCGTGGAAGTTGGACGGAGGAACTCCTGACGCTCGCCATCGATCTGCGAGGTGTCACTTGGGTGAAAAATCCCCTTCATCGGGGTCCGAGCTTACCAGCCCTGCCTCCCTTTGGGCTGTTGTTGGCGGAACGCAGTCAATGACATGCCCTGAATCGGGGAAGAAATAAATCTCCGCTGTATGTATCGAAGCGGTCGGGGTAAAGTAGCTGGGGTAGATTTGTGTCCCTGTTCGAGGAGCTGGCCGTTTTGTGCTTGTCGATACTTCCTCTAGATAAGAGCCAGACGGGTCAAAGCTGTTTTCCAAAGCATCACTCGAAAACGGGCTTGCAGATAAAGAGTTCGAAAGAAAATTTTGTAGACCAGACTTGAGATTTCGAGGCGGTAGGTGTACTTGCGTTGAATGTGCGGTAGGTAGGCTGTTCCTATTTCAGGGCTACAAGGCCGACAAGGGAATCTGTTTGATATGTAGGGGGCCAGAGTTGAACGGTGGAAAGTAGGCTATGGGCTATAGCTACCTACCTACGGCATGTATTGGATAAGGCTGAGAGCTACCTTATCGGTGTCCGAATCACCTTAAACTTTCTTCCACATAGGGTATTGACAAGCGCGTCACGTGCTCGCTTACAATATGAAAATTACGAGGAGCGGTGGAGGGTTGGCACCTGCTGGAGCTAGGATGTTAGTTTTTGGGGCAAACTGCAAAAAACGTGTTGGAGGATTTCAATGTACTGTACTGTACTGTAGTATATGCTGGGGCGGAGATGGGATTTTTCAGGTTCGCAGGGCTGGCTTTTTATAACCGGTTAATTTCCCGAGCAGATATCATACTTTTTTATTCCTATAAAGCGTTTTTAAAAACAAGTTCGACCCTCATGAGGTTTGTATACCTCGGGCTTTTCGTTGCGTTGAACTTGGAAAACACTAACCATATATTGCCGACGACGGGTACAAAGGGGGTGGTGGGAAACGAACAAAGGCAGTTTTTACTGCTCGTCGGAGGCGCACGCCCAAAGGCAAGCCTTCCCTCGCCATTAAGAGAGAGAGATATGGAGAACAGCCGTGCTAGTCGCGTCGACGAAAGCGATCGGGATGAAGGAAGTGCAGGAGCGCTATCATCGTGTGAAAGGGCGGTTCTGGGCTGATCTTTCCCTCAGGCGAGGCAAGCTTGCTTACTGGCTTGATCGGGAATCCATTGCTTTGGTCGCAGGAGCGGACGGTGGTTGTTGTTGTGATCGACGGTGACTTTTCTTGGCTCCGGTCGTTTTAAGTCAGGGGTGTGTTGTATCGTTTAACAAGAAGGGTCTGGCCAGATCTATTGAGTGGGCAGTTCGGCGTTGGGGTTGTGGTTGGTAGGAGTGCCTTGAGGAACTAGTTAGCCGGTATGGATTAGCGTGGCGTCAAATCGTTGCTCTCACAATGGAATTGCATTGAAAGAAGCGACGCTAAAGCATTAAGCTGTCCTATCCCACAGCTCCATAGAGCTTGTACAAGATTAGTACCCATCTCCCATCAGAGACATCTGCCCTGTGGATTCTCTATGACCTGTTGCCAAATACACAACTGGATATCAAGCCCCTTTAGAAGTCTGGGTAATCCTGCCTCTGCCTATGCGAAATCCCACAGCTGACTGCTCCTGGCTGAAATAAATGCTAATCATGAATACCCGCCTGCCTGCCTGCCCCTCCCTACCTGAGAAAATAGAAGTAAAAACGCCGCCGTCGTGGAGGGGCCGATCGGTGATGTCGTAGAGAAGAATCATATACACATTAGAAGAGAAATCGGAGGGCGGGTAAAAGCGGCAAAGACCGGAGCGTGATGATGCGTAAGCCATGCCTCGAGGTCGTAAACTGAGCACAACTTGAGCATTTCTGGTTGATGCAAGCAAGGTCCGTTTCGGGCAGGATGAGGCAGTCAAATGCGCTTCCGGGGTAGAAGGTAAGCACCCAAGATAGCTTACTTCACGTATCGCCATCGTCATCGGTGCCAATGGCGTCCTCGTCGTCCTTTGGCTCCAATCCAGCATTCTGGCATGCCTTTCTCCATCGCTCGGCCTCCCTACAGACTCGGCCCAACTCGCCCTTCAGCTTGTCGACACTGGTGCTCAGCTCCACAACCACTTGATCGGTCAGTGACTTCTCTTGGGTCCACTTGTCGATATTTCTCGTCTCGTTTGCTTTCAGCTGTGTTATGTATTCGACCGCGCGTTGTAATATGGAGCCCTTGTTCTTTTCGCATCCGGGGACGATCTTCGCTATTTCGTTGATACCTTCGTTGATCGTTTCCCGACGTCTTCGCTCAACTAAGCCATTCCATCAGTGATGACCAAAGCAATGAGAGCTTGGAGGAAGCTCACCTTCTTTGTGGTTGTCTCTTCGAACCTTATGCCACTCCTCTGACCCCACTGGTGGCTTGTTGCCGCCGCCATTCGATGACTCTCTTGCAGCTTGGACTTGTGCCGCTGTACCTCCTTGAAATGATCCGAGATTGTATGGAGTCCCCTGTGTGTGTTGGTTTTGACCATCGTTCTGCCCGCCTATATCGAAGGAGGAATCAAGCTGCTGGTCTCTATCGGTTCCTGAAGCAGTGCTGGCAAAAGACAGCTCGGTCGGCTGAGGTACGGTTAACTGGGGCATTATTCCAGCAAGTGCCGCAGCTGCTGTCGAGCTTGGGTTGGAGCCGTCTGGCAGACCCTGGTTTACGCCTGCAACATGTCGAGCCAGCTGTTGAGATAGAGCACTAAAGTCGTGGGAGTTGGGCGAGTCGCGCAGGCTGTCGGAGAAAAGGGAATTTGATAGCTGGTTGGCGTCGTGGTTGTTGCCGTTCACGTTATTCGATGATGATGTACGTTTCGAGCCCAAGTGCTTCCCATCGGCACCATGATGATCGGAGACGTTGCGTTTGCGCTTGTTCGATGCTTTCAGCTCCTGCAACGCATGCTCTACCGCACTTGCTGCCCTCTCTTGTACGCTTGGTTCGCCGTTCTCTTGCTGCCCCGGAAAACCCATGTGATCAGACATTGCGCCGGTAACAGTGGCCAAACGGATCGTCCTGTGCAACCCGGTGGAACAGGCCAAGTCGCCCACTTGAGATGGCTTGTACCAGATGAGGCGATCGAAAGGTTTATACCGAAAAGGCCTCGTTACACGAAGCGGCTCGGTGCGCAGTGGCACTCTTGTGTGACGCTCTACCCCGGACTGCGAGACGAACACCCTCTGCGAAAAGGGTTCGTGGCCGGCAGCGTACCTGGTTTCCAGTACCCGTTAACGAGAAGCAAATATGTCTTTGACTGGTCTGCAGTCTTCTTTGAGTTCCTAGACTGTTGGTCGGGTAGGAATCGGGCCCGCAACCGTGCAGGAGTTTGCGCGGACCGTTGTTTGAATGGACTTGTTATGAGCTCTATCGAATCCCAAGGTCAGCAGTCGTCCAACACGTGGTCCATTATCGAGGTGTCACGAGTCATGCAAGTATGCGGAGCCAAATGAAATCAAAGCGCGTCCTGCTCTGTCAATCGAATAGCGCCAAGGCTTCCGTTGAATCTCACCGACTACCCAGGATGGGGTTTTGCTTGGGGAACTTCCGATTGATGAGTTGATAGGCTCATTGTGGACAGCGGGCGGTCATGTTGGGTCGTATCTGGGGTAAAGGGTTGTATAGAGCCCCACACTAGAGATCATTGTTTTCGGGGCACCTCAAGATGGTGTGCAGAGAATTAAATTGATAGCACAGCGTAACAGGACAAGGGCAGGATATTTCCGGAACGAAGGAATGTAGAAATACTTACCAGCTACTGTATCACGCGCCCGTTCTAGACGTTGATATTCTGATATCGATAAACGCAAGCTAAATACTAATACTTGGGGGGGGGGTTCGAGGGAGGGGAGGTAGGTAAGGTAAGGTATGGAGCTTAAATTGGTCTGGGAGCAGGAAAATTGCGCTGGAAAGCACAGGAAGTGCGGGGTGTTGATGATTTGCTTGCTTCAGATGGTAATCTCTGTTGCTAAGGAGAATCCTTGACTTCTGACGACAGTTTTCCTTTCTTCATCTCTTCCCTTCTCTAATGTTTTCCAGGATTCCGTTGGTGTTGGGGGGGGGGGTGGATGATGGGATGCGGATGCGGATGCAGAAGGTCACATGTTTATCGAAAGTCTTAGGGGGGGACTGACCTTAGGCTGCTTTGCGCTGATTGGCCGTCCGGGAGTGCGGGGCTCAATGGGGGATGGCACCGGGGGCTAGACTGGAGAGACTGGAGAGACTGGCTGTGTGTTCGAGGAATGGATTGGAAGAAACAAAAGATCAGATGGAGGGCATTGTTGAATGTAGGTAAGGTCAGGTAGGAATGGCTCCGACCAAATCGGATCCGCTCAAGACCGAAGAGAATGGAGTAGATATGTATGCCCGTCATCGACTATCATGTGGTTCCTAACCAAATGGCACCGCAACAGCACCTTCCAACTCTCAACTCCATCTACTGTTACCTTACCTTAGGTACTCACTCGTACATCAAGGTACTTGGTGTGGTCACCTGACAGATCCCAACGACGACCGTTATTCGTAGCGCTTTACCTTTACTTACCTTATAGTGGCGTGACAAAAGACACTAAAGGTAATAACCTGTCGACTTAGACAAGCCATGGAGGACATCCGCTCATCAAGCAGCTCAACGTTAAGCTTGCAGTCCATCCACACGCAGTTGAGGAACAGCATGTGATGATGCGGAGAAATCAATTGGATCACGTGAAGAGTGCATAAAGATACTAACCCGAATCGTCCTGGTGTATGCAGAGAAGGTGCTCACGTGCTCTCGGTCTGTCGCATCTTTCCATTCCCATTGCGGACATGCATGTAACAGAGACTATACCTCTTCTTTCTCCGCCGTCACATTTTATCAACTTGGAAAAACCTGTCTTGTGGTCAACGGGAGTTCAGATGCTCTGGATCGAAACGGGCATTGTATGGAGGGTTGGAAGCATGGGATGTTGTGACTCACGAGCTCTGGAAGACAAAAGCGGATGGTCAACTTCTCCTGGAGCTTCCAAGCCAACCATGTGAGCGGTGTCTAGTATTCTTGCATGTTGATGTCCGTCAATGCGCTCACCTGTGCTTCTTGTCGAGTTCTCTCATGGCCGTTGCTGTCCTCAAAATGGTACACAACAAAGCACTTGGCTACTGGTCGAACTATTTCTTTACATGCAACAGGGCATCTACCAGACTTCTCATATTTCGAGAATTACAACGTCCGTGCAATACTTATGCTGCTTCTTCACCGCTCTAGTCACACGGGCCTTCGTTAGCACAAAGTCTATTGTCTGGACGTAATGTTCCTCCTAGCAAGATCTTCTCGATATCGTGCGATTTTATCACGTTGTCGTACTGGTCGAATCGGACACTTGCTTCTCGGGAATTTGAGATATCCAACCCAGACAACCACAAGCGACTATGAAAAATTCGATGACAAACTCGGGGTGTGTAAGCGCTAACCAATGGCAATACCGCCTCCACAACTGACTTCAGTTATGGACAAACTTACAAATCGAGATTTCGGTGTTTCTCTCTTTTCCCTTTTCCAGCCGGGAACTTTCCGATCAGAAGAAACCCCCTATCACGTTTGCCTCATTTTCACGGTGCTTGATTCTCGGGTTAGGCTGATAGTCTACACAGTGTGTGTGCCAAGCCATAACGAAGAACGCCATGTCGAATTGCGCAATCAGCCTCTTTGGCTTAATTGGTAACGCTTGCATCAAAGAATCGTAGCGGTAGATGGGAGCTGCCCCTTTACTTGACATGAGCAGAAGAAGTCTTTCATGAGATAATACTCTCAACAACGTTGAGCCGATCACTTCACGGCAATGTGGTGCTTATAGCGTCGTATAATACGGGCGAATATCAAGGCGGCACCAAAATACGATGACTTGATCGCGGATTGTCGGCTGATTTCTGTTACCTCTAGGTCAGAATTCGCTTTTACGTCAATCCTTTTGGGAACCACAATCGTCTAGACAGTGAGTTGGAAATGTATGATCAATGAAGATTGCCCCCTCGAAATCTGCATGTCAGCGCTCCGGCTTACCCGACTCGACGACACTATTGATTCAAAACACCAATCATACTGCAGTCTTACGTTTTGCATTTCTTGTCCTTATTCCTGCCCGGTTTAGTAATCCTACTGTTGCCTCAATCTGATTACAAGTCATTTTGAAAGAACGAAGCTGTGGTAAGTTGCAACCTCACTGACACGCATGTTTTCTCTTTCCTACCGCCTACACGAGGAATGAACTCCACAAGCAAGCCATCTTCGTGTTTGCCACTCTCTTGTCCGGCATACCTTCCCAAATTCTAGAGAAGATAATATATAAACCCATCGGTATGCCTTTGATCTTCAAGTCGCTCATCGAACTATCATCAAAGCCTTTTGAATAAGCAGAACCTCCAAAAAACCCCCAAAGCTAAATCCCAACTTCGCAAAGATGCTCTTTACAACCGTAACTACCCCTCCCCTTCTATTACTATCCGACCTTCGCTAACGACATCAAGACTCTGTCAACTTTAATCGCCCTCGCAACTCTTGCGAGCGCTGCCCCGGCCCCCGATACCAATGCAATCTCTATCCGCGTCAATGTGTACCAAGATACAACCTGCGCAGTCCCTGACGTCGAAGGCTACGTATTCTCTCACAAAAACGAATGCCTGCAATTCATTGAGCAAGAGGGAAGCGTGAAGGCGATGAGCAACAAGCAGGTCAAGGACGGATGCGTGCTCCAAGTCTTTGCCTCCACCGATTGCGAGAACGTTTTGGCGGCTATTACGCCGGACGGGACCTGCCAGACGCCATTGTTGGGGCCCGTGAGCAGTGGAATGTTAGTTGGCTGCTAAGAAGTTGTCGAACCAACCTAAGATGGAGAGAAGGGTCAGAAAGTACATCGACGCTCATTTACTTGCATTTTACATGTAAACTTTCATTCCTTACGTATTCGTTGCATTAGCCAAAGTCGGACCAAAGATCAATGATATATATCTTTGTGCCTCCAGTGCAGCTTCATTCATCGGTTTTTGGGGGGTATTTGTTAATCCATTTGCACAAGGTCTCACTAGGTGTACCGAAAACCACTCAAAGCTATCAAAGAGATTGAGCACTCCAATCTACACTTCTATAATTGTTTATTCCAGCCGTTTCCAAAGAGAATCGAAACGAGAACGAGGTTCATGTTTCGAGTCCGCGCTAAGATTAAGCGCATCCTAGACGAAGGCTGACGATGCGACGTCGAATACCAGGGGCATGCCGTTTCAGGGCTTTGCGCGGTCACGCACGTTACAAAGTATAGAAGGCCCTGGGGCTGTAGAACACCAACAGGATAGGCAGAAGCCGATTAGATTCCATCCTCGACCCACCAACAATCAGGCAACTGTTCGAGCGTCGGTTGCAGAAGTCGTGGCACAGGTTCTAAATCTGTCTTTTCTCTCATCCTCAGGACCTACCTACTTCTTTATACCAACCAACACCTGTTTCAATAGTGCATAACCGCCTGCATCGATGTTACGGTATGAATGGCTATAGTACTGAGTATCAGATGCTCAATTTGGGGTAGTTATCTTTCGATATGTGTTTTCGTGGAATGTGCGACGCACTTTTTGCAACCAACCCTTGTGCCTTGAAGCCATCAGAGGTTGATATGGCGAAGCAGACCATTATTCGTTATCTCTCTATGTTCCCCAAGGCCACCTCGGCTTGAAGAAGCTTGAAGTTGGTTGAAGTGGTGAAGGATGCGGGGGCCGAAAGATGCGGGCCAAAAATTACCTTGAATCCTCCAACACAACAGTACTCGCTCAAAGAAGAAATTCCTGCGACTCGTCCTTCAACATGAGTCCGTTTACAAGGTTGCTGTTTTTGGGTCACGATACCCTTGATAACCCTACTCCATACTTTGGTGGAAGGCTGCGTTCAAGACCATGCGGCAAGACCCTGTCGCCCCTCAGGTCCCTCGCTCTGTGTAAGAGATTCCGGGCTAGGCAGAAGCCACCACTAAATGCAACTCCGATCGACTATCAAGATGTGAGGAGATCTACTCCCCAGATACCAAAATACTCTACGACTTTCTGACAAACTCCTTCAAGGAGGAAGTGCTAAGGGGCTCACCACCGCCTGGAGTAACAATGATGCCAACGTCTTTGAGCTAAATGACTGCGCCGAGCCATATTGCAGCAGCAACCGCGCTCTATTCAAAAACCTGAATGCGATCACATAATCAATCACTTCCACCTGATCGACCTTGCCCCTCGGGTATGCCTTCGACGCTTTCGGGCTTCTGTGTGTCGAATGTTCAAACCTGGACCCTATAGATGACTTGATTCCGGGGGCCTTGCAGCAGAGGTTTTTTGTATCTATATCCTTTAACCGTAACGCCGCATCGACATTAGCTTCTGTAAAGGAATCTAGTCTCATCAGATGAGACGGCATCACAGTGGCTCATTTATCAACATGGATGCCGTCGAAAAGACTTAGCCCAGGTCAGGATGTCATCCTGAAGGATGACTGCGTCTCCCACGTTGCTACAAGGCCGAGCGTCATTTGATCGAATTCATAACCCTAAAAATGGCTCCTTCTGAGTGATCCATATCTGTGTATATCTTTTCCATATATAAAGGCGGCATGGACAAGCAGTCAGTTCCAATTCTTCGTACATCTTACCAGATCAAATACGTGTGCATTTTCTTTTCCCATCTCATAACTATCTAAAATCCGTCATCCTTCGGCCTCAAGATGAGGGTCGCCCATACGAATCGGCTCAATGGAGCTACCGCCACGGGCAACATAGCTAAATATGTTATCATTACGCTCATGACGTCCTCGCTCGTGGGCGTAGTGGCCGCCGCGGATACATATGTTATATATCCGAACGATGGATCGAACACTGACCAGACCGGTGCTATCTATCAGCAATTGCAGGGCATTGTCAATGGCGGCGACATCTTTACATCGAGCTCTCACCAATTTGGTGTAAACTATTGGAGAACTGACTTCACCTCGGGAGATGCTGATACCATGAAGGGCAATCAAGATGTAAGCGCCGAAGGGTATCGATTGGTAGTTGTTTCTACTAACAACACAAGGTTGCCTCTGTTGAATTATCCTGTAAACAGGACTGCTACGACCCTACCACCTTTCCCGTGTCGCACGCCGAACTTGAACCCGCCTCGCATGTTGGACTCCAACGGCGTATACCGACAGCTCAACCCAATGCTGCGGACGAGATGGTATTCATTTCCCAAGAACAAGGCAAATCGTTAGCAGATATGAACCACCAATACCTTTACGATGACATTGCTGGGGACGGAGTGACGGTTTACATCCTTGATACAGGCGCGGTCCTGGATAGAGACGTTCGTAGAGGCTCTTTTGTTTGATCTTAATCCATCTATTGACAAATCACTCTATTATAGGAATTCACAAAAGGGGAAAACGTCGCGCAAAAAGTGCGATGGATCAAAATTGGCGGCGACCAGCAGCCCAGCGACGATTCAAGTGTCAGTGAAGATGGAACAGGTGGTAAAGGCCATGGAACTTGTATGTTGAGCAAAGTTGCAGGAGACGTCTATGGTGTCGCGAAGAAGGTAAACCCAGTGCTCGTTAGGGTTCCGCGTTTTGCCAACAAAGAGAATTGGCTTGATGGCCTTAGTGCTATCACCGACGATCTCGGAGCCCGCAGCGACAGAGGTGCGAAATCAGTGCTCAGCATGAGCTTCTACTATCCCCCAGACCAAGTAAGCCCCGCATGGGTGCGTATGGCCAGAATACATCTCCGATGGCACGCGTCACAGGGGATACTCCCTGTGACAGGATCAGGAAATACCGGTGATGTGAGTCACAAGCTTGGGATCCTATACCGATTCCGCGACTAACAAGTCTATGTCTCCAGTTTGAAATCACTGGATATCCAGCTGTTTGGGGGAAAGGCGAAGTCACAGAGCTACTTGTGGTGGGCGCGACTGATAATTCAGGTGCCCCATGGTATAAATCCTCTAGAGATTTATCTGGCATCCCATCGGTGTATGCCCCAGGGGTCGATATTTCGTGCGCCGATGCCTTGAATGGGGGTACTATTAAAACTTCTAGTGGTACTTCTGATGGTAAGCTAGTTCTCACTTTGCGAATTTCCTGACTGGGACCCTTGGTTCTAACAGTACATAACTATAGCTGCCGCCACAGTGGCTGGACTCGCCGCGTACTTTTGGGCTCTGACCGTACCAAAGACTTTCACTCCTGAGCAGATGAAAAATTATATTACAGACCTTGCATATCCAAGAGACGTGCAAAATAGTGTCCCGGCTATCTATAATCAGTTTCAATCCTCGAACGGCAGGGCGCCGGGTGCAACCTGCAGGGTATCGTACGTATTTTGATGATACGCTCTGCTCCGGATGGATTGCTGACAGTGTGACAGGGTGGATCACCCGGGTTCTTGCGATTGTCAAATAGACGGAGACCCAAGCATACCTTCCTGGTCAGGTGTACAGGGAATAGACTGTTAGATTGTTCTTGTCAGGCGTCCATTGACCGCTTCACGGTCCTGACTTTCTCTTAGCGTGTCATTATGGTGGAAGGTTTTGGTTTTGCGCACGTTCGTGTTGGGTAAAATCTGGGATGGATCAGGGTCGGGGACAACTATGGATGTTTTCAATGTTGCGCGACAGCCTTTTCCAGTAGAGTCTGGAGTCTGATTTACTGTAAGTCTGTTGACTTTTTTCAGCAGACGATCGTTCAACGTCGTATTACGTTTGCGTAAACAAGAACAAGATTTCATGATGCGCCTAAGCTCAGAGAGATTCGGGGGAGTCGAGGTATTTTTTTCGACCCGAGTGGACATTCAGTGCCTACAATCGTGGGGTCTAAAGTCTGAATGATATTGAAATACAAGGGCTAGTGTCTTGCATTTGTTCTACCACCTGATTAGAACGCAACTTCCTTGGGAATTGAAGGGAATCAACCTCTAGAATCACAATCTCCTTGCTCCACACCTTCAACTCAATCCAAGTCTTGGCGATAGTCGCTACCAGACTCCCGCCCTAATCCTCTCGATACACTCTCTCATGATATCCTTCCATAGCATAAACCGCGGCCCTCTATCCCGACGCGCCACTTCCAAGATCTCCACGCCCTTAAAAACTCCCGCCAACCCCATCACCGCATCCACCAACCCCTTCCTCCTGCCCTCTCCCTCCACCGGCGGCCCCACAAAATCTACCACAAAATTCACACTCCTGAGCCTCGGCACCTCCCTTACCAACGCATCAAACGCCTTCCCCCACTGCTTTTCGGCACGCCCCCCTTTCCCATCCATGCGCAAAACAACGTGAACGGTCACATTCCGTATCAACCGCACCGCCCTCGGACTCAAGCTGCCCAGAAAGCCGCGCACGAGCGCGGCGTCCAGGTAATGCGGAAAGCCGAATCTGAAATCCGAGTAGAGCACGTCTTCGGCTTCGACATGGATTTGGCGGTTCACGAGTAGCAGCGGGGTCATGCGCGAGGTGCCCCAGTAGTACTCGTCGGGGCGCTCTTTGACGTCCTTCTTGTGTGTGGCGGAGATGTCGACGAGGACGAGGGTGAGGTCGAGAGAGGGGTCGTTGCGGGGAGGCGGGGGAAGGAGGGCATGGTAGATGATGCGGAGGCGGATCTCGACTGGGAGGCGGAGGAGGTGGGCTTTGGAAGGAGTAGTGACGGGAGGACAAACGGGTTGGGAGGGGGACGGGGAGGAGGTTTGCGTGTTTACAATGTTCATGGAGACGGATAAGCGGACGGAACTCGGTGTTTAAAAGAAGAAGAAGCTTTTAGAAGAGCAATAGGACGGCTCAGCGAAGACTGGAGCTATTCGCGACGTAAAGAGGCAAGCTTGATCTGAAGAAGCGAATTGCACACTCAACTGGATGCTACGAGCTGTGCAGTACCATTAATTTTTATCTTACGAAGCAGGTACAGTACAGTAGGTCGGTCGAGGTTCATACAACTCTCTATCTATTACGGGACCGCGCTAAGATCAAGCGCGTTCCCAGACGATCCAGAAGGCTGAGCGAGGTGTGACGTCGTATCCAAAGGAGATCCATTACAGTCTGTACAAAGAAGTGATCACTTCATGGGATACCATACCTGGGAGTCGAGGAGGCTCCTCCGAAATAGTAACCGCTTGTACTGGTAGTAATGGCACACGTCGATGAGCTGGCCGTCGATCTTTCACGAGCGGCAAACCCCCGAAATAGAAATAGCGTGGCGAATCTCGCGGATTGAGAACCAACATCTGGATATACTCCTGTCAGGGCAAACGTCAAAGCATGGGTTCAAAACTCTATCTCTGTATCAACCTGCAAAACCACATCGAGTGGTTCAATGTGCATGCAGCATCGGGAATCTTGTAAAGCTCATGTGTTCTATATGTGGGTAAATGTCCCAACCGGGATTTTGCAGCAGCGAGCCTCAAACGTCAATCACTATTTCCGTTTTTCCTCTCTTTCCAACATCTCCTGTCAGCTTCGTGAAGGGACCGCCAACCGTTCCTGTGGGCCTGGTGCATAAACCTTCGACTCCACCGTAAGTCCGACCTGCATATCATGCTTTTTGATATCTCCCGGTGGAGGGGAGCTCTGCATGTTCTCGATCGATTATGCCATTGGGATCTGCGAGATGAAGATTCAAGGAGCGACAGCACAGCTGAGCCTTGCCTGGCAATCTGACATCTCTTATATTTGATATGTTATCCCTCGATCTCTGTCGCTGTTTCCGGCTGTACATATCTGCTTGCAATTAGATTATTTTCTTTCCTTCTCTTCTCTTCTTCCACATGGTAGTTTAGAACGTTGTTGGGATTTCTTTTCGTGTTGGCAATGTCTCAATTGCTTTCCTTCCTTCTTTACCTATGCCTAGCTCTACCCATTGTCGCCCTACCACATAATTACGACAATTCCAAACGGGGTGTACCCTACTTCACCGGCGTCTCTCCTCCTACCACAAATCCTGATATCCTCCGAGGTGTCAACATCGGCGGCTGGTTGATATCAGAAAAATGGATGACCCCCCACCTCTTCTCTGGCCCTTTCGCAGAAGCCAGTGACCAATGGACTTTTGACTCCACGCCTGGCGCCGCTGAGGCACTCCAAAACCATTGGTCTACTTATTTCACTGAAGCTGACGTCTGGACGATAAAATCGTATGGATTCAACGCGTAGGCATTGCTCCTCCTCACCACCCCACAACCCTTTCAATTACTGATCAAACAAAACAGCCTCCGCATCCCTATCGGCTACTGGGCTTTCGACAATGCAAATACACCCTATCTCTCCGGCGCCTCAGACTACCTCGACCGCGCAATCTCCTGGGCTCGATCCGCCGGCTTAAAAGTCTGGGTCGACTGTCACGGCTCGCCAGGATCGCAAAACGGCTATGACAACTCCGGCCACGCTGGCGATGTCCTCTGGCAAGAACCATCGAACCTCAACCTCTCCATCAGCGTTCTTGAAACCATGGCCCAAAAATATGGCTCCGCCTCATACTCCGACGTCGTCATTGCCCTCGAAATTGTCAACGAGCCCATCTCCTACTCCCCCAACAACATCGCCACTACCCGCCAATTCGCCCAGGACGCCTACACGGCTATTAAAGCCGCCGCTACAAACCCCGCCCTCACAGTAGTCATGCACGACGCCTTCCAACCCCTCTCCACCTGGTCCGATCTCGCCACCTCTCTCTCCCCCACCCCCGGCGCCTTCGCCCTCGACACCCACCACTATCAGCTCTTCGCCCCCACACCCCCAACCCTCAACCAACCCGACCACATCTCCCTCGCCTGCATCCAGCGCTCTGCCCTCACATCCACCGCCCCCAGCTTCCCCACCTACATCGGCGAATGGACCGCCATCTCCAACATTTGCGCCAACCCCGACGGCAGCACCTCCGCAGGCACGACTTGCGACGTCCCCGGGTGCCAGTGCCAGAGCGCGCCGCTGGAGGAGTGGAACGAGATGCTGGTGCAGCAGACGAGGAGGTTCGTGGAGGCGCAAATGGAAAGTTTTGAGCAGGGTGGGGCGAAGGGGTGGGTACTGTGGAGTTGGGAAGGGCCGGGCGGGTGGGGGGTTAGAGGTCTGGTGGAGAAGGGGGTGGTGCCGCAGCCGTTGGAGGATAGGTGGTTTGGCGGGGAGTGTTCTTGATGGGGGAGGTGGGGTATTGGGGCAGCGGGTGGGAGGGGGGACGTGGTTTTGGCGATACGTTAGGGTGCATAGCCAAGGGCGTTTGTTTTTTTTTGGCTGGGTGGATGTGCTGGGGTTTTGGGCTTCAAGAAGGCTGGGGCATTGCGATCAGTGTTGATGTTTTATTTATAAAATATTTTGCTTAACGGCAGATGAGAACCTCACCTGCACAGAAGATGAACTAAACGCACAGATGTAGAAACATCCAGAAGAAGGAAAGAAAATAAAAACTTTAGATATAGCAGAAAAATGAAATGCTTTGAGCGACCCCTTTTCTCTTTTTCTCAGCAAGGAAACCCCCCTTTCCACGAAAACCTCCCCAATTTTCCAAAAAAAGGAACTTCTTCCTCACCCCAGGGGAAGAGAGGGAGAGGGCTACTATACTGTAGCTCCCCCCCCCCCCCAGACAACTAACTAACTAACTCCCCCCCCTCAAAAGGGAAAATTATTCCTCTCGCAAAAACATTTTCTCTTGTGCAAAAGCCACCTTTTCTGAATACTTACTGTACATATATACATACTTCCCTAACATACGTACGTGCTGTAACAACCCTCCACGCACGCACGCACCCGGAAAGAAGAAGAAGCAGAAGAAGAAGCAGAAGAAGAAGAAGAAGAAGGAGGAGAAGAAGAAGGAGAAGAAGAAGAAGAAGAAGAAGAAGAAGAAGAAGAAGGAGCAGAAGAAGCAGAAGAAGAAGAAGCAGAAGAAGCAGAAGAAGAAGAAGAAGAAGAAGAAGGAGCAGAAGAAGAAGAAGAAGAAGGAGCAGAAGAAGCAGAAGAAGAAGGAGCAGAAGAAGCAGAAGAAGAAGAAGAAGAAGAAGAAGGAGCAGAAGAAGCAGAAGAAGAAGAAGCAGAAGAAGCAGAAGAAGAAGAAGAAGAAGAAGAAGGAGAAGAAGAAGAAGAAGAAGAAGAAGCAGAAGAAGAAGAAGAAGAAGCAGCAGATTGTAAATACAGTCAGTAGCTTCGAGATGGTGCATAGCTGCACTGGTAGGGGAAGGGAGCGGGCGGGATACGGTGGAAGTTTGAGGGAGGGGGAGAGAGATAGGGGAGGGTGGTAGGTAGGCAGGTGGGGTTTTTGCGGATGGGGAAGAGGGATTGTGGGGGGTTGGGAGGATGGGAGGGGAGGGGAGGATGGGAGGGGAGGGGAGGGGGAGATTGGGGGGCGGATGTTGAGTGCACGATACATGAATCTCGCGTAATTATTTAAAAGGAGGTAATTCCACACAGACACCCTCCCCCCCCCCTCATCAAAGCACCCCCATCGCCAACCCCCACGAACTACGTATTCCACAAACACTCACTCAACCCCAACAAACTCTCGCCCTCCCTCCTCTTCGCCCTCACGCTCTCCTCCCGAACCTCGCTCCTCACCCCCTCGCTATAACACAACTCCACCAGCACCTTCATCTCCTCCAGATCAAAGCCCAACCCTTCCCCTTTATCCGACGACTCCTTCGCCCTCGCCACAATCGCATCCGCGCCCTCGGCGAAGAGGTTGAAGAAGTGCGTGGAGCGCGGAAGCGCGGAGGCGGGCTCGATGGCTTTGAGGTTTTGCTGCAGCACGAGGATGTTGAGCTGTATACGGGCGCAGCCGTAGGCGTTCATGGCGGGGATGCGGGAGGCGCAGCGGACAAGGTAGGTGTCGCTGAGGGAAGCGAGGCCGGTGGTTGTAAAGGCGTGTTCGGCGGAAGGAAGGTAGGTGGTGAGGTTGTCGTCGAAGGCGAGGAGGTCGGCGTTGAGGGCGAGGATGCTGGGGTCCGGGTCTTGCGCTGGCTGGGAAAGGAGGTATGGGGCGGCAAGGGTGCGGGTGAGCATGTGGATGATACCGCAGCGGATGTCGAGGTGGAGGGTTAGGAGGGCGGTGGTGGCGAGGGAGCGGAAGGAGGCGAGGATCCCGTCGAAAGCGGGGGCGGTTTCGGGGGTTAGGACGAGGTGAATGGGGGTGTTTGAGGTGGAGGAGAGGGGGGTGGGGGTGGCGAAGAGGGTCCAGCGGCGGGTGGGGTGGGGCTTAAAGGAGTCGCGGTTGGGTTGGTTTTGGTCGGGTGTGATATAGCGAAGCTGAGTGAGACGGGTGGAGAGATATTGCATGCTGGCGTAAAGCGTGCAAAGGGCTGCAACTGATCTGCGGTCCGAGATAATGTCGAAGGGCTCCAGTGGTGTTTCATTGGTTCTAGATATAAGAAGGTCTATTTCCTTGTGTAGGAGACCATCTTTCTCTGAAATATCGCCCTGCCAAAGCTTCTCGACAATATCTCTCAAACCTCCAGCTTCTGCCATTGCAGCCGCAGCTTTCAGGCTGGCTCCGTCTTCAGACTGTGTTCGCACCTTTGTCACTAGGCCTTTGTACCACTCACAGCACTTGTTGTAGTAAGCAACCAGCTGTGATATAATCAACTGCGTGAACGCCTGATCCTGGGGTATAGTGTCGAGTAATTTGCAGAACGCCCGAATTAACGCATAAAACGTTGATGTACCTTTAAATATTGGTTTCAATGCATGGTGAGACCATTGAGGATCTTGTTGAAACGCGTCCATCTCCATGAACGACTGAGTGCAGAGTTCGGTCAATGTCTCTTCGAGCTGTGGATGGAACACGTTCACAAGGAAATCATCAAGGAATGATGTAAGAGTGCTTATTGCAATATCTGAATCTGGAGGTACGACGTCTTTCAGACTCTGGAGAAAGGATAGCGACGGTGGTAGCAGGAGACTTATATTGAAGACGCTCGGCTCAATTAGGAGCTTGTGCCCTGTAAAAGGACCATCGGTAACAACTGCGCTCTTATTATAGCTCACGCCCGACCGTCTTTGAGACTTGGACACAAGTCCAGGCACAGATGCTTGAAGAATCTGATCCAGCTCTTCTTGCTCGGCGACTAGATACTCGGATGCCTTATCAATATCGGCGAACTTGAAAACCCTCTTGGTCTTGTCACGTGGATGTCTTTGGAAGATATTCGTTTCTGTTGTGGATGGACCACCAGCCCTGTATGCTTGACTGCCGTCTGTTGCCAAATAGTCATGGAGTAAGGACCGCATTTCGCTTTGGTAGAGCTTCCATAATTCCTTGAAACCTCCTTTCAAGGTCTCGGATTGCCTCAATCCTTCACGCTTGATTATGCCAGCTACCACATCATGCACAGCTCGATGTCCCTCAGCAATGGCTTCAAATTTCGAATACAGCGTCAGAAGGAGATCATTCACAACGTCAGTTTTGGCACTGCTGCCATCCAAATTGAAGTCCGAAATCTTTGGATCGCCATTCCGGATACCTCTTGTATAGGCTGGATGACGAATATTGACCTCTTGATTCGTCCGGTCGACAATAGCAAATAGCTCGATTGGTAGTCGTTGTTCGATGCGATCAACGGCGATATCCAAATGACCCAGCTTGTTTAAGGACTCAATTAGCATATGTATGTAATGGAAACTGTCGGCTTCCGGGTTCTCAGATGCGTCGTCACCCAGCTAAAAAAATCAGCATATGGCATTAACAGTCATGCAAGCTGGGCTTATTGCCTACTGGGTTAGAGGTATCTAAATCATCGAGAAATCGGTAAAACGGCCTTTCCCAAGAATTTGGTAACATTAGTGCACCAGTCGTGGATAAAGCTGTGCTCGTTGGATCTGGCGTATGTGGTTTCCACCGATCATGACAGTATGGTGATTTCAAATAGAGGTGGTCATGAAGCTCTTCAATCAAAATATCTGTCATAGACGTCTCTTGATTGGTAAAATATATCCTGAGGTCCATCAAGGCCCCGATATTTTCTAACTCTGACTTTCTAATTATCCTCAGCGCGTCTTGTAACAGATCAACAGCCGGCAAGAAATGCTTTTCAGAAATACGAGCGTCCAGTTGTTCGGGTACCGATTGCAGCTTTTCAATCTGTCCTACGATTTGAAGCATTTCGTCATAATTCTGGGACGTCGAACCAAGTACCTTAAGTTCCGGCTTCGTCACCATAAGGTTTGACTTTGCGTCAATCATCGAGTCCCTCAGCGTTCTTACACGGTTCTGCGATGTGTAGATACTTGACTGAATCTTATGAAAGGTTCCAATGGAGCTATTGAATCCCTGATGATGCTCGTTCACGATTGCCTTCAAAGCTTTCTGAAGCTGCTTGCTCGTTTTTTGGAAATCATGATAATCATTCCCGCGACCAAGGGAGCTGTGGTCCATCAATTGTAAGGCAATGTGTACAGGAACACAGTCATCCTGGGTCAATACTTCCCACTTATCGTGGATATGTTCTAGCACACCTTCGATTTGTTTTCCCCCGGGTCCAGTGCCATATAGCCTTGCATTATCCTGGTCCTGCTCATTTCCCTCCCTACTTCTGTTGTAGCTTTCGCCTCTTTCAGGCCTTGAGCGCGCAAAATAACCGTTTGTATCGTGGCCATAGCCTCGACGACTTGGAGGAGGTTGGATTTCAGCGACTGCTGGCGCTGAAAGGTTGTCATTCATAAGGTCCCCATATCCTTCTCCACGAGGTTCCCGAGCCCCGTCTTGACTGTCATCACCATACCGATTCCCAGGCCTTTGAACAAAACTCCCGTAGCCATTTATGTATCCATTGCTGCCGTTTTGCGAATGCGACATCGTGGCTAAGGCGGCATTCAGGGCATCAGCTAGCCGTCGAGGGTGACGCGCTGAAGGGGAATACTGGTTCTCATGCTGAAGATCCGGCTTCAACACCGACGGCACTTGACTGCTGGCTTTTCCGCAGTGTGTTCACCACTGTTCAACAGATGCAAGATAGTATCCTCCCACGCTCCTTGTTGCGTCTAAGCCTGGTGTAGCGGTCCGTCCCGCTGAATGAGGCGCCTCCAACGTTTCTGGTTATAGGTAGGGTACTTTTGCTTGTCCAGCATCTGGAACTCCAAGGTAAGAGATTCAACTGCGTAGTATTCGTCAGGCTGTCCTGATGGATGATAGTCTACATCGATATCTACTTCCTGGCCTTGGCTGATATATGCGAGTAGTTTTCTGCTTTTCATATGGATCTCACGATTTGGCGCCTGACTAAGCAGCTTTGATATTTTTCCACCTAGAACTACCTAACAATGGAAGACTAAGGTACCTAGACTGTGAGTCATTTGATTTCCTAGTTATGATGGGGAAAAGCAAGGCGACCATGTCATGGTACTCCCGAACTGAATAGAGGATTGTAGGAATCTCAAGATCCGAAGGAGACGAAATGATCATTCCTAATCTCTGGAGCTATCTTAATTTCTATTAGGAAGAAGAAATCATAACTCCCGAGCACGTATCAAGTCTTGGATTACCAGAGACTCAAACGTACAAGTATTTTATGTGTTCTAAGTGTTCCTAGCCTGCATGTTTTGATCATTTGGAATAAGAATTTCACCTGTTTTCATCAGTTAGAATACTCAAAATCCAGTTATCTACTATCTGCGCGACCGAACCAATCATGGCCGGTTTAAGCAAAGCAGGTCAGTACCACATTGTACGACAAGAGAATGGAGGATAGCATTTCTAACAACTCTGCAGGAAAAGCGTGGAGGACGGCATCACAATATAAATATTTCAGCCAGACCCGCCAATACTCCGCTCCGGTAGACGGTTCCATTCCCGCCGCCAAGCAAAAGTACGTCCCAACATCAGGGACCTACCCTGAAGGCTTCCTCGTATCCGGAACTCATGTCGGCGTCAAAGCGAGCAACACACGTTTCCCTGACCTAGCTCTCATAACATCCGAAACTCCCTGCTCCGCTGCCGCTGTCTTTACCCAAAACCCCTTTTCCGCCGCCCCAGTCACAGTCAGCCAAGATGTTCTTCGGAAACGCGCCGGAGAAGGCATCCGCTCTATCATCATCAACGCTGGCTGTGCCAATGCCGTCACCGGCCAAGGCGGCATCGAGGACGCCCGCAGTATGGCCCGCACCGTGGACTCACAATTCTCCAATCCCCCACCCACCCCCAGCAGCACCCTCGTCATGTCCACTGGCGTTATCGGCCAGCGCCTCCCCATTACCAAAATCCTCTCCGCAATCCCAACCGCCCACTCCACTCTCTCCCCCACCCACACCTCTTGGCTCGCCGCCGCCCGCGCCATCTGCACAACCGACACCTTCCCTAAACTCCTTTCCACGACCTTCACCCTCCCTTCTAACCCGCAAATCACCTACGCCCTCGCCGGCATGACCAAAGGTAAGTCATCTATTTTATTTTCATTTCCAAATCTAAGAATATATGATTGAATAAGTTTCATTATGAAATTTAACTCGAAATATAGGCGCCGGCATGATCCACCCTAATATGGCCACCCTCCTTGGTATCCTCGCCACCGATGCCCCCATCCCCGCCTCCACCCTTTCGCCCCTCCTCACCCACGCCGTCCACCGCTCCTTTAACGCCATCTCCATCGACGGCGATACCTCCACCAACGACACCGTCGCCCTCCTCGCCAACGGCGCCGCCGGCGGCTCCCCCATCACCTCTCTCTCTTCCCCCGACGGCATCGTCCTCCAAGACACCCTCACAGCCTTCACGCGCCAGCTCTCGCAGCTCGTCGTCCGCGACGGCGAGGGGGCTACGAAATTCGTCCACATCCGCGTCACCTCTGCCCCCAACTTTGCCTCCGCCCAGCTCATCGCCGAGCGCATCGCCACCTCGCCGCTCGTAAAAACGGCGCTGTATGGCGAAGACGCCAACTGGGGCCGCATCGTGTGCGCCGCGGGCAACACGCGGAATATTTGCCCTGGCTCCGTGAGGCCGGAAAAGACGAGTGTGAGCTTTATCACAGAAGAGGGGGAGAGCGAGAGTGGGGTAGGGGAGCTAAAAGTGCTGGTGCATGGGGAGCCGGAGGTTGTAGACGAGGAAAGAGCGAAGCGGGTGCTGGGTAAGGAGGATATACGGATTGTGGTTGATCTGGGCACTGGGACCGAGGAAGGGAATTATTGGTTTTGCGATTTGAGCCATGGGTATGTGACGATCAACGGGGATTACAGGACATAGGGACATGACGGGATAAGGAAAGGTAACAGACTGGGCCTTGGATGCTGGGTTGGATGAAATACTCTGCGATCGATCCATCCAGGTGATGCGATGTCTAGCTGACCAAGTTCGTCGGGATGGCAAAGGCATGTTTCTTCCTGATGTGACTCTATAGAAGAAGATCGAGGATCAGATATAAACGCAGACCAAGTCTCTACATCTGCTTTGATGATCCAACAAATTTCTTTCCATATAGATCCATATGACGACTATAGATATCTTCAATCCGCCCAGTCCAATAATAGGATTATTACTCGTACATATCTACAGGACATGCGAGGCTACACATATAGGCTCGACAGTCGTTCTTCCAAGATTGTGTTTATTATCACGGATTGGATAGGTATATGCACTGAACAAGTCTCCAACTTTTAGCGGCCTCTCTCCTAGCCCATCACCATCCCCTTCAGACCGGCCATGTCCCCCTCCTTGGCTGCGATCTCAAAGTATCCGTAAATGATACTGTCAGAAAAGGACAAGCGTCAGTAGAGTCCTTAATCTCCTCGCAAAGATTCAAACTTACGTAACAGCCAACAAAATTCCCGTTCCACTCCCCAAGGCTCCCATCAAGTCACTCGCCACACTCAGCCCCCCGATACATGCGCCTCCAAACGCCGCCGCCGTCGGAATCACCCTCTTCAACTCCTTGTACATACTTTGCTCTCTGTGTCCAGCCATGACAAGTCCTTGCTCCTTAAGCTGCTTGGCGACGTCACGGGGTGCCGAGCCGGAGACTTCGATCCAGGTCTTTGAGAAGATGGCGCAAGCGACAAGCATGAAGGCGATGTAGATCGCGGTGTGGACGGGGTCAAGGAGAGCTTCAGTGAAGTCTGCAAGGTTTTCAATACACGAGAAACATGGTTGGGGGCAAGGAGCGGAGACTTACTCAACGGAGGACTCATGTAATAGGCAATTCCAGAAGTAGCGTAGAGTTGAGCAGAGCCTTCGCGGGGTTCCCAGACACCCAGAAGCTTAATGAGGAGGTTGTCGGAGAAGCGAGAGTACATCATTTGGCTGACGAGAAAGATGTTGGACGACAGGGCGGATTGAAGCATGATGGGCATGTTGGACGTGTAGAAGAGACGGACGGGGTAGGAGCCGCGCATTCCTCTGTGTTAGGACGTTAGAAAAGTGATTTGGATGCCACTATTCTCAGGTGGCAGTGTAGGTTTGGGGGCTATCTACCTTTGCCTGCTGCTCTTGACAGGTATTTCGACCCGGAATCCTTGGAGATAGATCACCGCAGCAAAGACGATAAGGGTAGCCAGGAGGTTCATGACATTGGGCAAATTCTGCCTGTAGAATGCTTCACGGAGAGCTCTTTGCTTATCAGGCCATGTAAGGAGAAGATGGAAGAGCGCAATGACGGCTCCTTCAAATTCAGGTCCTCGGCCAGTGTTGATAGTTGTGGGAGAGAAAGCCTTCCAAATGATGGATTCGCAGATGTTGGTAGCGATGAAGAGAGAGATACCACTGCCTAAACCATATCCCTTTTGGAGGAGCTCATCCAGAAGAATTACAATGAGACCAGCGAGCACCAATTGGACAACCAAGAGCACACAGACACCAGCGCCAAGATCAGATGGCTGTCCATAGAGACCAGTCAGGACGTAGACACAGGCTTGACCGAACGAGAGAATGATAGCAAAAAGCTTCTGAGCGGTCTGATAGAGTTCGCGGTCTGTTTTTAAGTCCAAATTGACATCAATTAAGTGGGTGCCGGCAAGAAGCTAGAATCCAATCAGCATGGACCTCTGAATTATCCAACTTGTCTATGCGTACTTGGAAGAGCATGCCCGAAGAAATGATAGGTGTGATACCAAGTTCCATCAGCGTCCCCCTGTTACTGGCTAACATCATTCGAAGCCAGTAGAGGGGATCCGAGGTATCTGATCTGTTGCTGTAAGCCAAACAGTATACCCAAACCCGTTCCCTGGGCCACTCACGATACAATTCCATATAAGGGCATCTGGCTCATGACCAGAAAGATGAGTAAAGTTAAGCCCGTCCACATCAACCTGGTAGATATCAGCAAGTGCTGTAGCGTAAAAGAGGACTGGAACGTCAGACTTTTGGTTGAATGGGATCTTGTTTTCTGGGCTTGCCACCTCTGGTAGCAGAGGGGTGAAGGGTTTGATCAAATCGAGAAATCGTACTGCGCATAGCAGATATGTCAGCTTCAATACATCATAAAGGGTGCCCCAATTGGAGAGGTAGGAATTGACTTACAGCCGCTCATGGTCGAGATGGTGCCGCAACGCGGACTTCAGCGTTCAAAGATCTCCGTAGTAATCTCAAAAGATTGAACATGGAAGGTGCTTCTCAGCGCCTACAAAGATGTCGGGAAAATGAGTAACGAAAGGAGTGCTCGAATTCAAATGGCGGTGCTGGGAATTTTGGAAGTACAAGTCACTGCGAATTTGCCGAGAGGACACATTTCACGCTAGTGTGGTCAATACGTACAGGACCACGTCCCTCGAACGTTAATATGTTCAACAAGTGGACAATGAGATAGCGCGATGTCAACCAGTCTCCATGTTCTTGCGGAACGTAAAGAAATCACACCCTCTATGGAGATCTTCCTTGGTCGCTCTGCCTCAACACATATTCAAACCCTTCTAAGACCGAAGAAGATCCGAACAGAAAGAGAGCCAAATCCTAATTCTTCCACCAAGTTCACCTTGAAGGGAAACCATAGACTTCATGCACAAGCCTCCTCTCCGCTCGATCCCTCGTGCCGTTGACTACAACACGAGTCGTCTTCCAGTGCTGTCTAAGTATGGACAGCTCGTTGCAAGCGAAATGGATAATTTCCCATCGGCGGCATCTGTCCCTACAAGAACCATGGTCCAGGTTGAACAGGAAAGTCCTGAGTTTTGTTTGCTCTAAAAGGTTTTTCTTCCATTCCCATGAATATACGAGTTGGCGCATGAGTATCTTGTTATAGTTGCCTTCTTCCTCTTCAAGTCCCGCCAGAGAAGTGTCTATGATTGCGTGTCCTGTAGGCGCGGATGGAATGGGAGCACCAACTTGGTCGAGGAAGTCGAAACCCGTGACGAGGTGGCGGAACGATTTGATATTTGTATTCCAAAACTTGGTTGCAAGCTCACCCTTTTTCCATGGTTTGCATGCCGCGATGGAGTCTGATTCGTAGAATAGTCGCCATGTGTTCCCACCAAAAAGAACAGTCTTTGCTTCTTTCCCCACCTGTTTATTTACTTTGAGCAAGGCAAGGTCCGGCTTTTTCGGGCATAAAACGACGATCTTGTGCTGCTCTATGTTCTGATATGGATCAATTGCTCCATTGGCGACGACACAGTATCGGTAGATCATATCTCGAACCTCTCGAGGAAGCGCAAGGAATGCAAAGGGTTGGTGTGGTGAAAACTATTACCCATTTGTCAGTAAATCCCTTCATATTCGTGATCATAAGGCGACGCACCATGATGGAAACGATGCTGTGTATCAATGACTTCAACTTTTACGGTATCAAACGTCAAACCGTTCAGGAGGCTAATGGCTCGAGAAACACCGCTGCCGTATTGATGTTTGTATCTCTTATCTGACCAGCCCTTCGATGATACGCAGAAAGGTTGATGCAGATGTTGAGGAAATCGTCAACGCTGGGATTCACAATGCTAAACACTGGGGCTCAAGATCTCATTGTAGATCGGCCACTCTGGAAATACCTAGAGGAGAAGGAATTTGTGGAAAACAATGTGTTGACCACCTTGCAACGTGACACCAATCGAATCTCGAGCGCTCAGATTTATTATCGTTCACTTTTCAGCGCCAGCCTTCACTCAATCAAACCTACATACATGCTAAGCCTCTTGAAAAGAACAATAATACAAGACACGCGCCTCAATCATCAAGAAGCCTATTCACCGAGTCATTAGCTTCTCAAGCAGTAGAGTGTTACAGTCCGTCTCCTACGTTACAATCCATTAGGTATCTCTACTTTGGTCAAGTTTTTCGTCTGGCTCTCAAGCAGTCAAATCAAACACTGACTCCTATGCTGCTGTGGACTCAATTCAAAATTCCTCTGTCCAGAAATCTGTCCTGAAAAATGTCATACCCCAAGTACGCTTTCGATAAAAACAACAGCCAATACGACTCTAACACAAGACCCGACCCAAGAAACTCTTGTAAGAATCAACTTCCCTCAAAGATCAATAAAAAAAACAACAACCGTTCCCAAGCGTAGGAGGAGAAAACCCCTTCAGACCACAAGGCAACCGAATGCAATACACATCCCTCAATCATGAACATATCATTACCATCTAACCCTTACCCAGCTTCTCCAGCAGTAAACCTTAATAAATCGTTCTCCATGTCTCACTAAGATCTCATCTCCCGTACAACCATCCAAAGTCTCCTTTCGCAACAGAACGAAAGACACGTTACCTCGACTACCAAAATGGGTTTTGTATGGATCAAGCCATTAGCCAGTACAACTATATCGTCGAGTCCACGATTTGAAGAAGCCAAGTAAGTACTCCTCACGTATCCTGGAGATCTTTAATGTGACAGAACGGCACCTTGAGCATTAAGGGACCTCTTCAATCAAGTCGTCATCTCTTCGGACGGCCAAGAGCATAAAGACCCTCTCTATGCTATACTGCACCACACTGAACCATCCATGTATTCCTACTATACCATGTTCGCAGATCTGCTCTAATACAGGTCGTGCCTCGAATAGGCTTTCAGATGAAACGAGAGAAGATGTGAATTCTACACAAGCATTGATTGAGGATGCGCAGCCAATGAAAGTTGGTCGGTATAGTGGCTTGAAAAGGATGGCAGTTTTCTCCCGAGTGTGAAGGCGAAAAGATGCTTCTATGTACATTACAGATCTTCTCTCAAAAACCGAATACTTCTCTAAGCCAAGCCCTTTCCATGTACACAGAACGACTCATCCCCGCCTGTACCCCTCCTCACCACCCCCTCCCACTCATCTTCTCCCCCTCCCCTAACTTCCCAACATTCAACCCCACCATCGCCTCCCCTAGATCACTACTCACATCCGCCAACACCTTCGCATCTCGGAAATGCGTCACCGCCTGCACAATCGCCTTGGCCCTCTTCCGCACATCCCCGGATTTGAATATGCCGCTGCCCACAAACACGCCATCGCACCCCAGCTGCATCATCAGCGCCGCATCCGCTGGGGTCGCCACACCCCCCGCTGCAAAATTGACCACGGGTAGCCGTCCTAGCGTTGCAGTTTCCTTGAGAAGGTCGAACGGCGCGCCGATCTCCTTTGCCATGACGCGCAGCTCCATATCGCTCATGCCTTTGGCCTTGCTTATTTCACCATTCACTGTCCGCATGTGGCGGACGGCTTCGATGACGTCGCCCGTGCCGGCTTCGCCCTTTGTACGGATCATGGCGGCGCCTTCGGAGATGCGGCGGAGGGCCTCACCCAGGTTGCGGCAGCCACAGACGAAGGGAGTGGTGAAGGGGTGTTTCTCAACGTGGTGGACGGCGTCGGCGGGGGTGAGGACTTCAGATTCGTCGATGTAGTCGACGCCGAGGGCTTCAAGTATCTACAAGATAGGAATTTTAGTGACGGGGTTCTGGTTTGCGTGGAAGAAGACAACGAAGAGGAGGGAGGATTTACCTGACATTCGACGAAATGCCCTATCCTTGCCTTCGCCATGACGGGAATGGTAACAGTTTCCATTATATCTTTGATCATCTTGGGGTCAGACATTCGGGCGACACCACCCTGGGCTCTGATGTCTGCGGGGACTCGCTCAAGGGCCATAACGGCGCAGGCGCCGGCTTCTTCTGCTATTCTTGCCTGAGTCTTGTTAGTGATTCTCCTATTTAGTGTGAGTAGATGATTGGAGATGGAGCACCTGCTCAGCATTGACAACATCCATGATCACCCCACCCTTCATCATCTTTGCTAGACCGGCCTTGACAGTGAAGTTTGTGGAGCCATTCTTGCTTTCTCCGCCTGCTGGGCCGTGGCCGTTGGTGGAGGCGTCGTTTGTCATGTCGGAGGTAGAGTAGAATATATCGGTAAGAGATACGGGATGTGTGGTTGCGATCCTCTTCGCCAAAGTGCAGAATGCTTGACGAAGTAGTAGAAGTTGTGAGTCAATTGCTTTTCGTAGGAGTCAAAGAACTTTTGGTGGCGTGAGCAATGAACTTCTAGTACTGTAGACCTCTGGAAAGTGTGCAATAAGAACTGGAAAATGTAGGAATAGGATGCTAGAAAATATACGTGAAGAGACAATTAGGGAATCGAAGGAAATCTACTAGGTCCAGATGCAGTTTGTAGTATGACTCTTGATTGAGATCTTCATATCCGATTTCGCCCCGCCTACCTTGAAGATTAAGGTTATCTAATCTATACACCAACCGCGTATGGTTTAGTCGCTCACTGCGCGATGTCATCAACCTTGAGCTCCGGCTCTACCTAGAAAGTAACATACAGATTTTGCCATCACTCCGGCTGAATCTTCAGTTCAGATATAACACTACCCAGCAACCCCAGGCTTCCATCCAAGATCTCTCACTCACAATGGCATCCCCCTCCCTCCTGCGGCCAATCCTCCGCTCCCCGCTCGCGCTCGGCCTCGGCTTCACAGCAGCATTCGCAACGCACCAGCTTCATTCGCTACGGCGGCCTCTACTCTGCGATGCCTCACCTGCAGCAAGCATGCAAGACGCGTTTCGGACATATTCCGACGAGGCTAGGGTGCCTGTGTTCAAACATGGAAGACCGAATCCGGCGGCATACCGGCAGATTAGCGCGGGGAGCATAATAGGTATGTAAGGGTTGCTTCCAGGTAGTTTGGGATGGATGGGGAGAAGAAGCAAATGGCTGAGTGTGTGGCGTTAGGTTTACTCGGAGGAATAGCTGTGAGTACGTTCTCGAAAACGCTGGCACTACTGTTTGGGCTGTTGGTGTTTGGGGTGCAGGTCCGTATCGCCCACATATGCCGGGAGGACTGGGTGTAATGGATGCTAACTGTACGGCTTACAGTTCGCGGCATCGAAAGGAATAAACATCTTGCCGACGAATAGAATTCAGCAGTATGTCAAAGGGATAAATTTGCGGTCTGCAATTGAAGATAATGCGGCCTTCAAATTGAGTTTTGGTGCCACTTTCATATTAGCGTCACTTGCAGAATTCTGAATAGATATCCTGAAAAGAATTTACGTTTTGAGTGTTTAAAAAGTGCCGTCGCTATGCGTCTTGTAATTTACACCAGGGGTTGACCCCGTAAATACTATATCAGACTCATGCCTCATCTATCTTTCTTTAGGACGTGTATGAGAAATTAGTCCCTCGGCAGTTCATCCAGAACTCTTTGACAGCTTGATTGGTTCCTTTTGCGCCTCTTAAGCTGCATGTTAGTGTTAGTGTTAGGTTAGGTCAATCTGGGCGACTACTTACTTCATTATCTTTTGTATCCACATCCTCTTGTCCACAGGACCGACGTTCTGGCTTGGAAAGGTATCGCTGAAAAGGGCATCCGATAGCCACGCCTTTGCTTTAGGTTGAGCGGAAATCAATTTCTTCAGCGGGTCTGCAAGAGTATCCAACTCGCTTCGTGCGGCCTCTCCACCAATGTTTCGCACCAAGGCCTGACTTAATTTTGGGCCATATTCATCCATAGCGTTTCTCGTCATCATTCCAACTGTTTCTGATACGTCATGCTTCTGCACGAAAGACGCCTACACTCATGGCTTAGATAAGTTCGTGCACGAGTCAGGGAATTAGTGCTTACCCAGAATTGAGCGGCAGCTCGTTTGGGCATTATCTCAGCCGCCGTCAGGCAGCGGAGAGCAAATTCGAAGAGTAGAGGAATTGAATCGCAGCATTGTGGATGTGAAAATGCTTCCAGATAACGTGGAATCATCTTGGCTGCAAGTTCAATGCAGCTGGATGCAACCTCAGGGTCGATAGTGGGATTCCCTAAGAATTGTATGAGTGAGTCTAACTTTTCCACAAATGATTTTCCGCTTTCTCTCACCCTCCATGCTTCGGATCAAACTAAGGAGATGTACGAGGAATGACAAGGCAGCATCTCTCATGTCATTCTCCAAACCCACAGTGTGTCTACTGATTATAGAGCCAGCAGTGTCCAAGATGTAATCCAAACGTGCAGTCTTCAATCCGCTAGCAAGCACGAAGTCCGCCGTTACCTTGGTAGGAAAGACGAACGGTCCAGGAGCGCTTTCTTTGTAACCGGTACGAAGGATTTGGCAGCCTGCTTCCATTATGTCACTATCCCACTGCATCAGGCTGGTCACTGTCTCTAAGAATTGCACTATCTTGGCTTGTATGGATCCTCCTTTGCTAGCCGCCCAGACTGACATCCGCGGAGTTTCGGAGTCTAGGTCAATAACGATTTCATCAGGCACTTGAAGAGCTTTCCCCATGCTGACCAAACATCGGAGCGCACACAAACCGGCTGACTGCGCCTCTTCGGCTTTGCCAATTGACAATAAGTTGATACACTCATGAACTTCTGTTTCGACAGAGCAGAGTAAGCCAGACAACGGATCCATTCTCTCCTCTTCAGAGGGAAGCGCTTGAATTATAGCCGCAATAGCACCTATGACCTTCTCCTTAGTACTAGCTTCGACGCTTTCCCAAGTTAGAAGAGCCTCATACTGCCGCAAGAAGGCATTAAGTTCTGAGGTTAGTGACTTTCGGCAAGATGAGCATGTTGTGAATATAGCCTTTGCAGCTACATCGGTCAAAGAGGGAGTCGTTAGCGACTCGAACAGAAAGTTCAGCATCGAGGGTAAATATTCGGTATGTCTTTCAAAGAAAGAGGTATACTTTGTAATCATGTCTACGGCCGCTCGTCGTGTCTTCGAAGGTATTGATGATTGATTCGCCATGTCTGCAAACAATGAAGAGGTAAAGATTTCCGAGAGAACACTGTCAATGGAATCTTCGTCTGCGATACAGTCTGACAGTGCATTAATGCAGAAGAGCGTTGCCTCGAGGTGAAGCCAAGCGCCATTGCTGTGTGATTCCAGTGCAAGATCGGCGAAACGGTTGAAAATACCGATTCCAAGTATCGTGTACGATGATTGAAGTAAGTCTTCTACATCAGCTCGGAAGGCTTTGAAGCTCGTCCTGGCTTCAGAATCCCACTTCGATGCCAGGACATCAGTGGGGGGTAGCCGTATTTTTGTCCAGCATGCCTCGATAACTTCAACGACATACTGTCGAGCTTTGTCCATCCATGGCGCCAATTGATCTTCAGCTGCGAAGAGTGAGTCGATGACAAACTCAGTGTATGTCTGCCAGAACTCGAGGGCTTGGCTGCAGACCTCGTCTTCAACTCCAGCATAGCCCTCACACTTAAGTAGTTCAAGGAGCTGCTGCAGAATCTGTCGAGACGAAGGATCTTCAAGGTTCTTGGCAAGGTCCTGGACTGTTGCGTCTCCGTATGCCAGGAGCATTCTTGCGAATGCCATTGCCTCTGAGTTAAAATCCCCACCTTTCATAGTAGAGAGATAGTTTTGAGCTGAAGGACTTGAAAGAATATCGCCTAATGACAAGAAGTCGTTAGTCGTGAAAAACGCTGGAAAATTAGTCAAAACATCCGCGAAGAATTCCAAAGCTACATCTAGCAAACCCTCAACACTGAAGGTTTGCAGTGTCTGTGGCGTGAGTAATCTTAGCGGTTCTAGTTCTATAGCTTTGTCAATCCATGCCCGATGTGCATACATCACCCAGGACTAGAGATCATCAATATTGCCACAGGAAATGGGAATTTGGGAGGGAAGCTCACTTGTAAGCATTTTATTCCTTCTTCAGCAAGTCTCACGTCCCCAGTCGACGGCACAGATATCGAGTGGTGCAAAAGTATCACCACATCGTCTAGGTTGAAAGAAACTCTTTCATGGTACTTATATCTATAATTCCAATCATTAGATGAGACTTCAGAGTACCAAAAACGGAAGATTCCTAATCCAAACAATGAGATTCATACGTTTGTATGCTAGTAGGATTGGTTTTCCCAACTTCTTCGATAAGGCCGATACAAAACCACACCATGGTAATGAGATGCAATCGGCTTAATTTGCTAACCAATTCGGCAGTAGATGGCTGTTGAGATAGAAGATCTTCAGGGACGACATCTCCCACGCTGAAGGAGCATACAACGTGTCGAATTGAACGCTCCCATGAAACCGAGGGGCGAAGGAAATATGCAATCAATGAAGAGCAAAGCTTTCGAATGACCAAAGGCCCTTCTCCTGCATTGACAAGCCGGATTAGCCATAGTAGAAGTCTGTCAAGGAGCAATCTTGAATCTTCGTCACTCAAAGACTCCCTACCCCTGGAGTCAGCTCGTAACCCTTGGCGGGGATGTAAATCCTAACCAGTCATGGTTGATTTTGATAGTGAAGGTCAAAGCTCCAAAGAATCGAACCTTGTCGTCTAAGCTTTGAAGAAGTGCGTCGGCAAATTGCCAACCTTCTTGGGATCTCTGCAGTTTTTGTAGGATATTCTGAATGTTGGAAATTTCTCGTGGTGACCCCGGAAGATAGAGCTTTTGAATCAGCTTTAAGTAGCCACACACAACACCATCAGTCATGAAGACCAATCTGACTTATTCTGACATGGAGTACCTTTTCTACTTCTGCAAAACTGCTGGGCTGTGCCACGTCATCAATATGGCCGCCATTGACGGCTGCCATTGTCAAAGTAGTCTTTCCTCACTTGCGAGGTATCCAAGCTATATGGGCAGCTGAAACATTATCACTATGGTGGTCTGATATTACGCTTGTGATTGTCAAAGCGGCATAGTGGAGTATCATGTTTCTCTTTGTTCAAACAGCCCAAGTACGGGCGGTCACTTTAAGTAAACGATGATGCGTCAATGAAGTTATCTCTGGACCGTGATTATCAAACCTTCGATTCAGCTGAGTATCTAAGTCCACGTTTCATCTTTCAACGGGTGCCTGGCACCCTGGGTACCTGGTGTTCCGAAAGGGCTAGTGCATGTATCGAATGTATTGATGAAACAATAGGGTTGAACACTGGCGTTATGCTGCTTCGTGATCCTAAGATGCACCGAATGTTCCGATGAACTTGTTCCGTACCTTCTCTCGCTATCAATCGGTCTTTCGAGCGTCTACACCAACTAGCTCCTCGTCTACTCAGTTCTTGAGAAAGTATTTCTCCACGACTCAATTCCTAGCAGTCGATATGGAGACAGTGAACACTACAGAACGTTTGCGAAAGCTTCGAGATCTTATGAAAGAGCATAAGGTAGATGTATATAGTATGAGCAATAGGAGACTTTGGAAATGAAGCGTTTTTTAATTATTTCAAGTTGTTCCATCCGAAGACAGCCACCAATCTGAGTACATCGCTCCCTGTGATGCACGCCGAGGTCAGAATCTTGTCTATGCATACAAACAACGACGCTTACTCTTCCAGAGTACATTTCTGGATTTTCTGGCTCAGCGGGTACGGCAGTCATTACCTTAGAAAAGGCAGCCCTAGCAACAGACGGACGATACTTCAACCAGGCATCCAAGCAGCTCGATAGTAATTGGCATCTCCTAAAACAGGGCATAGAAGATGTTCCTACTTGGCAAGAATGGTGAATTTTAAAGTCATCCTTAAAATAACGTTCTACATGTCTAATATTGTCCAGGACAGCAGAGCAATCAGAGGGCAATAAGACCGTTGGTGTAGATCCAACCGTGATAACAGCCCGTAAGATACCAAAAAAATGATTACACAGCATGTTTAAATTGCTGATAATGAATAGCTGAAGCCCGAAAACTTACGGAGAAAGTGAAGAAGAAGGGTGGCGCTACACTCGTGGGAGTCAAAACCAATTTGGTTGACCAGATCTGGGGAAAGGACCGTCCGTCACGTCCATATGAGAGGGTCAAAGCGTTAGGTTTGGAATTTTCTGGCAAGAAATTTCAAGAAAAAATAGACGACCTAAGGAAAGAGCTTGAAAAGAAGAAGAGTGCCGGCCTAGTAGTTTGTACGTGTTCAGTAATACTCATTTTGACGATAAAATCTACCGGTGCTACTAAAGATCTCATACTGACTGTATTTAACAAAGCAATGTTGGATGAGGTTGCGTGGCTGTTCAACCTTCGGGGAAATGAGTATGCTCTTCAAGTTTCTAGATTCACTCTGATTGCAAGCTGACGGTTGCAGTATTCCATACAATCCAGTCTTCTTTTCTTACGCTGCCATCACACCAACAACCGCAACCATTTACGTCGACTCCGGCAAATTTAGCGATGAGGTAAAAGCCCATCTTGGCGACACTGTACGAATTCGGCCGTATGATGCAATATTTGAAGACAACAGTAAATTGGGTGAAGAATTAATATCACAGTCGGCTAACGGAGTTCCTTCGAAGACCCCGAAGAAGAAGTTCATGATATCCACGAAAGCATCATGGGCTCTGATTCTTGATCTAGGGGGTGAAGATAATGTTGATGAAGTCAGGAGCCCTGTTGGCGATGCCAAAGCCATCAAGAATAAGACAGAACTTGAGGGGATGAGACAATGTCACATCAGAGATGGAGCTGCGTTATGCGAGTACTTTGCATGGTTAGAAGAAGAATTAACGGTGAAAAAGACCAAACTCGATGAGGTCCAAGGAGCAGACAAGCTCGAGCAGATCCGATCGTGAGTTCTCTCTCGCAAGGAAGACGTAACGTGTACCGTACTGATGACTGCTTAGAAAACATGAACACTTTGTCGGCCTCTCCTTCGACGCCATCTCCTCTACAGGCCCAAATGCCGCAGTCATCCACTACAAACCCGAAAAAGGCAACTGCTCAATCATCGACCCAAAAGCAATCTACCTCTGCGACTCCGGAGCCCAATATTACGACGGCACCACAGACACCACTCGTACCTTGCATTTCGGAGAGCCCACAGCGATGGAACGCAAAGCCTATACTCTCGTCCTTAAAGGCGCCATTGCTCTGGATAAAGCGGTTTTTCCCAAAGGAACAAGCGGGTTTGCTCTAGATACGTTGGCTCGCCAATTTCTGTGGGAAGAGGGTTTGGACTACAGGCATGGTACCGGACATGGTGTGGGATCATACCTGGTAAGCTTCACCGTTACGTTTGAGATTATCCTGGATCACTAAATACCGAAAAGAATGTACACGAAGGCCCCATCGGCGTTGGAACACGCATCCAATACTCTGAAGTCGCCCTATCCGTAGGCAACGTGATCTCTGATGGTAAAGAAGCCCTGCCTGGGATAGTTGCGCTTGGAGTTTACTAACCCCCTCCCAGAGCCCGGCTACTACGAAGATGGCAAATTCGGCATCCGCATCGAAAGTGAGTCCCCCCCCCCCACTCCAACCCTACAAACCAACTCACACCTAACCACCCTCAACAGACATCATCATGGCCCGCGAAGCCGCAACCCCCCACCGCTTCGGCGACAAGCCCTACCTCGGCTTCGAGCACGTCACCATGGTGCCCATGTGCCGCAAGCTAATCGACGCCACGCTGCTGACGGAGAAAGAGAAGCAGTGGCTGAACAGCTATCATCGGGAGGTGGTGGAGAAAGTCAGGGATTTCTTCGAGGGAGAGGATGGGGGAAGGACGATGAAGTGGGTTGAGAGGGAGACGGCGGCTATTTAGGAGGGTGAGGGAAGGGGTGAGGAGTGGAGTAATGGAAGGTTGGAGTGATAGAGGGATATTAGAAGAGGGTTTGCTATGGTTCGCATGCGTTCTGGGTATCTCTACACTATATCGTCTCCACCCCAATGAGATATCTACAGCACTAGGCAACCCCCTCAGTCCGTAGCCATCATACCGCCCATTTCCCACGTACCCATTTACTCATCCAGCAAATCCTCCAATATCGCCTCAATCTCATCCCTCCGGAACGGCACCCCCAGCATCTCCGTCCCAGCTCCATCCCGCCTACTAACCACCATCTGATGATCATAGAACTCTTTCAGCAACTGCCGAAACGCCATCTCGCTGCTGCAGATGAACTCCTCCTCCACTTTCTGACGCAGGACTGCGTATTCCACGCTTGCTTCACTTCGTCGTCCTTTTCTCGATGAGCGTCCAAGGCTCTCGTTCAGGTCTTCGAGCTCGTCATTTCCGAGGTCGTCGTTAAGGCCATTGGCATCACTGTCCATGATGGCGAGCAGTTCAGCGATGAGCAAACGGTATAGATTCCGCGCGTTTTCAGGGAGACTGCGCAGGACGAAGCCGACACCTTCTCTCCCCTTGACGCTGCGTCCGCTGCGGCCCAGTAGCTCGTTCACGTCGTTGATAACGTTACCGACTTCGATGGGAGCATAGCTTCTGAAGGTGGTGGTATCGTGGAAGAGCCACTTGTACTGCTCACGGAGACTGCTGTCCCATAGGAGTGGAAAGGAGGGCGTGTCACAGGTGGCAACGAGGTGGATCTGTGGGGAGGCGGCGAGCTGGGCCAAGAGTGCGGGGTTAGGGGCACGGCGGAGGAGAGGAGCATCGAGTGAGTTGATAAAGAGGCGGATAGGCGGTGAGGCTGGGGATGAGTGCAGGTGGGCGAGTATGGCCGAGATCATGGACTGCGATTGGGTGCCGAGGTGGCTAGGCAGGGTGGAGGGAGTGCAGGAGAAGACGAGGGTAGCGAGGGTAGTGACGATTTGGCGGAGGGTGAGTGTAGAGGTGTAGCCATTGACTATCATGATCTGTGGAGGGGAGGACGGGCTGATTTCATGGAGGTAAGATGCGAAGGACGTGATAAGCTGCCGCTTGGAGCCATAACCGTAGAGACAGATATTGAAGGACTGCGAAAGTTCGAAGCGCCATTGGGGAAAGGAGCGGGAGTGAAGGGAGTGAAGATAGGCGATAGAAGACTCATGCGGGTCAACGTAGGCACTGACTTGGTCGTGATATTGTTCGTGGGTGAGAAGCGATAAGGAAGACAAGGTATTGTTTGAGGTTTTTGTATTCCCTGGGCGGTTTTGGAAGAAGTATTGCTCGTGAGCTGGGAGGTCTTGAGGGGGCGTTGGCGTTCTTTTTCGTCGTGCACCTTTGCGTTGCCTTCGACCAGGCTTTGAGGGCGTATCGGGAGCTGTGGATTCTCCTGCAAACTCATTTCCGACCTCGTTCTGGAGAATACCGTCTTCTGCTTCAGCGGCATCCCAAATCTGTCTGGCAAGAAGGTCGTCTTCATCTAATTCATTATCTTCACTGAGATCGTCGGCAATTGTCTGCTTAATTACTGTTCTTGCGCTCTTCCGTCGAGCAGAGCGGTCTGCATTTCGAACAAGTGGAACTGACGCATCCGTAGCGCCTTCGCGAGGTTTTGTGGGTGTTTCGAAGAGGACTTTGCCCTTGAGTTTTGACTTCGGAGTGTCCTGGGCGGATTGTGGTTCGACAGCACCAACCAAGGAACCGGGCTTCTTTCCACTACCACGAGGTCTACCACGAGGACGCTTTGAGGGTATTTCCGGGGCTTTCATCGCGGAAGTGGGAGTTCCTCGCTCTTTGCCTTTTACTAAATCTGCTTGCCCAGATCTGGTTCTTTTCTGCCTTGGAGAGCCTTCATTCTCCTTCTCACTGGTAACTTCATCAAGCTTCACCACGCTCGCTGTCCGTTCTTCGATGATGATGGTCTTAGCATTCAACGCTGGAATTGCGGCCTGAACGATCAGCTGATCTTCGTGAGAGGGAGCTAAAGATTGCTGCTCGTTGTCTATAAGATCTGATGCTCTGCGTTCGATGACTCTTGCAGCTGCTTGTCGGGCATTGATTTCTATCGCGTGCTTTTCCCGATAACGCTGCTGGCGAGCATTGTGAGTGATCTTCTTCTCTTCCTCCGACTTCTTGGGACGACCTCGAGGTTTGTGCATTGTGAACTAGACTAAAGAAACTTCGGACGGACGTGATGATTGTAACGAATGCTAATGAAAGAAGGGGTACGTTCATTACAAGATTGCCCGCAAGTCTTGCGTCCGGTATGGTACTGTAATCTACGCTAGCGTAGATTACGGTATGGTTCTAGATCAATGACCACTAACTCATTGTCTTTACATGCAACAAATAAAGTACTCGTAACACTTAGGTCCAGTCACTACGTCTTTTTAGACAAGAGCTCTATCGACTTATCCATGACATCTAAATCGCCACTAGAGAAGGCGAAATTCAGCATACAACAAGCGATTTGGCAGATAGGCTCAATTATAGTTGACACGGACTCAATCGCAAAGCGTGTGCGATAAGAATAACTGGAGAATTGATATACGGAATGGGTTGATCTTGACTTTCGTTACCCACATTGCCACTTAGTCGGATATTTGGCCTGGCTCGCCTCGCTGTCGGATTTTCAGTTTACTGATTGTCAACTCCCCTGACGTTTTAATCTACTTTTTACCACCGCAGGATGATGAGCAAGCACTCGAAGTGTGCCATAGCCGCATCAAGATCTATGCCTGCAGCCTACGTTCCCTTCGTTGAGTATCCGTTAGCAATCGCTTCAGGAGTTTCTAGAACTGAGGAGAGCTTTAGGGCTTTCTGGGATGCTGAACATGATGAGCTGACATGGCTCTCAGAAGCTGGAGACGCAGATGCTCTTTGGTACGGAGGCGTGGAAGTAGTATCGGATCAGAGATGAGGAAATGGTTCCTTCGCTGTTATGTTCTGTGCACTACGGGGTGTCCGAGATATTGAGTCATCTCTTTTCGGGCTGCAAAGTTAATAGTGCACAAAGGATGTAAATATTTATGCTTCACTCTCAGGCTCACTAAAGATGCAATTCTTACGCCTCCGATTCCCACTGAAGCGTCTTGCAAAATGAATACAGGCGGTGAGGTCGACTTGAAAAACCTTCGAATACCTTTCGAAGCTAGGCTTGAGATAGGGACTTGGTCTGCAGTGGCCCTTCAAACCTTGAAGATCCGAGTTCAAGTCAGCCGAAAGTCGTAAACCTTGATGGCGGACAGGAGGGTTTTTCAAGATTCCCTGTGTTCCATGCTGCTTAGACCATGAAGGTACTAGAGGAATCAGTCAAAACAGTAACATTCAACTCCTCAGAGTCCCGAAACTGCACAATAATATTCTTCAATCTCTCTTGCCGCCCTCTCGCACAACTGAACGACAAGCACGGCCTGTAACTCACATCCACCCATCTCTCGTACTGAGCGTTCTTTCACGCAGACAGCGCATCTACATTTCGATTCAGAGGGCTTTGATAATACCGACGAAGCCCTTAAGATATTTCGCCAGGATTGATGGAACGTGGTCACACTTTCCTTCGTTCGGCCTATGAGGAGAATTTTGGCGTATATTGAGAGCAGGAAAGATCGAGGGGATTCGCTGTATTTTTGCACGCAGGACATGTGGAACTTGGTGGGTTCTCTTAGACCGTTGGTCTGACGACATTGTATTCGTCATTCGTGTCTATAATAGTCGATGCTTGAAGATATGAGAAGCACAAAAAACAGCATAAGATTGATAGGAGGCATTCGAGAATATTTTCACTCGCGCGGTATTGCTAACACTCGCACATTGTTATCAACGAAGTTGACTCTAAATTTCAAATAGTCTTGATAATGAGTGTCGTTGACACTGTGGTCAGCGATACGACGAAGTCTCAGCTTCTCGACTATGCGCTATGATAGAAGTTCATTGATGTGAGATATAGTTCTTGTGGCTACGTTATGCTCTTTTAGATTTTCCCAGAGTGGAAAACTCGTTGTTCGTTACGCATAAGTGGTCGCAGAAAATACATGAATCATTGGGGAACAGCTCGGTCGGTGCATATCTGCATCGGCGATAATTCTCGATAGAGATCGTCATTGTCTTCTTTGCTTCAAACATCATTGTCGACTCCAAGCCGGTTGACTTCATTTTGAATCGAGAGTTAGTTGTGTTCAAATCAATTACTCTTCGATTTTGCGTTACAGCGTTACTGAATGTAAGATCATATTCTGTCAGGACTAGAAGCAGTCAGCCATGATCGGCAGAATGCTGACAGTGCGACGCAGAAGAATGAACGACATGGTTGAACATCTCTTTGTGTATTATCGGTACTCTGAGTATCTATGCTCGTCGTCATGTACATCAAACCACATTCGAAATCAATACAGACTTCCATGAGGTCTTCTGCCATTTTCTGCTGCCGATCTAATGTCTAATACAGCATTTTCTGCGCATGCTTTGAGTGAAGACGCCCCTCTCTTACACGAAATTCAGCCGCTAGATTCATCGATTATCAGACTCGCGTCGACAGTTGGTACGGAGCAACACCAGGCGACAGAAACTTCGCAGTAAGCCTTGGTATATTTTCGTGAACGAGCGTTAACAGATAATGTCGCGATCCAGGCTCCCCCTAGCGGTGTCAAGATTCTTAAAGATCAAGGATGTCAGTACATGACTTTCGGAGTTGAATCCAGAACACCCTCGTGAGCAAACATTTCGAACGCGTTGATTGAAGCGAACCACAGCTCTAGCATTTCATCAGTTGATGGCTGCGCTCGTACTTGAAGCGAACCTTTCCTGAATGGTCTGGGGACAGTCGACGTTTGGAATGCAGAGCGGGATTAGAGATATATTCAATGATGATTGTGTCACGGCCAAGAAGCTTAATCTCTGGCTTCATCTACTTATCAACGTGCTCTCAACGATTCTTTTAGGTATTAGCAATTTTTACATGCAGCTTCTGGTAGTCCCTACGCGTCATGAGGTTGACAAAGCTCACAAGAGAGCAACATTGAAGTACTCAGCGTTACGAATCTTCGACGAATAGCTCGAAAGAGTGTGCTTACCTGGTTCCGTCTCGGATGCAGTTCTGCATTACTGCATCTCTTGTAAGTCAGAGCGAGCTGCTCAAACTTCGGATCAGCCTAAGTAGTGACTTATCCAGAATATAGCTGGAACTCTGCGGTTTTCTTACCACTTTCTACCTACAGTTATACCGCTGTAATTGCGACAGAAGATCATCTGGCAAGCAACAACTCGTGGGGTAATGCAAATCTCGATCGGATCCGACAGGATGCAAGACATTACGAGCAACTAAACAGTACTCAGTGCATCGCGTGTTATGTTAACGGTCTTAATGGCGGAAAGGACGTTGTTGTAACCAACAAGTCGTCTTCTGACAACAATAATTCTACATTGCTTGGCACATTCAGTCTGAACTCCTCGCCTTTGGAGGGTCTATGGGTTTGTGCCTCGCCCTATATTGGCTCTAAGATCCATCGTGGTGAATGTACGATATAGCACATGAAACAGTTCAGCACAAATTGGACTGTGGTCTATGATGGCGCGCCATGGTACGTATCTGCCACTGGAAGTGAGGATCGTAACGCAGTCCTCGCCCTCTCTTGCCTTAGTGGCGGTTTGCATTTCAGCACCTCAATTATGGTGTTTGTTTGTGTTCTAAATCCGGTCAAATTCTTGTCCATGCGCTGGACTACGTACTATAAAAGGTATACCGAGCCTCTTGCAACGCCAGGAGATGCTGTCATGTCATTCCTGCGAAATCCAGATGTCCATACCGAAGGTATGTCTACTAAGTCTAAAGATGAGATTCTGCAGGGCACGCACTGGAGCT
>JAABUL010001527.1_pt1 | contig 43371 bp, 2 predicted proteins | sample 5559151 | NCBI WGS metagenome assembly JAABUL01 (sample SAMN10711876, study PRJNA513368) | rock metagenome | isolation source: Antarctica rocks | place: Antarctica: Victoria Land, Pudding Butte sud | reverse complement strand
TAATTGATAAATATTATTATTTAATATATCTATCTTCTTCTTATTAATAATAATATAATATTAAAGTACCTTAAATTATTATTAATTATAATAGTTATTACTTAATATAAGCTTCCTTTTTAAAAATACCTTTACAATATTAATATTTCTATTATTATAAGTAATTCTTAGTTATATATCTTTTATCTAATCTTTATAAATATTAATTTATAAGAATAAAAAGTAATAAGATATTATTTTACCTTTAATTTATCTATTTTAAAGAAGATTTTCTAAGATAAAATAATTATAATATTTAAAATTAAGGTATTTAACCTAATACAAATCTCTTTTATAAAATTAAAATAGATTAAGAGTAATACCTCTTCAAGAAGCTACTTAAGTTATTTAAATATTATATAAGTATTATATAAGTATTATTAACTTTCTCTTTTTAATATTTAAGTACTCCTTATTTAAATAATTTATAAAAGTAATAATAATAAAGGAGTAATATTTAATAAATTATTTATAAAAATTAATAAATTTTAAGAAGATCTAAATATCTTTTATATTCTTTATTTTAAGTTAATTTATTATAACTTTAATATAATATAGATTTATATATATACTTATATTATATATAATAAAGCTAAGAAATTTTACCTTAAATATTATAAATTTATATTTCCTAAGATTAATATAAAGTTTAAATTTTTAAAGTTATTAAAGTATTACTTTTATTACTTTAATATAAGAGCCTTAATCTTAGGAATAGATAAAGATATTATTAAGATAACTTATATATATTATATTAAAAAAGACTATTAATACCTTATTAATACATACTCAAAATAAGGTAGGAGTATAAATAAATATAAAAGATATAATTAAATATTTAAAGTAATTATACCTTATATAAAATATTAACTTTTATTTATCTCCCTTTTAAATTTATAATTAATAGTAGGTATTTTTAAGATTTAAATTAATTAGGTATTTTATATCAATTAATCTTATTAATATCTTATTAATTGATAATAATAAATATTAATTCTTAATTATAATCTTATTAAGCGCTTTATAAGGCTAGTAATAAGATCTACTTATATATAATACTAGCTATAAACCTTCTTATACTATTTATAATCTAGGAGAGCTAGGAGATCTTAATTATAGTATAATAGAATATTATAAGGTATTATATAATAGTTATAAAAGGGATATATAAAGGAATTATATAAATGATAATAAGAATAAGGATAGTAAGAAGAGGAATTAATAATATTACTAAGAAGATAAATACTAAGAATATTATATAAAGATAATTATTATAAATTACCTCTTAATATCCTCCTCTCTTATATATAATCCTTCTCTTCTTTTCTATATATATTACTAGTAACGTAATACTAATAATACTAACTTATATATAAGAGCGCCTAGAGTAACTTAAGAATAGGATATAATCTATCTACCCTTATAATATAAGACGTCTATTAATAAATATTGTATTAAATAGTTAAAAGCCTTTTATTATTATTATTATTATTTCCTTCTTTACTTTAACCTAAGAATAATAAGCCTTTTATATATTAATCTATTCTTTCCTTAATAAGGGCCTACTATATTATAAAGTAATATTATAGGACCTCTACTTATACCTCTATTAAACCGCTCCTTTCTTAGCTACTAAATTTACTACTTATTTATATAGAATAAATTGCTTCTTTATTAGCTATTAAAACCTCTACCTATTTATATAAAATAAGCTACTCCTTTATTAATATTTTAACGTTATTACCTCCCTCCTATCTTAATCTTAATAATATTGATTAATAATTATATTAAGGCTTATACCTTTATAAGCTAGAGTAATATCTATATAAACCTTTATAAATATACTTATATTAATGTTATATCCTAAATAAGTATTATATTATATATATATAATACTCTTTCATTAGATTTGAATATAATATAAGGTAAATAAATATTAGGGGAATATATACTTATTAGAATTATAGGGGTTTTTACCTAATATCTATACTTATATATAGTCTCCGTTATAAGTTATATATATATAGAATATTTCAATATAACTAGAAGTAGAGGGCTTTATTATATATTCCTATTATATAGTAATTATAAATATATTAGAGGCCCCATTTATTACCTTTTATAATTAAGGTATAAGAGAGTATAAATTAATTAAGCGCTTTAGAATTAATATATAATTATAATATCTTATCCTTCTTAGAGATAAATAATATTAATATATTTATTAAGCTTATAAAATAATAGATCTAGCCTTTTTAATATTTATTTAAAGTACTCTCTTAATACGTAGAGCTCCCTTTTTAATAGGTTATATAAAGGCTTAAAGGGAGGTTCTTTATCCTCCTTAATATTAATAATATAATTATAATATATAAAATTAATAATATTTTAATATTTTAAATTAAAAAAATATTTAAAAGATATTAAATTCCTTTAATAATTTTAAGTATATCTTTAAGTCCTTAAACTCTCTATTAGAGTTTATTCTTAAGTAAATAGTAATATAAGTAGTATTCTTAAAGTCATTTATAAGGTCTTCTTTAATATTAATATTTTTAATTATATTTCTTTACTTAATAAGGAATTAATAATTCTTAGTAAGTTAATTTACTTAAGGATTTTACTCCTCTAACTATAAATAGCCTAAGTAGAAGTTATAATTAAAATTTATAATAATATAAAAAGTATTTTGATAATATAATATAACCTCTTATAAATTTATCAATTTAATTTTATTAATATAAGTACCTATTAAAATTATATAACTATTAATCTTATTATATAACATATTATTAAAGTTAAGATTTATCTCCTATTTATACTTCTTAATTAAGTATATATTAATATAATTAATATTAATATTTAAATTAATTAATATAATATATGCTTTTTAAAAATATTTAAACTTTATTTATATAATAATTATAAGCCTCTTTATTAACTTCCTTCTTTATATTATTATAATAGATATAATAAAATTATTTAAGGTTTTTTTAAGTCTATTATCTTCTTTATAAGCTTATTAATTATAATAATTATAATATTATTAAAGTAGTTTTTAATAATATAAAAGTAGTTTTCAATAATATAACCTTTCTTATAATAATAGTAATATTTATATTAAGATTAATTAACTTCCTAGAATTTAACTTATCTTATTATTATAAAATAATAAATTTATAATTATCTTAGCCTTTATATTTAATACAAGGGTTATCTTCTCTACCTCTCTTATAAAAACTCCTTCTTCCTTAGAATAATAATAAATTTAATTAATAATAACCTCTCTTGATTATAATAATTTTAGATATATTATATATAAGATATAATATTAATAACCTTATTTAAGTTATTAATATAATAAGAGTATGTCTTATTATAAAGATATTTAATTATATAATAATAAGATTATATAAGTCTTAATATAAGTTATTTAATTTATAAGTAAATTAAGCTACTATTTTATTATTAATAAATAGTATATAAAGTTTATAACCTTTTAATTAATCCTTTACTTTACTTTTATATATTACTTATTAATTAATAGATATTAATTCTCTAGATCTTTTATTTAATTTAATAAAAATTTAATAAAAAATTCTTATATCTATTCCTCTTTAAGTAATATATACTATTGTACGTTAGCTATTAATATATACTATTATACGTTAGCTATTAACAGCCTAATTAGGCTTAGCCTTACCTTAGTACGCTAGTATATTTAGCTTTTACTATATAGACAGGTAGCTTCTTAATTATTATCTTATATAAAACTTATATATATATATTAATAGTAGTAATACTATATTAAGCTTAATTAATACTAATTAACTACTAATTAGGTAAGATCTAAAGCCTATTAATATTAAAACTAGCCCGCTTATAATAAAATATCTATAAGTCTAAATCTAGGAGTTATAAAAAAAACCCGCTTACTAAGATAAATATAACCTTATAATCTTACTAATATTAGATCTATATTAATATATTAAGATCTACCCTTTAAATATTAAGCTCTACCTTACTTTTACTATTACTATCCTAAAGTACTCCTAATAAAAGGTAGTATACCTTCCTAGATAATTCACTACTATTAAGAAGGTAATTATTATTAACATCCTTTATAATTATAACTTCTTTAATTAGTTATAGAATAGTTATCATGGCCTTCTAATTATATAATATTATAAAGACTAAATATTAATACTTAAGTCTTATTAATAATATTAACTATTTTATAATTATATCTCTTATAAAAGCTAATTTTAGGCCTTTTAGGTAGATATATTAATTTTTTATAACTGAAAAATAATATCCTTACTCCTCTTTTATTAAACTTATTAATTTTAATTAATATTAAGGAATTTAAGCTATCTTAGCTATTAAATTAAGTCATTAATTAAGTATCCTTATATAAGGTAATTATTAAGTTAAAATAAGACACCTTAATAATTCAATAATATCTTAAGGAACCCCTTATTATAATTATTTTATTGATATCTACTAACTTAATATCAAAATATATAATAGAATACTTGATTAAGTTACTAAGTATAGATGTATAAGAACTAAATATAACTATTAAGATATACTAATTAAGTATCTTAATACCTTAATAAGACCTTATATTTTAATACTCCTATTTAAACTATCTATATTTAATATATAATTAAAATAAAAATCTAATATTAGGTAACAAATATAAATATATTATAAGTTTAAAATAACTATATCTAATTAAAATCTAAAAATAATTAAGTTTATTTAAAATATATACCTTTATTAAAATAGCTTATCAAGAAATTCTACTTTTTAATAAAATATAGTTATTTAATAAAATATAATAAAATATATTATAAGGATATAATTATAAAAGTTATTAATTTATAATATCTTATAAGGTATAATAGCTAGGTGAGTAGTTATAAGGTATAAATTATATTATCTTTATATTATTATTATTAATCTAGGGTATACTCTAAGGATATATATCCTAGAACCCGCTAGTTACTTAGGTATTAGAAAGATACTCTTATTATATTAAGGTACCTCTTCTAGGCTAATGCCTTTATAAAAGGTAATAAACTTATCTTAAAAAGATTTTATAAGGCTATTAGTTAATTATTAATTTATAAGGATATATTTTAAATTAATAGTTTTAATAGTAATTTACTCTCTTATTTAATAATATTAGAGCTTAATATACTTAAAGTAAGTATAAAATTTAAAGTTCTTTATAAGGATAATAATACCTTAATTATCCTTCTAAATAATAACTATTTTAGGAGGGTTATTTATATAAAATTAATTAAGGAGGTTCTTTAATTAAATAGCTTCCTTAGATACTTATATTTATCTAATATATTTAACCTTATATAAGGAGAGGGCTATTATAACTTATTACTTAAAAGATTAATTAAGAGTTATATTACTAATATTAAATATATAGCCTAATATAGACCTTTAGGTCTTATAATTACTTACTTAATTAAAATTTATATACTTAATAAGGTCTTGAAGAGAGCTTTAAAAAGTAAGTTAAAAATTAATTATAATATATAAATAATAAAGAATCTATTTAACTTTGAATTAATATTATTTATTTAAGTTAATAATATAATAACTAATAAATAAGATAGTATAAATAATATCTAGGTATATTTTAAGTATAGTATATATAAGAGATTTAATAACTTTTTAATAATTCTTCTTAAATAATAGGTTTACTTTATAACCTACTTTAGCCTTATTTAAGTAAGTATTTATTTTTATTAATATAGTAATATACTTATACTCTTATATATTAAAATCCCGTAATACCTTCTTGATATAAGTAGCCTAACCTAAATATAATATTTACTACTATTAATTCTAGGTAATTATTATATTAAGATAGTATATATATAGTCTTAAATCTTTTATTTTAAACTTATTATTTAGGGTATCTTTAATATATTAAATAGCTTAATCTTATAATTAAAATATTATTTATATATAAGGCTATTAATATCTACTTCTTAGATTTAATAAATATATTTAAGTTAATAAATAAAGGTATTAAGCCTAAATCTTTTATAAAATTAATAAAAGTATAATATTATATTTATAATAATTATTTAAATTTATAAAGTACCTTAAGAAATTAATAAACTCCCTTACCTTCCTTATAACTTATAGGTTATTTAATATAAATCTCTTTATTTATATTATTGTAAAGGAATATTATCTTAATATCTATTTATTTAAGGTCTTAATTTATAATAGCTATTAATATAAAGATAAATTTATTACTTATGAGTTTAATTATTAAGGTAAAACTTTTATTATAATTAATACTTTTATATTATTTAAATCTTTAAATAACTTAGTATACCTTATATTATATAATTTCCCTTTAGGAATTATACTTTAAGGTATAAACTTATTTATCTCTTAATATATACTTATTTAGGGGTAATAAGACTACTTTTTATATATTATTTTCTTATAAGGATTTAACTTTATTATTTATATTTAAGTCTTATTAAATATTATATTTATCTTTTATTGTTTATTAATAGGTCTTTAATTTAAATAACTTAAGTTTATTTATATTAATTAAAAGTATAAGGGCTATTATACTTAAATTTTTAATAAGAGGTTATATAAATTAAGTATTTTTAATTTAAGATAATCTTATATTATTAAAATAATTATATATTTTTTAATACTTAATTATAAAGGTAGGTTTAAGGCTATTAAATTAATATCTTATATATAAATATCTTACATCTAATTATTCTCCCTTAAAATAAATATTATAAATATCTATTAAATTAAATTAAAATAATTTCTATATTTTATTTAATATTAATATATTAGGGCTACTTTTCTTAAAAATAAATATTATTAATTTAAATAATTTATCTTTTTATAAGATTTTATAAATAAAAGATATAATCCCCTTTATATTTTAATCAATAATACTTATTACTTTTATCTTTTAATTTCTTTTAAATTTAATATAAGGTATAAGTTATAAAGTTAATTATTTATAAATAAGAGAGTTTTAATTTATATTTCTATTATACTTTAAAGGATATTTTACTTAATTTAATATTAGGTAATTAAAATATAAGGTAATTAATTATTTAAATAATTTTAAGTTAAAAGGATTTATTAAAGTTAAAACTTTATAAAATAAATTGTATTTTATATGATAATATTTATTTAAAATATTTTACTTTACTATTTATTTAAGTATTATTAAGTATTATTAATTAATAATAGATACCTTAATCTTTAAGGAAATTAATAAAGATATTATTAATATATTTATTCTTATTATTAATTTAAAATTAATAGATATAATATTTAAGTTATTTAAATATAACCTTAAAATATTAGAATAACTTAAAGGTATTACTTTTATTCTTAAAGTAAAATATAATTAAAAAGTATATAATATTATTCTTAAAAGTTATAAAATATTTATTCCCCTTAAAATCCCTTAAAATAAAAGGATTAATAATTTTATTATTAATAAATTTTATTAAATACTCCCTTAATTAAATAGTATCCTTATAAGGTATTACCTTTTAATAACCTTAAATATAATATTTATAAATAAGCTTATTAATAATAGGCTTAAGAAATTAATATTAATTATTATTATAAGTAATTTATTAATGTTTTACTACTTAAGGTACCTTATATAAATATATTATAATTATTAAACTTAATTTAAGGGAATATTATAAATATTAAGGACTAAGGGCTTTTATAAGTTTAAAATATAAAATCTTATAAATTAATTAATATTAAAGGTTATAAGGCTTTTAAAGATAATATAACTATTCTTTTAATAAATTATTTTTATATTAATATTAAAGAGTTAACTTATAAATAATAAACTTCTAATACTTAAGTTAAAGACCTATTATATATTTAAAATAAATATAAATTTTAACTAATTATTAATATTATAATTAAGCTTAATAATCCTATATTTTTATAAGGAGTATTAAATATTATTAATATCTTTAATAATATAAAGAAACTTAATTAATCTTAGGTTTATAAATATATTATAATCTTAAAAGGTATATTAATTATATCTTAAATTTATAATAATTATATTCCTTATATTAAGTAAGAAAGATAAGAGAATTAGGATTATTTTAAGATAAATAGTTTCTTTATTAATAAATTATATAATTTATAAATATAAATTTAATGAAGGTTTTATTTAATTTTTATTTCTTTAAATTACTTAATTTATAATAATAATAATAATAATAATAGCCTTTTCTAAGGCTTTCTTAAATTTATTAAATTTTAAATAAGGATATTATTATTAATATAAATTTAAGGTATAAGTAAAATAAGATTTATAAAAGATATCTTTATAATAAGTATAACTTGAATATAATTTATTATCCCCCTTATCTTTTTTTAAGATATAATTATTAGTATTTAATATTATAAAAATATAATTCTTTAAGGCTTATTAATATTATTCTTTATTTCTATTTATAAGGGAAACTTAATTCAGGGGTACTTTATTTAAATTAAAGAAATTATAACTTTAATTATATATAACTTAAAAGGTATTAAAAGTACTATTAAATTTAAGAAAATATAATTAAATTATATAAGCCTTTAATATAATTATTTCTTTATTAAGCTCTTTAAATTTAATATTAACCTCTTAAAACTTTTAAGTATATTTATTTATATCTTTTAACTTATTAAAATTAATTATATAAAGAAATTAATTTAATTTAATATAAATATTAAAGCTTATAAACTTAAAATTTATTTTATTTTTATTAAAAATAGCTTAAACTTAAAGGTTAAAATATATAAAATCTTTAATAAACTTATAAGTATTAAATTTAAGGTAATTATAAATAATAATATATACTTTAAGCTATATATTTATTATAAAGAATTTAAGATTATTTAAAATTAATTAATATTAATCCCTTTAACTTAATAATTATAATTAAATTTAAATTTAAGTATAATAATTAATATAAGAGGAAAACTCTTATTATTATCTTAAATATTAATTATTTTACCTTAAATACTTTATTAAGGATAATTAAAATTAAAATTAAAATTATATAAAATTAGGTATATTATTTATAAAGAAGTCTTTAAATAAAGACTTTAAAAGTAATAATTTTAAAAATAAAATAATTTGAAATTAAAAATAAATTTTATAAATTTAATCTTAAGGAGTATAATAAAATTAATAATAAAAGTATAAATTTATTTCCTTTAAATTATAAATTAAAGATAATAATTTCATTAAGAATATAAAAAGATAATTTACTTACTTTTAATCTTAAATTATTATAACTTAAAGATAATTATAATAATTTATAATTATTATTATCTTCTTTAATAATAAGTTATTTAACCTCTTTTTAAATAATTTTAAGTAAATAAAGAAAGAACTTTAACTTAAATTATTAATAAACTTTAATAATAATATTATAATAAAAAGGGATTTTAAGTATTATTAACTTATAATAATTTAATTTAATAATAAAAGAAGGATTAATAAGTCTTTTATTGTAATAAAATATCCTTATATTAAGGATATAAACTTTTAAAGATTAAAATATTAAAAATACTTAATAATTATAACAATTAAAAAAATTTATTTTGAATTTAAATAATAAATTATAATAATAATAAGAGTATAAAGAATAGGATAATTAGGGCTTAACCTCCTTTTTAATAAAGATTTCTTAGGGGCTTAATCTCCTTTATAAAAATTTTAAGGTTAATAAGTTAAATAGGATTATAAAGCCTTAATTTTATAATAAGGTAGAGATTATTATTAAGTAGGTTTTATTAAAAATATTATTAAGGGGCTTAATATATTTAATAAGGAGAAAGATTAATAAGGCTTCTACTTATTAAATTAATATTTAATATATATAAAGGTTTAAAAGTAAGTATTTACTTAAGGGCTTAATTATATAACTTAATAATACTTATATTAAGATATTATATATATAAGTCCTTATAATTAATCTTTTTAAACTTTAAATAAATATAAAATAATTAGGTTTACTTATTCTTTTAAGGTTATATAATAATAATTTATAATAATAAAATATTAAGTCCCTTTAATAAATATTAAATAATCTTTTTATATAATTATATATAATAAAGGTATTAAATACTTATTAAAGGCCGCTAAGGCCTTAAGGCTATATAAGTAAAAGATAAGATAAATAATACTTATAACTTATTAAACTATATAATAGAATATTTAATTAGGTTATTAAGTATAGATATATAAGAACTAAATATAATTACTAAGATGTACTAACTAAGTATCTTAGCGCCTTAGTAGGACCTTACACTTTAATACTTAATAGCCCTTATAATATTAGGTACCTTAGCTCCTACCTAAATTTAATTTTATCTTAGGAATTTCCTAAGGTACTTTATAATCTATTAAAGAGGTAATTTATATAAAGAATATTAAATTTTAATATTTTACTAAGAATATTAGTAGTTCTAACTCCTAACTTACTAAGGGAACTATAGTTAATATTAATAATTTAGTAATCTAATAGATTTTTTAGGATATTATAATTATTAGAATTTAGGCTTATTAGGTAGCCTATTTAATAGAAGTTAGGTCGTTTAGACTTATTAAGCTCTAAGGCTCCTAAGGACCTACTAGATTAGATAGTAATAGTAGAAATAGAAATAGAGGTATATATTAGAATCTTAGTAATATTAGCTTCTTTAACTTATTATTTAATAGAAAGTTTACTATTTCTAAAATTTAATTAATAGAATATACTCTTAAAGAAATATATTTTTATAATATTTACTTATTTCTTAAATATACTTAAGATATAATAAATATAAAAAGTAATAAACTTATTTACATTAATCTTTAAACCTACTTAAAAGGTATAATCTTATTAGAATAATTAAGTAGGCTATTTAAGAATAATAAGAGACTTATAAAGCTAAGTAATAAGATTAATAAATAGGAATAAATATTTATTAATTAATTTAGATAGCCTATTAATATTATTATTAATTAGGTATTATATAAGAGATATATATGTTATAATACCTCTAATTATTAAGAGTTTTATAAATATACTTAAAAGATCTTATAAGCTATTAAATATATTAACCTTACCTTTATTAATAATTAACTTAATATAATTTATAATAGATTTAACTCTAAGCTCTATTATAATATCCCCTATCTTAAGATAAATATAAAGCTAGAGGATTTCTTAGATAATTTAGATAAGTTTAAGTAGGACTAATAAATATATATGAATTATAATAAAAGAAATATTACTACCTTAAGTAATAAAGTAATCTTATCAAATAGCTATTTAAAAAATAATTAGTTTATTAAGAATAATCAATATATATTTTATTAAGGATCTTAGTTTTATAAGTATTAACTAAATCTTTAATAATAATAATGCTTTAATTATTTAAATAATTATTAGAATAATAATTATTTTAATTAATATAAGTAATAATATTAAGGTTAATCTTAATAGCTAGGAAATTAAGTCTTAAATACCTTATATCTATTATTAAAATACGAGGTCCTACTAAGGCGCTAAGATACTTAGTTAATATATCTTAGTAGTTATATTTAATTCTTATATATTTATACTTAATAACTTAATTAAATATTCTATTATATATTTTAATAGGCTATAAGCATAAAAGTATAAATATTTATTTTATTATAATTATTACTTATCTTATCTTTTACTTATATAACCTTAAGGCCTTAATAGCCTTTAATAAATATTTAATACCTTTATTATATATATTTATATAAAAAGATTATTCAATATTTATTAAAGGGACTTAATATTTTATTATTATAAATTACTATTATATAACCTTAAAAGAATAAGTAAACCTAGTTATTTTATAATTATTTAGGATTTAAAAGACTAGTTATAAGGGCTTATATATATAATATTATAATATAAGCGCTACTAAGTTATATAATTAAGCTCTTAAATAAATACCTACTTCTAAACCTTTATATATATTAAATATTAATTTAATAAGTAGAAGCCTTAATAATCTTTCTTTTTATTAAATATATTAAGCCCCTTAATGATAATTTTAATAAAACCTACTTAATACTAATCTCTACCTTATTATAAAATTAAGGCTTTATAATCTTATTTAATTTATTAACCTTAAAATCTTTATAAAGGAGGTTAGGCCCCTAAGAAATCTTTATTAAAAAGGAGGTTAGGCCCTAGCTATCTTATTCTTTATACTCTTATTTATTATTATAATTTATTATTTAAGTTTAAAGTAAGCTTTTCTAATTATTATAATTATTAATTATTCTTAATATTTTAGCCCTTAAAAGTTTATATCCTTAATATAAGGATATCTTATTATAGTAAAAGATTTATTAATCCTTCTTTTATTATTAAGTTCAATTATTATATTATTATTAGAGTCTATTAATAATTTAAGTTAAAGTTCTTCCCTTATTTACTTAAAATTATTAAAAAAGAGGTTAACTAACTTATTATTAAAGAAGATAATAGTAATTATAAACTATTATAATTATCCTTAAGTTATAATAATTTAAAATTAAAAGTAAATAAACTATCCCTTTATACTCTTAATAAAATTATTATCTTTAACTTATAAATTAAAAGAAATAAACTTATATCTCCTCCCTTAATTTTATTATATTGCTTAAAATTAAAGTTATTAATATTAATTATAACCTTTAAGTTATCTTTACCTTTAAAATTATTACCTTTAAAGTCTTTATTTAAAAACTTCTTTATAAATTATATACCTAATTTTATAAGGTCTTAATTTAAATCTAAATTATCCTTAATAAAGTACTTAAGGTAAAATAGTTAATATTTAAAGTAATAATAAGAGCTTTCCTCTTATATTAATTATTATACTTAAGTCTAACTTTAGTTATAATAATTAAATTAAAGAAATTAATAATTAATTAATTCTTAATAATCTTAAATCCTTTATAATAACTATATAATTTAAAGTATATATTATTATTTATGATTATCTTAAATTTAATACTTTTAAATTTATTAAAGATTTTATATATTTTAACCTTTAAGCTTAAGCTATCCGTAATAAAATTAAAATAAACTTTAAGCTTATAAGCTTTAATATTTATATTAAATTAAATTAATATCTTTATATAATTTATCTTAATAGGTTAGAAGATATAAATAAATATACTTAAAAGTTTTTAAAGGTTAATATTAAGCTTAAGGAGCTTAATAAAGAAGTAATTATATTAAAGGTTTATATAATTTAAATACATCTCCTTAAACTTAATAGTACCTTTAATACCTTTTAAGTTATATATAATTAAAGTTATAATTTCTTTACTTTAAATAAAGTACCCCTTAATTAAGCTTCCCTTATAATTAAAAATAAAGAATAATATTAATAAGCCTTAAAGAATTATATTATAATAATATTTAATACTTATAATCATATATTAAGAAAGGATAAGGGGGATAATAAAGTATATTAAAGTTATACCTATTATAAGGATATCCTTTATAAACCTTATTTTACTTATACCTTAAACTTATATTAAGAATAATACCTTTATTTAAAACCTAATAAGCTTAAGAAAGCCTTAAAAAAGGCTATTATTATTACTATTACTATTATTACAACTATAAATATAAGTAACTTAAAGAAATGAAAGCTAAATAAAACCTTTATTAAGCTTATATTTATAAGTTATATTAATAACTTCTTAATTTATAGATTTATTAATAAAGAAATTATTTACCTTATAATAATCCTAGCTCTCTTAACTTTTGTACTTAAAATAGGTAATATAACTATTATAAATTTAAGGTATAAATAGTATACTTTTCAAGATTATAGTATATTTATAAACTTAAATTTTTAAATCTCCCTATATTATTAGGGGTATTAATAGTATTTAAATACTCTTTATGAAGATATAAGATTATTAAGCTTAATTATAATATTAATAGTCAATTAAAATCTATATTTATTTTAAATATATAATAGGTTCTTAACTTAAGTATTAAGGATTTATATTTATAAGTTAACTCCTTAATATAAATATTAATATAACTTATTAAAAGAATAATTATATTATTTCTAAAGGCCTTATAACCTTTAATATTAATTAATTTAAAAGAGTTTATATTTTAAACTTATAAAAGCCCTTAATCCTTAATACTTATAATATTCCCTTAAATTAAGTTTAATAATTATAATATATTTATATAAAGTACCTTAAGTAATAAAGTATTAATGAATTACTTATAATAATTATTAATACTAATTTCTTAAAGCCTATTATTAATAAGCTTACTTATAAATATTATATTTAAGACTATTAAAAGGTAGTACCTTATAAGGATATTATTTAATTAGGGGAGTATTTAGTAAAATTTATTTATAATAATATTATTAGCCCTTTTATCTCAAGGGATTTTAAGGGGAGTAAGTATATTATAACCTTTAAGGATAATTTTATATACTTTTTAATTATATTTTACCTTAAGAATAAGAGTAATACCTTTAAATTATTTTAATATTTTGAAGTTATATTTAAGTAGCTTAAATATTATATCTATTAATTTTAAATTAATAATAAGGATAAGTATATTAATACTACCTTCATTAACTTCCTTAAAGACTAGGATATTTTTAATTAATTAATAATACTTAATAACCCTTAAATAAATAATAAAGTAAAATATTTTAAATAAATATTATTATATAAAATATAATTTATCTTATAAAGTTTTAACTTTAGTAAGTCCTTTTAACTTAAAATTATTTAAATAGTTAACTATCTTATACTTTAATTATCCAATATTAAGTTAAATAAGATATCCTTTAAGGTATAATATAAATATAAATTTAAGCTCTTTTATTTATAAATAATTAATTTTATAACTTATACCTTATATTAAATTTAAAAGATATTAGAAGATAAAAGTAATAAATATCACTTATTAAGATATAAAGGGGATTATATCTTTTACTTATAAAACCTTATAAGAAGATAAATTATTTAGGCTAATAATATTTATTTTTAAGAAAAGTAGCCTTAATATATTAATATTAAATAAGATATAAAAATTATTTTAGTTTAGGTTAATAAATAGTTATAAATATTTACTTTAAGGGAGAATAATAAGAAGTAAGATATTTATATATAAAATATTAATTTAATAGCCTTAAACTTACCTTTATAACTAAGTATTAAAGAAAATATAATTACTTTAATAATATAAAATTATTTAAACTTAGAAATACCTAATTTATATAACCTCTTATTAGACCCTTTAAGTATAATAGCCCTTATATTTTTAATTAATATAAATAAACTTGAGTTATTTAAATTAAACACCTATTAATAAGTAATAGAAGATAGATATAATATTTAATAAAGCTTAAGTATAAATAATAAAGTTAAATCCTTATAAGAAAATAATATATAAAAAGTAGTCTTATTACCCCTAAGTAGATATATATTAAGAAGTAAATAGGTTTATACCTTAAAATATAATTCTTAAGGGGAAATTATATAATATACGGTATACTAAGTTATTTAAGGATTTAAATAATATAAAAGTATTAATTATAATAAAAGTTTTACCTTAATAATTAACCTTATAAGTAATAACATTATCTTCATATTAATAGCTATTATAAATTAAGACCTTAAATAAATAGATATTAAGATAATTTTCCTTTACAATAATATAAATAAAGAGATTTATATTAAATAACCTATAAGTTATAAGGAAGGTAAGGGAGTTTAAGTATAATATTATACCTTTACTAGCTTTATAAAAGATTTAGGCTTAATACTTCTATTTATTAACTTAAGTATATTTATTAAATCTAAGAAGGGGATATTAATAGTCCAATATATAAATAATATTTTAATTATAAGATTAAGTAAGGAAGCTATTTAATATATTAAAGATATCCTAAATAATAAATTTAAGATAATAGATTTAGGATTATATATATACTATCTTAATATAATAATTACCTATAATTAATAGTAGTAAATATTATATTTAAGTTAAGCTACTTATATTAAGAAGGTATTATAAGACTTTAATATATAAGAGTATAAGTATATTACTATATTAATAGAAATAAGTACTTACTTAGATAAGGCTAAAGTAGGTTATAAAGTAAATCTATTATTTAAAAAGAAGTATTAAAAAGCTATTAGATCTCTTATATATATTATACTTAGAATATACCTAAATATTACTTATACTATCTTAGCTACTAATTATTATATTATTAACCTAAATAAATAATATTAATTTAAAGTTAAATAGATTCTTTATTATTTACGCGTTATAATTAATTTTTAACTTACTTTTTAAGGCTCTCTTTAGGACCTTATTAAGTATATAAATTCTAATTAAGTAGGTAATTATAAGACCTAAAGGTTTATATTAGGTTATATATTTAATATTAATAATATAGCTCTTAATTAATCTTTTAAGTAATAGGCTATAATAATTTTCTCTTTATATAAAGTTAAATATATTAAATAAATATAAGCGTCTAAGGAAGTTATTTAGTTAAGGAATCTCCTTAATTAACTTTATATAAGTAACCCTCTTAAAATAATTATTATTTATAAGGATAATTAAGGTATAATTACCCTTATAAAGAACCTAAAGTTTTATACTTACTCTAAGTATATTAAGCTCTAATATTATTAAATAAGAGAGTAAATTACTACTAGAACTATTAACTTTAAATATATCCCTATAAATTAATAATTAACTAATAGCCTTATAAAATCCTTATATAAAAATAAGTTTATTACCTTCTATAAAGGCCTTAACTTAAAAGAGATATCTTAATATAATAGGAGTATCTTTTTAATACCTAAATAACTAGCGGGTTCTAAGGTATATACCCCTAGAGTATACCCTAGATTAATAATAATAATATAAAGATAATATAATTTATACCTTATAACTACTTACCTAGCTATTATACCTTACAAGATATTATAAATTAATAACTTTTATAATTATATCCTTATAATACGCCTAATTATATTTTAATATAAAATTAACTTATATAACCTAAGTTTAGAATTTATTTTTTAAATAACTATATTTTATTAAAAAGTAGAATTTCTTAATAAGCTATTTTAATAAAGGTATATATTTTAAAAGGACTTAATTATTTTTTAGATTTTAATTAAATATAATTATTTTAGACTTATAATATATTTATATATATTACCTAGCATTAGATTTTTATTTTTATTATATATTAGATATAGATAGTTTAAGTAGGGGTATTAAAATATAAGGTCCTACTAAGGCGCTAAGATACTTAGTTAGCATATTTTAATAGTTATATTTAATTCTTATATATTTATACTTAGTAACCTAATCAAGTATTCTATTATATATTTTGATATCTATTACCTTTATTAGATTACTATTTAATAATAGCTAGCCTTATGAATTTAGAGTAATTAGGTTTATTACTTAAGTAGAATAGTAACTCTAATAATTAAGGTAGGTAAGGTAGTAATAATAAAATTATAGTTAGCTACCATTATAATTAAAAGTTTAATATAATAAGGTATATTAAAACCTAGAAGATAAATTTAAAGATAATTATAATAAGAGTTATAATACCTATTATAATAATTATAAAGACTAAGACTATATTCATAATAATTAAGAATATAAGGATAGTAATAGCTTAGATAAGATTTTAATATTTATTTTATAAATCTAGTTAAATTCTATCTTTATTAGTAATACTTAAAGGCTTTTACCTCTAAAAATAATTTTTTAGGTACTTATATATTAAGTAGTTAAACCTAGAAAAGTATACCTTAATAAAGTCTAATAATAAGGTAGCTATCTTATTAATTATTAATTATATTAAGGTAAGAATCCTAATTAAATTTAATAATATACCTTATTTAAGGAGATTAAGTTATACTTTTTAAGATTTTAATTATATAATTTAAGTATTATAATCTTATTAAAGATCTTTAAGGCGTATATAAATATAAGCTACTTTATAATATTAATTAACCTTACCTTATTATATTAAATTATATTTAACTTAAAACTCTTTAAACTATTATCCCTAATCTTAGTTAAAGGACTAAGTAATATAGTATATAAAATAAGTTAATACAAAATAATCTCTATTTCTATTAAAGGTATATTATATAAGAAATTAGCTATAATTAAAATAATAATTAAGGCTTATATTATTAATAGCTTTTAAGTAAAGCTATTTATTAATAATATTATTATTATACCTTAAAAGATATATCTTAATCCTACTAGTTAATATATAATTATTAATACCTACTAGGATATAATAATAAAAATTAAGGCTATTATTAAGTTCATATCCTTAATTTATTAAATAATTTATATTAAAGGAATAGTTATAATCTTGATCTTAATAATTACCTTTATACTTATGTTTTATTAAGGTATAGAATTACCTATTAATTAGGATTTTTTTATCTAAATCTTAGTATAAGGGTAACTTAAGATTTAATAAAGGTATCTTTACTTATATTATTAACTCTTCTTTGATATTTATATAATTATATAATACTATTAGTTAACTTATTTATATAGGCTTCTATTACGCGTATATCCTATCCTTATACGCGTACATCCTATTATTATAAGTATATACCTCTTATCCTTATAAGTATATACCTATATAATTTTAATTTAAGTATTACTACCTTAAGCTTAACAGCCTATTAATAAGGTAACCCCCTTATTATAATAATCAATTAATCTCTTTTATTAATAAGTTAAATTAATTAATTTATTTATTATAAACTTATAATTATTATTAGTTAACCTCTTAACCTATTTATTAGATATCTTGCTTAAGAAATTATAATAGTATATAAAGTTATAAGGTTATATAATCCTATTTAATTATAATAAGCTTAATAAGAAGATTAATAAGTATTATTATATCTAATTTTATCATAATTAAGGTAGTAAACTTAAAAAAAAAGTATCAATAAGAGGATAATTAATAATAAATAGATTAAATATTTATTTAAGATTATCTCTTTTTTAAATTAAGATAGCTTATAAACTATAGATATTAAAGATTTAAATTATAATTATCCTTTTATCTTATTTAATATATACACTTTATATTAAGTAAGATATTAAATACGGGTAATAAAAGAGGTAATTATTAATTAATTAAAGATTAAATTTAAGTTAATAATAATTCTCTTAAGCCTTTTATTTAATAATAATAATAAAAAATTAATTATTTTTGCTTAAGATATTTATAATATAAAATAACTTATAAAAGTTAAAGATCTTAGATTTTTAATAATTAAATAGGCCTTAATAAGAGACTTATATTAATAGGATAATTAATATATTTATATATAAAAGAATTATATTAATAATTAGTTTAAAATATATTTGTTATTAAAAAGTTTACTTAAAAGATCCTTAAGGATAATTATAAAGTCTTAATCCTTAATTATACTTATAAGATAAATAAATATAAGCTTTTACTTATAATAGTTATTAAGATAATTAACTAAAATATCTTATTTTATATAAACTTTATTTTTATAAAAAGTAAATATATTTAAGATTATTAATAAATTATAAAAGTATTATAAGAGCTTTATAATAAATTAAGTTTTTTATATTTAAATATATTATTAATTAATTATAAGTTAACCTTAGTTAAAGTATCTAAAATAATCTTTCTTAAGGTATAATATATTATATATATTTAATATATTAATAATAATATATTAAAGAAATATAACCTCTATTTTTAATATAAGAAGGATTAAGAGGTTTTCTTTATTAGTTAGTATTATATTATATATATAATAACTAAGTAAGAATTTAATAATAAATAAAATAAGATATAAGACAATTATCTTAATAATTATCTTAATATAATTTAATATCTTTAAGAATATAATATATTACTTAAGAAGAGATTTATCTTATATTAAATTAATTAGCTATTAACTTTTAATAATTATACTACCTTATATAATAAATTTAATAAGAAAATTAATTATTAATTATATAATACCTTAATCAATAAATATATTATTATTTATATAATTTCTTTAACTTACTATTAAGTAAATAATTTTAAATATATTATTAATTAAATTAATATCCTCCTTATATATAAGTATAATAAGTATAATAAGTATAATATCAAATTAGATAAATAAGGATATAATTAAGTAAAGATATTAAGCTCTTTCTCTTTTAAGACCTCTTTATTAAGGTAATACTATTTATCCTTAAGTAAATACTCTTATAATATTAAAAGGTAATTTATTATTAAATAAAGCCTTATATTAAATTATTTATTAAAGGAATAGGGCTTTTATATATTCATAAGATTAAAGTATATATAAATAATTTTAATAAAATTTTTATTATTAATAAAATTTACTTTTATTATTAATATTTACTTTTATTATTAATTCAAAATAGTTATATATTTTAATCATCTTTATATTAATAATTATAATAATAGTGAGTTATAATTAAATACTCTTAAAGATAAGATAACTAACTTCTTTAAAATATATAAACCTATTATTATTATTAAGTTAAAGGAATATTTATTTAAAGTATATAATAAAGTATATAATATTAAAAAGTATATATAAAAGTAAGTATTTAAAGAGTTTATTATATATAAACCTTTTAACTTTAAGTATATCCTTACCTTATATAAGTATTATAATAATTAGTAATTAATTATTATAAGAATTAAATAAAGGAGTAAGCTCTAAATATAAAATTAAATATATACTTTAATTTAAATAATATAAGAGGTATAATAGTGATATTAATATTAAGGGGTAAGATATAAGTTAAATTCATATTAAAAGGAGGAGTATTAATAAGAGGTAAATATATTATATTTATATCAAGGGTTAATAAGGTATTAACTTAATCTTAAACTTTATTAATTTACTTATAAAGTAATTTAATAATAATGTAATTATTAACTTAATTAATATATTAATAATAATAGCGTTTTATAATAAAAATATTAAAAAGTAGGTAAACTTTTATAATAAAAGTATATATTATATTAGAATAATTAACTAAGTTTAATAATAAAAGTATATATTATATTAGAATAATTAACTAAGTTTAATAATAAAATATATAAAAATATTTTTAATCTAATTATTTAAAATTAATTAAGATTACGCTTAATAAGGTAATTAAGGTTAGGATAAATACTATTAATTAATTAAGATATATATAATAAAGAAATATTTATTTATTAAGATAATAATATATATATATTTATAGCCTTCTAAAATTATAAATAATTTATCTAGCCTTTTAAATTATTGTAATAAGGGGTTACCTTATTAATAAGTTATTAAGCCTAAGGTAGTAATACCTAAATTAAAACTACATAGGTATATATTTATAGGGATAAGAGGTATATACCTATAATAATAGGGTATACGCGTATAAGAATAGGGTATACGCGTAATAGAAGCCTTTATAACTTCTATTATATATATATCCTATCCTTATCCGCGTATACCCCGTCTTTATACGCGCTCTTATCCTTATAAGTATATACCTATTTAATTATAATTTAAGTATTATTACCTTAGGCTTAATAGCCTATTAATAAGATAACCCCTTTATTAATTAATCTCTTTTATTAATAAGTTAAATTGATTAATTTATTTATTATAAACTTATAATTGTTATTAATTAACCTTTTAACCTATTTATTAGATATTTTACTTAAGAAATTATAATAGTATATAAAGTTATAAGGTTATATAATCCTATTTAATTATAATAAGCTTAATAAGAAGATTAATAAGTTTTATTATATTTAATTCTATTATAATTAGGGTAATAAACTATTATAATTAGGGTAATAAACTTAAAAAAATTAGTAAAAATATAAATAATAGATAATAGATAATAGATAATAGATAAATTAAATATATATTTAAAATTATCTTTTTTTTTAATTAAGATAGCTTATAAATATTAAATATTAAGGGTTTAAATTATAATTATCCTCCTATTTTATTTAATATATATATTTATATTAAATAAGATATTAGATATATATAATAAAAAAGTTAATTATAAATTAATTATAAATTAAATTCAGGTTAATAATAATTCTCTTAAGCCTCTTACTTAATAATAATAAAAAGAATTTAATTATTTTTACTTAAGATATTTATAATATAAAATAGCTTATAAAGGCTAAAGATCTTAAATCTTTAATAATTAAATAGACCTTAATAAAAGACTTATATTAATAAGATAATTAATTTATTTAAATATAAAAGAATTATATTAATAATTAACTTAAAAATATATTCTTTATTGAATAATCTACAGAAGAGATCTTTAAGGATAGTTATAAAATCCTAATTCTTAATTATACTTATAAGATAAATAAATAGAAGCTCCTACTTATAATAATTATTAAGGTAATTAATTGAAATACCTTATTTTATATAAGCTTTACTTTCATGAAAAGTAAGTATATTTAGGACTATTAATAAATTATAAAAGTGTTATAAGAGCTTTATAATAAGCTAAGTCTTTCATATCTAGATATAATATTAATTAATTATAAGTTAGCCTTAGTTAAAGTTTAGGAGGTTTTCTTTATTATTCAATATTATGTTATATACGCGATAACTAAGTAAGAATTTAATAGTAAATAAGATAAAATATAAGATAATTATATTAATAATTACCTTAATGTAATCTGATATCTTTAAGAGTATATTATACTACTTAAGAAGAGATTTATATTAAATTAAATTAAATTAATTAGCTATTTACTTTTAATAATTATATTACCTTATATAATAAATTTAATAATAAGAAGATTAAGTATTAATTATATAATACCTTAATTAATAAATATATTATTACTTATATAATTTCTTTAACTTATTATCAAGTGAATTACTTTAAATATATTATTAATTCAATTAATATCCTCTTTATATATAAATATAATAAGTATAATATTAAAATTAAATAGGTAAGGATATGATTAAGTAAGGATATTAAGCTCCCTATCTTTTAAACCCTTTTTATTAAGGTAATATTATCTACTTTTAAATACATATTCTTATAATATTAAAAGGTTATTTATTATTAAATAAAATCTTATGTTAAATTATTTATTAAAGGAATAAGGCTTTTATATATTTATAATATTAAGGTATATATAAATAATCTTAATAAAGTTTTAAATATTAATAATATTTATTCTTATTAATAATTTAAAATAGTTATATATTCTAGCTAACCTTATATTATTAGTTATAGTTATAATAATAATAATTACTATAATAATAATAAGTTATAATTAAATATTCTTAAGGATAAAATAATTAACCTTTTTAAGATATATAAACTTGTTATTATTAAGTTAAAGGGATATCTACTTAAAGTATATAATAAGGTATATAATATTAAAAAGTATATATAAGAGTAAATATTTAAAGAGTCTATTATATATAAATCCTTTAACTTTAAGTATATCTTTATCTTATAAGAGTATTATAATAGTTAATAACTAACTATTATAATAATTTAAATAAAGGAGTAAGCTTTAAATATAAAGCTCAATATATACTTTAATTTAAATAGTATAGGAGGTATAATATTAGTATTAATATTAAGGAATAAAATATAAGTTAAAATTATATTAAGAGGAGGAGTATTAATAAAAGGTAAATAATTTATATTTATATTAAGGAATAATAAGGTATTAACTTAATCTTAAACCTTGTTAATTTATTTATAAGGTAATTTAATAATAATATAATTACTAGCTTAATTAATATATTAATAATAATAGGGGTTTATAATAAAAACATTAAGAGGTAGGTAAAATATTATATTAAAAGTATATATTATATTAAAATAGCTAGCTAAGTTATAATAAGATATATATAAATACTATTAATTTAATTACTTAATAATAGTTAAGATTATACTTAATAAGATAGCTAGGATTAAGGTAAATATTACTAACTAATTAAAATATATATAATAAAGATAATAATAAATATATATTTAAGGCCTTTTGAAATTATAAATAATTTATTTAACCTCCTAAATTATTATAATAAGGGGTTATCCTATTAATAAGCTATTGAGTCTAAAGTAGTAATACTTAAACTAAAACTAGACGGATATACGCTTATAAGGATAAGAGATATACGCCTATAATTATAGGGTATACGTGTATAAGGACGGGGTATACGCGTAATAAAAGCCTTTATATATCTTAATATACCTACCTTAATAATATTATTAAATATTATTAAGTAGGTATATATCTTATTAACCTTAAAGATATACTACTTACTACTTATAAATAGTTAATATATAAACCTAAGTAATCTTAAAAATTGAGGATTATATATAATATTATAACTATAATAATTACTATTATAATAATAGCTATACTTATATTATTATCTAGTATATTTATAATCCTAGGAGTTAATAGCTAAATTACCTTATTTACCTTATTTACCTTATTTACCTTATTTACTATATTAATTAATACTTTATTAGAGTATATTATACCTAATAGGATAATAGTTTATAAGAAATATAATAATATAATAAAGATAGCTATTATAATTAATAAATTTCTAGAAATTTAAATTAATAATAGTTAAACTATTAATGTTCTAGAAGAGGAATAAGTACCTATTCCCCTTGAATTAAAAGTAGACTTAAAGCCTTATTAAGTATACTTATTAAGTTTAAAGGATTAAGAGGTAGTTAATAAAATATTTAATAAAATATACTAATAAGGTATAATAATATAATTAATATAATTAATATAATTAATATAATTAATATAACTAATATAACTAATATAATCTAGTTACTCTATCTTTATTATCTAATATAATATACCTAGAGGTAAGTAGAAAGGCTAAGTTATTATAAATATTTAAGATCTTAATAAATTTATTAAGATAAATAGCTACATAATAACTCTTTAATCTAAGATTATTAATATAATAGCTAGTTATTTATTTATTTTAACTATTAATATTATAAGCTAATTTTATAAATTCTCTATTAAGATAGTAGATAAGGTAGACTTAAGTTAACTATTATTTCTTATTATAATTAAGAGTAATTTAATATAATTAATTTAAAAGTTATTTATTTTATTTAGGTATATTTAGTATCCTAGATAGAGGTATCTTACTAGAAAATCTATAAGGAATTAAACCTATAAACCGCTCGCGCCTACTAGATTTCTTAATATAATACCTTATATATAAGAGGGTTATTTAAGGGTAGCCCCTCCTAGGTCCCGCCTATTAAATATTAGAGTTATATTAAAGATTGAAAAGAAAAGATAAGGATATTAATAGTATTAATAAGAAATTAATAAATAAGATTAATTATTTAAATAGTAGCCTTAATATTATTGATTTATTTTTATTATTTAATAAAGTAATACTTATCTTATTTATAAAGCTATCCTCCTTAATAACCTTTATCCTTAAGTATTTATCTTCCTTATAAAAGAAAGCTTTTAATAAGTTAAATCTTAAGTATATAAGGCCTTTTTATACCTTTAAAAGGGATAATACTTCCCCTTATAAGGCTTAAAAGATTTATTATGAGTAGTCCTTCTTTTAATATCTTTTATAAAGGTATATTACTTAATTTATAAAGATTTACCTATAAATTAATTAATAATAATAAGACTTTACTACTATTAATTATTAATATTAAATAAGATTAAAAAGTTATATAATAAGTAATATTTTTAAAGGTATTAAATAGCTATTTAATATAAGATATCATATTTATATTACTTTATTCCTATTAAGTTTAAGTTAAATATTATAAAGGTAATTAACTTATTTATTATATTTATACTTAAGGATAGAGTATTTAGGTAATAAGTATATTTAGATAATATTAAACTCCTCTTATACCTTCTTTAAGATTATATGTTTAATTTATATATATAAGAGGGATTAAGTTATAATATAAATAGGATATAATTATTATATTATTAGTACTTAAAATAGGTTTATATTAATCTTTACTTTATAATAAAATAACCTTTATAATAAATCTTCAATATAAGGGGTCTTAAACTTATTCCTTATTATCATTCATACTTATTTTATAAAGGATCTTTAACCTCTTATTTAATATTAATATATAATAATAGGACCTTTAATATATTTATTAAAGTTAATAACCTTTAATCTCCCTTATAAGGTAATACTATAAGTTAATTTAAAGGAGATCTCTTAAAAGTAAGTTCAATAAGTAAAGCCTTACTTAAGGTTAAATTTAATATAATATTCCTACTTTTATTTCTTTTAAGGGCTCTATTTATACCTCTTGACTTAGGTAAAAATTATTTATAAAGCTAGGAGTATATTATATTATTATATTATATTATATTATATTATATTATATTATATTATATTATATTATATTATATTATATTATATTATATTATATTATATTATATTATATTATATAACATATTAGTAGATATTAATGATAATTATTAAATTAGGTCTTAAATATTATTAAAGACCTTTATCCTTATATATTATAATATTTATTATAAATTTAAATTAAATTTCTTTAAATTCCTTAAATTATTATCCTTCCTTAAATATATATAATAAAATATTAGGATTATAAGGAAATTTATAAGGATATATAAATTATTAAATATTAAATATTAAATTTAATCTTTCTTTATTAAATTTATAGCCCTTATAATAATTTAAGGATATAATAAAATTAATAATAAAATTATTATAATTACAAATTAATAATTATTAAGATATAAGGTAGAACTATTATATTTATAATTAAGATATTCCTTATTAAGAGGACTTATATAATATTAAGTCTTTAAATAGCCTTTATTATACTTAAGAGAGTAAAGGTAATAATAATAAATTAGAGATTAAGGATATTTACTCTACCTTTCTTAATTAAATAATAGGAATAAAGGTCTTATATTATTCTTTATATCTTATTATCTTATATTATTTTATAATATATTCCTTTTAAGTTATCCTTAACTCTAATTAATATTTTAATAAAATAAAGGATATATTTAAGGAGGAATAATATAAATATATTAATTATTATTACTCTTTTTTTAAGGGAGAGGTAAAATCTTATTTAATAGTATATAAAATATTTAACTTTTTTAAGATTTCTTTTTAAAACTTATTAAATTATTTATTAGGATTCTTAAGTATTTATAAGGATCTATTAATAAGATTACCTTAACTTTAAGTATATTAATATTAGACATATTATTAATATATAAGATATAAGACTTAAACTAATTAATTCTTACTCTTATTATTTAATTATATTTCATTAGGATCTTTATAAATATATTAACCTCCTCTTATAATTAAAGGATACTTATTATATTATTAATATATATTATATTTTTTAATATTTTTTCTCTTACTTAAACCCCGCGGATTCAAGGGGTTTTTATAATTAATTATATTAACTCTTTAATTATAATTATAAAGAGAGGGTAATTTAAGGGGTCCCCTTAATATATATTATTATATATAAATAATATCCTTTTTATATAATTATTAATAAATACTTTAATTTTAATATCCTTATATAATAGGTAAATTTTAGAGATAAATTCTTAAGATAAATTAAATTTATTTAAGGTAATTTAAAAGAATTTATAATTAATTTAATTATATATCTTCTTTTAATTTAATAATAAAATAATAATTTTTTTAACTTTTTAAAACAATTTTTTAATATATTTATATTTGATAATAAAGTATTAAATAGTTTTAATATTATTATTAATTAATCTTCTTAGGAGGAAGGTAAGTTATTAGGAATTAATTATTATATTTAAAGTACTTATTAACTTATATATTGATATATTTAGAAATAATTTATAATCTATATTTATAATTAATAGTAATTATTAATTATTAATATTATTTTACTCTGCTTTCTCTTTATATAAGAGGATTAAGATATTATTTATTTAATTATTTAATATTATCCTTTCCTTTTATATTATGTTATAAAAAGTTATAAGCTTTTTTATAAAGATTAAAACTTAATTCTTTTTATATAATATTTTATTATTATTTTCTAAAACTTATTTAAGAGATTATCTTTATTAAGTAATATTCTTAATATTACTTAATAAATAATTACTTTAATTTTATAATATTTAGTTAATTATCCTATTATAATATTTATTAAGTAATATTCTTAATATTACTTAATAAATAATTACTTTAATTTTATAATATTTAGTTAATTATCCTATTATATTATCTATTTATAAGGATATTTATTTATTATATATTTAAGTACCTCTTTATAAATATTTTTATTAAAGGGTTTATATTATATAATTATTGATAATATTATATAATTATTGATAATATTATTTAATAACTTTAAATATATAATTAGAATCTTAATATATATTTTCTTATTTAATTATTAGGATTTTAATAAAGTTATAATTTAACCTTTTAATTTAAATAAAAAATTACTTTATTAACTTCTTACTTAATATAAGATATTTTATTATAAGATTATAAATATAACTTTAATTAAAAATATTTATAAAGTATTCCTTTTAAGTTTTAATTATTATTATTTAAATTTTTAATTTAAGATCTTTATTAAAAAAAATTAAATTCTTAAATTTAATCTAAATTTTTTATTAAAATATTAATCTTACTTAATAAACTCTTTTATAAATTTAATAATTATTACCTTAAATAAATATTACTCTATTATTTAATTTTATCTTAAGAGATTTTTTAATACTTATTAATATATTACCTTAATTTAATTCCTTTTAAATATAATTAAGGTTAAATATTTATAGTTAAGGCCTTAAATTATTAATAATCTATAATTCATTATAATTATAGTTACCTTATAATCTATTAATAACCTTATTAATATAATTTCTTATTTTAATATATTACTTAATTAATTTTCATAAATATAAAGGTAATTAATCCTTAATATTAAAGTTATTAATTTAATATCCTTATAAAAGGTAAAGGCTCTTAGGCTTATATTTTATAATTATTAATTAACTATTAAATCAATTAAATTATTATCCTTAAGCTTTATAAGTAATTTAGATAAGATCTAGAAATATATAAATATTATTAGAATTAATAATATTCTATTTATTAGGATCAAGGAGATATTTCAATTCCCTCCTATTATATTATATAATATTAGTAGTAGTATTTATTTTATCTTTTATACCTTTTATCTTAATTATAATAAATAGGAGGTACCTCTCAAAAGTATATATATTAAAATTATAATAAAGATAAAACCTTTTTATTTAAATCTATATATTAATATTTATTTATCTTTACTCTTATAAAGGTCTTATTTAATATTAAATTATTTCCTATTTTATTAGAAGGAGGTCTTAATATTAATATTAATAAATATCTTATTTAATTCTTTATAATTTATAATAATTAAGATCTAAGGATATTATAACTTATAATACTCTATTACTTCTTTTAATAGGGTTACCTCTTATAATAATAAAATATTATTATATTATATAATACTTTAAACTTAATTAAATCTAGGATTAAGTAGATATTTGATAAAGTTATCTTTATTTTTTATATTATTATAACTTAAGTAATTATTAGCCTTCTTTATAATAAAAAGGAATTTATCTCCTTTATAAGAGTTAAGGTTTAAATATTTTTTCTTATAAACCTTATACTCCGTAGTTAAACTTATTAATATAAATTTAATTATAAAGGGCTTTATATATTTTAACTTAAATCTCCTTATTAAAAACTTAGACTTATAAATATTAAGATTTAGTTTGAAGATTATTATAATTTTATTATTAATAACCCCCCTATTTTTTATTTTTTTTAATTAAAAGTATATATCCTTAAGCTCCTTAATAATAATAATTTATTATATTAAGAGGCTAAAGTTTATAACCTTAAATAAGCTTTTCTTAGAAAAGTATACTTAAGGGCTATTAATATAATACTTAAAAGTAATTATTATATATTTATTAATTAAGAACTATTTTATTATATTTACTTTAATAAGTTTAAGGATATAATATTTTATTATTTAATCCTTTTTATTATAAGAAAATATATTTATTATATCTTATTAATTTATTATATCTTATTAATTTATTATAATAGCTATTCTTATTATAATAGCCCTTATATTTAATTCTTTTCTAGGATCTCTTAGAATAGCTAATATCTTTAAGTATGATTATTTTTTGTTTTTTATTTATTAACTTTAATATCATTAATACTTCTTAATTTTAATCTTATTTTTAAGTAGTAGATACGCCCTTTTTATTCCTTTAAGTAAATATTACCTTATTTTATAATAAAGAGGATTTTAACTTTAACTTAAATAGCTTTAAATAAATTAAAAGTAATATCCCCTTAATTATTAATTTTATATTTAATAATAAAGAAGCTCTTTTTAAGTTCTTTATTGATAATTATTATATTAACTCCTTCTAAGTAAGTTTTTAAAATAAATTAAAGATATCAACTTATTCTCTTTTTACCTTACTTTTAAATTTTATAAATATTAATAAGGGAGTAAGGTAATCTTTTAATTAATATAATTTATTATAATATTAATAGGGCTTAAGAGGAAAATTACTTTACTTTTATATTTCTTTAAGTTTTACTTTATAAGCCTCTAATTTCTAGACCTTTAAGGTTATTTTTATTTCTTTATAAGCTATATTTTTTACTTATATTTCCTTTATATATTTTATATTAATTAATAATTTATTAGGTTAATTAATATTTAGGAGAGTACGCTTAAAGGACAAGAAAGTATATATAAATAATATATTAAAAATCTTCTTCTTTTTATTATTTATAATAGTTATATCCTTATTAAATTAAAGAAGCTTATTAAATAATAAATTTAATTTTAATAATAAATTTTTTAATTAGATAATATTCAATTAATTCTTAATTTCTTATCTATTAAATATATTAAGTAGTATTTTAAGTTTAAAGAAGTCTTTTATTCATTTAATTTTAATATATTTATTATAAACTACTTAATTTTTAATAATATATATAAGTTATATTATTTAAATTCTATAAGATAATTTAAGTTTTTTAAGATATATCTTTTAATAGGATTTATAGTCTTTAAGTCTTATCCTTAACCTTATTAAGAGTTTATATAAAAAATCTTTATATTTAATATCTAATAATAAGTCTTATTATTAATTAATAAAGGTATTAATAGATTTTATTAATATATAATTATTTCATTTATTAATAATATCTTATATAATCTAAAGGTATCTTTATTATATAAAAGGTTAAAGATAATATTATTTAATTTTAGTTCGCGATTAGACTATCTAGCTATTAAGCCCTAAGATATTATAATAAGGTATTATACTTAATCTTAAGTATAAAGGATATAATATATATTATCTTTATACCCTAAGAGATCCTTATTATCACTAATAAGAGCCCTCTAAGATAAGTATCCTAAGAGGTAGCGCTTATAATACTATCTTAATAATAATAGACTATGATATTAAAGTAGCTAAATACTTACTTATAATTAATATAATTAATATAATTAATATAATTAATATAATTAATATAATTAATATAATTAATATAATTAATATAATTAATATATTATATTATAATATCTTCTTAATTTATAATATCTTCTTAATTTATAACTAGCTAGAAGATATTATAAGTAATAAGGAAATAATATTTATAAGTATCTTCTAGGTAATAATATATTATTATATAAAGGTATAATAAAAGTTAAGTATTATATTTTATCCCTAAATTAATAAATAGATAGAAAGATAGAATAGTATATTAGTAACTTGGGAACCTGTATAGAAAATGGAAATATACTAAATCCGTATAAAGCGGCCTTTTCCGCCTAAATAATAAAAGATAATGGAAAAAAAATAGATAAATTTTATTTTAACCTAAAAATCCTAAATATAGAAAATCTGGATTTAAGGCCTTAAATCCGTGATTTTCCACTAGCGCTAGGAAGCTTAATAGGGCTATATAGGCTACGTCATCTACGCTAGCGTAATATAGATTTAAAATACAGTCGATTCACATAATTTATATACGCGTAGAGTACCGCCCTAGACTAGCCCTGTATTATATTCCTACTACCCCCTACTATTAGTCCTACCTAGTAGGATATCTTATACGGATAATATTGAAAAACTAAAAGTTGCTAAATACGCATTTGGCAGCGCTGCACGAAATGCGGTGTCAAATCGTGCTCCTGGGCAGGTACATGAGCTCACTAGATCTGAGCGCATAATGCGCAAATTGTTGTAATATACGGCCGCGCGAGATTGCTAATGTATATTAGAGTAATACTTATACTATTACTTAAGCTAAAAGTAAGATAATTAGGTAAAGCTATTATACTTAATAAAGTTTATATATAATTATATATAATTATATAAGTACTTACTTATATTAGATATTTAACTAATAAAGTTATATACTAAGGATATCCTATTAATAAAATAAAGGATAGAAAACCTTTAAGAAAATAAGAAGATATTAAAGTAATACTTATATAAAGCTTAAGAGATATAAATAAAATATATAAATAAATATAAGAAGTTAATATTATTTAATTTCAAAGAATTTATCTTATTAAATATAAAGAATATTAATTTAACTTAATTAATTAAAAAGCTATTATAAAGGTATTTAAGACCTTATTAAAGCAATTAAATATATAAGTAAATAAGCCTATAAATTAAACCCTCCTAAAATATTCTAAATATACCCTATTTTTTATATCTTATTATTAGAGCCTTTTATAGGTAATAATAATAATAATAATATAAATATCTTATAAGTAAAGCTTATAAATAATAAGGAAGATTATAAGGTAAAAGTTATATTAAATTATAAGATCTCTTATAATAGATTAAGATACTTAATAAAATAATAGGATTAATTAAATAATTATAATTAATAAGTATATAAGCGGGACTTAGAATATATTCTTAATATATTAAAGGCCTTTAAGTAAAGTTAATAAAAGTTATAATTAAGAGAGATATTTTATGATTACTTATAATAATAATAATTATTATTATAAGGGGGGTAGCTATTTACTATAATATCTACTCCTTATTAATAGCTATCCTCTTTATCCTCTTTATCCTCTTTATCCTCTTTATCCTCTTTATCCTCTTTATCCTCTTTATCCTCTTTATCCTCTTTATCCTCTTTATTATTAATTATAATAGCCTTTAAATAATTTTATATAATATTAATATAACTTTAAAGGGGTAAGGAAAATAAGAGATATACCTTATAATATCTAATATTAAGAATATCGTTAAGGGCCCGCGTAATCCTTTTTAAAATAATAATATTAGGGGTAAAGGTAAGGGCTAAGATAATAGTATTAATAGTAGTGTTATTAATATAAGCAAAAAATTTAATACAGGTAAGGATATTAATAAAATATATTAAAGAATAATAAGCTAGGTAATATTACTATTAATATTAATAATAGCGTTAGAGGTAATAAGAAGGTAGGAGAGGGGATAATAAAGAGAAATAATAATAATAAAACTATAAGTTATATTTAATCCTATATAGTAGGAGTAATAGATAAACCCTATAAAGATAGGAATATAAAGGAGGTTATTATATAACTTAATTAATATTAATAATAAAGAAGAAAACTTATAAATTCTCTTATTACTATTAAGCGCAGCGAAGATAATAGTAATAAGGTAGAACTATTATAAGGTTAAAGTAGGTAAGAAGAGGAGGAGAAGTATAAAAAGAAGTATTAACCTAAATTTATTAAATTTATAATAGAAATTATTATAAGGTAATATATATATTAATATAACTAGGGTTATAAGGTATAATAGGAGTAGTAGGAGAGGTATACTATCAATAATAATAATAATATTAAATTTAATATTATTAGTTTCTATAAGAAAGAAGTTATAAATAAGTATTATAATACCTCCTTATATACTTAGTAAAGGCTTAATACCTTCTACTTACTATCTATATTAAAATATTAACCTCCTTATAATATCTTAATAGGAATAATATAACTTAATATATAATTATATTAGAATAATAAGTAAATTTTATTTATAAGGCTTAAATATAAGCTTATAATTTATTATAAAATACTAACCTTTAAATATTAAGACTTATTATTAATAATAATACTCCTAAATATAATAATAATAATTTAAGGGACTACTATTAATAGGATATTTATATATCTTATATAAGAGTTATATAAGTTCCCTATTAAGAAAGATAATAATTAAACCTTATTTATTTAGAAACTTTACTATAATTTTAAGAATATATCTTATAATAATCTAGATATTATATTTAAGTATTATAAGAGGGCTGTCAAAATAGTAGGAGTAGAATACTTAGTTAATTCATCTAAGACTATAAGAGTATCTATTTATATATATTAAGACTATCTACTTAATTATCCTTAATAAACCCTTTTTACTAAGGATATATTTTAATACTCCTATATAATTATAAGAAAATTAAATTAATAAGTAAAAAAATCTAATATTAGGTAATATTAGTAAGGTTATAAAGTTTAAAAATAACTAAGTCCTTTAGAATCATATATATTTACTAAAATAGCCTATTAAGAAATTCTACTTTTTAATAAAATATAATTATTTAAAAAATAAATTCTAGACTTAAATTATATAAGCTAATTTTATAATAAAATACTACTAGGCGTATTATAAGGATATAACTTTAAGAGTTATTAATTTATAATATCTAATAATAGTTATATAAGTAATTATAAGGTATAGATTATATTATCTTTATATTATTATTATTAGTTATAAGGTAATTACCCCCCTAAGGTTTTAGGATCATATAAGGATTCCTAACTTAAGGATATTATTATAAGGTAACTAACCCCCGTAGCCTTAACCTACATAATAGACTATAATTAGGTAATAGTATTTAAATAGGGGATAAAGGTAGGATATTAATTAAAAATACTATTAAATAATAATATTAGGATTAGATAATAATTAGTTAAGGATAAATATTGTTATAAAGTCTAAGTTATAAGGCTTTTATATATAAATAATTTAATATTTTATATCTTTGAATAAGGTCTCTTTAAGATTAATAACTTCTTAAAAGATAATAAAACTATCTTAATTAAGGGCCTTTATAAGCCTATTAGCTATTTACTTATTAATAGGTATCTATTTAAGATTAATTTTATTTATTATAATTTATCCTTAGATCTAATAGTATTAAATATCTATATATTTAATATAATTATAATTATAATAAAGGGGGTTCTTTATTAAAGTAATTATACCTTACTTATTATTAAAGATAATAACTATTTAAGGTATATTATTAATAAGTTAAATTTATTTTAAGAGGGTCTTAAGTTAAATAGCTTCCTTAATAGCTTATATTTATCTAATATATTTAACTTTAAAGTAAATAATATTATTATAACTTATTACTTAAATAATTAAGAGATAGTACTACTTTTAAGGTTAAAGATATAACTTAAAGTTAATTTTTAAATATTATAATTATTAGCCTAGTTTAAGTCTATTTAGCTTATAAGATTTTTAATAACTCTTTATAAGTAAGTTACTAATAAATTATAAATTAAAGGTAGTAAAAGATATATTTAATAATCCTAAAATATTTTATAATTAGATTTAATAAGTAACAAGAGACTAGTAAGATTATATAAGCTATATTAGAATATATACCTAATATTATATATATAAGGGAGTTAATAGCTAATTAATATTATTTAAATAAGTCCTTAAGAGTTATATAATTATCTTTTATAAAGAGGAGGTAAGTAATTATTTCTATTAAGATTAAAATTAGATTAAACTCCTATATTTTATAATATCTAAGGAAATATTTAATATGAATAGCCTAATTAAATTATAATATCTAATTAACTTAATTATAAATAATAATTATATTAAGGTAATATTTATATAAACTTAAATTACTTATATAAAATTTAATATTAAGAGTATCTTTAATATATTAAATTTTAAGCTTAAAGGGCCTTATAATAAGGATATTATTTATATAAAGAATAATATTTATAAATATATTAAAGCTAATATTAATAAGTTTAGGATTCAGTTCTTTTATATACTTAATAAAATAATTATATTATATATAAGGGGATTACTTTAAATTATAAAGGACTTTATTAAGTTTATATACCTTTTTAAGGTATTTAATAGGTTATTTAATAGGTTATTTAATATAAATTTCCTTATTAATATACTTATAAAGGAAAGTAATTTTAATATCTATTTATCTAAGGTCTTAATCCTTTATAATATTTAGGATAAAAATAGCCTCATAATTTATAAGCTTTATTATTAAGATAAAAGGTTTATTATAATTTAATCCTTTATATTATTTAAAATTATAGATAACTTAATAAGCTTTATAATATATAATCTCCCTATTAAGGTTACGCTTTAAGGTATAAACTTATTTATTATAAAGGATAATATAATTCTTTAATAAATTTATAAGCTTTTAAGTATTATTTTTAATAAAAGAGTTATATTTATTTATTATATTAGCCTTCTACTATTTTTAATATATATTATTTATTATTACTTCCTTAAATATCTTAGATTTATAAGATTTATAATTAATTACTTTAAAGATTATAATATAATAAGAGTAAATATTAAATAAGAGATCTTAAGAGATTAAGTAAAGATAGTTTAATTATTAAATATCTATTTATAAGGTCTTATTAAACTTAAAGAGAGGAATTATTATAAATAATTTAATTATAATAGAGGATTTATTAAATATTAGAATTTACGCGCTTAAGATTAATATATTTATAAATTAAGGATTTATAATTAAGGATTTTAATTATAATAATTAAATAATATCTATTAAATTTATTAATAAGAAAGTATTAATAAGCTTTATATTCTCCCTTACTATTAATACTTTTATAATAAGAGGAGGGATAATAATAAGAAGTAAAGGTAATATTTTATTCTTTTCTTTACCTTAAATAACTTAATATATCTTAATAATTTATTTACTAGGTATTAATATTTTATAAATATAATTACTCTTAAACTTAATAAGGATACCTAATTTTATATAATCTTTCTTATAATCTTAATTTATAATTAATTTATAAAGGTTTATATAACCTTTTATCTTAATATATTTAATATAAGAAAGATAGGGGTAATAGCTTATATATACCTTATATAATATAAGTTTTTAACTAATAATAGGATATTAATTATATAAATAATTTATTATAAAAATAAGTTTAAGCTAATACTTAAGATTAAGGCTAATATTTTATAAGATAATATTAATTATAAATTAAATTATTTACTTAAAATACTTAATAGTATTATTACTTTTAAGATTATTAAATATAATAAGCTCTTATAAGATATTATACTTAACTCAATAAATATTAAAATTATAATCTTTATATTTATTATTATAATTAGATCTTAAATAATTAATAATATTATTATTATATTTATTATAAGCTTAATAATATTTAAAGGTTTTAAAGATTTTACTCTTAACCTTTATAACCTCTACTTTAAATTATTTATCTTAATTATTAAAAAATATAATAAAGTACTTACCTCCCTTAAAACTCCTTAAGATATAAGGGCTTAAGATATTATTATAAATGAGGTTAAGAGGTCTCTTACTAAGTTAAATATAAGCCTTATAAATAGTGTATAAAGGATATAATTCTTTACTTACTATTTCTTTAATAAAGTTAATTTCTTTAAAAAATTAGACGAGCTTTTTAATTTTTTTAATATCCTAAATATATTACAAATTAAGAGTTTTATTATTAATTAGGCCCTTTAAGCCTAAGGAATAATTTAAATTTAAATTTAAAGATAAGAATATAAGAATAATATTATTTATAAGATTTATATATACTTTATACTTTAAGTTAATAATAAATATAGCGACCTTAATAAGGACTTGAATAACCTCTTTTAAGGAGGAGGATATCTTTAATATTAAAATTAATATCTTTAATAGCTTATCTATTAAGAGTATAACTTAAGGTAACTTATAAATATATAAATAATAAAGATTATTATCTTATAATTAAGTAATAATACCTTACTGATTAATAATCTTAATACTATTTTTAATAATTTAAATACTAGAGTTAACCTTAAAAGATTAAATTAATTAATAATCTAGGAATATATAAGTAATTAATTAAGATTAAATCCTTTCTTTTCTTATTAATTATTATAGGGATATAAACCTTATTAATATTAAATAGTAAGTAAGAGCTATTAATATCCTTAATTAAATAAGTATTATTTATTAAGGAATTAAGTAGGTAATAATTAATAAAGTTAATATAAGAGGGAGTTAAATAAGTTAAATATTTTATATCTAATACCTATCTTTTAAGTTAAATATCTACTTTAATAGTAAAGGCTATATTAAGGTTATTATAAAAAGTTATATAAAATTCTAAATTAAAGTTATTATTATTATAATAATATTCCTTATTAACCTTTTAATTAGATAAGTATTAATATTATCCAAAAAATGGTAGAGAATAGCTTAAACGCGTAAGTATTAAGTAGTAAAGCGTTTAAGAAACGCGTATAAAAGGAGAGCGGGGGAGTAGTAAGGCGCCTTAGTCCTAATTAGGGGACTATTAAGGGTAAAGGTAATAGAGCTAGGGAGGGAGGGCGTAAAGGATTACGCGTTAGGGTAGAGGTTATAAGGGCCTTTACTCTACTTATAAGCTTAATAGATATAATAATACTTAGATTATAATATATATATATATATATATTATAAGAATTATAAATAAGATAAGTAATTAAATTATAATAATAATAATAGCCCTTAAGGTTATTAAGAATATATAATTTAAAGACTTAAATATATCTAAATAAAAGATTTTAATAGTAGGTATTAACTTAATATAAATATATATTAAAGAACTCTAATAGAAAGGAGGAGAATATACGGAGAGGGTATAAGACCTTAATAGGCCTAGGATTATTAATTAGGCTAGTACTTTAATAAAATAAGGCTCCTTATAAGACTAATAGAGCTAAGGGAATCCCTTTATAAGGAATATATTACTATCCCCCTTATAAGGGTTATATATATAGACGCTCAGGGCGGCTAAGGTTAAGAGGGTTTAATAAATATTAATAGTATTAAAAGATAAGAAGGAAAGGGAAGTAATAGTAAAAATAATAAATAAGAAGCTAATTATAATATTCTAAGCCTCTAATTATAAATATATATTAGAAATTATAATAATAAATAGGATAAAGAATAGGGATATACTATTATAAGTTACCTTAATAGAGGTAAGGGAGGCGCTAGAGAGGGAGTAATTATAAGTAAATATAATATATCCCTTTATAATAGTAGTTAGGAAATTATTTAATATAATAATATATAAGGTATAAGTATCTATCTTTAATATAAAGAATTGATAAATAATTATGGAAAAGATTTAATAAGAGAATAAGGCCTTCTATCCTAACTTAAATATAATAGAGGGGAGATAATTAATAGGTATATATATATCTAAGAAAGCCTACTCCTTATTTATAATAAGTATTATATTATTAGAGATAGTAGATAAGCTAATTAAAAAGGATATAATAGAAGTAAGAGAAATAAAACTTATAAAATAGTATAAATAAAGGGCTAGATTGATATAATACTTTAAATACTAGTTATATAAGTATATATATTATAATTACCCTAATAATATATAATATACTAACTATAAATAGGATTATAATATAATAAAATATAAGGTAAAGATTATAAATACTTCCTAAAGATATACTATATATAAATAATAGGGCTACTCCTCCTAGTTTAATAAATACCTAATAAGGGCTAGGGAGAGGTAACGCGCTAAATAATAAATTATAAATAAGACCCTATTTTATAGGATTAAATAGGAGTATATAATAATAGTAATAAATAATAAAGGATTTATAATTATAGGAATAAAGAAAAAGAGGAAGGTTATAATTAATTAAGTAATATATAATATATCTAATAATAGGGAGTAGTTAGGATTATAAAAATCTAAGTATAAATTAAGGAGATTACTAGTCTCTAGGAGGCTCTTAATAAAGGAATTAGGTTAAAAGATACTAGAGGTAATAATAAGTAATAATAAAGAGTTATTAAATAATATTAATAAGCTACTTATAGAAGTGGTAGTAAATAGCTTTACTTACTTAGCTAGGGAAGGTAAATAAGTTATCCTTAAAGAGATAGATATATAAGAAGAAAATAGTAATATCTTAGGCCTAAATATTTAATATACTAACCTTAAAAATATTATAATATAATATTAAGGATAAAATAGGTATAATAATAACTCTATTAAAAGATAGGATTATTTAAGATATAAATATCCTAATAATTTAGGAATTATATTATAATATTAAGAATTATTTATTATATAATCTTAGCTCTAAGATATTCTTTCTAATATATAAAGTAGAATAAGGTATATAAGTATACTTCTATATTAATAAAAGATTATAAGTAAATAGTTAAGATATGAAATTCTTTATTAAGAATATTAATACCTTAAAGCTCTAACTTTATACTTAAAAAGATAGGGATTACCTAATATACCTTTAATTATATAACATATATAATTCAAACCTATTATTAATAATAAATAAGAATCTATTAAACTTTTAAATAATAAGAGAGGAGGTTAACTACTTAAGGAAGTATATTATAATAAGGGATTTTAACCTTTATTACCCTAATTAAAATAATTTAAGATATTTCTCTTACTACCTTAAAGTAGACTAGTTAACAAGAATTATATTTAATAATAAAATAGACTTAATCCTATTAAATAAAATAATTATTTAAAGGATAAAGAGATTTAAGAGTATAATTAATTTAATCTTTATTATACCTAGGTTTCTTAATATGATATAGGTTTATTAGGTATACCTTAAGTTATAATTTAACTCTAACTACCTCTTTATATATATAGAGCTTAATCTAAGGATAAAAGAATAATAATATATACTTAAAAGGTTATAAAAAATATTAGACCTAGGAGAAATTAAAATAAAGACTTAAGTATTAAATTAGAAGTTAGGTCTTAAGCTATTAAGAATTATAAATTAAATAAATGATTACCTCTTATAACTCTAATAAAGCTTAAAGGGGATAATAGAATAAATAATCCCCTAGGTAAAACTAAGAGGTAGAGGGAGAACCTTCTAAAACTCTAAATATTAGTTTATTATGAAGTATATTATAAGGAGTATAAAAGTATTTTAATAAAGTAGGGATACTATTATAAAGGGAGCTAAGAATATAACTATTAAAGAGAGAGATAAGGTATTATAAATAAAAAAGGTAATTAATTTTAAGAGGAAGGTTTATAATACTATTAAATTATAAAAGGGTATATAAGGCCTTATAAAGTAGGTAAGAAATAATAGCTTATTATTATAACCCCTCCCTAAGTTTCCCCCTTTAAGAAGAGGAAATAAGGATAAGGAGGCTAAGACCTTTAAAGAGAAGGTAAAGGTCTTATAAATAATATTCTTCTTACCCCCCTTATAAGTTAACTTAAATAATATTTAGGATATAAAATATTTATTACTTATAAATTATAATAATAAGATAATATAAGAAGAAGTCTAATAAGTTATTTATAAATTAAAGTAGGATAAAGCCTTAAGGATTAATAGAATCTTAAATTAATTCCTTAAGTTAGTAATAAATAGGCTCCTTAAGGAGCTTACCTACCTATTTAATATATACCTCTCCCTTAAGTATCACTTAAGAGAGTTTAAGAAGGCTAATATAATTATCTTAAAGAAATTAAAGAAGGAGGATTATATAATACTTAAAGTATATTATTTAATAATATTATTAAATATCTTAAAAAAGGCTTTAAAGTTAATAGTTATAAAGTAACTTAATAATTATATTAAAAGGTAAGGCCTCCTCCCCTTAAAGTAAATAAGGATATAAAGGAAGAAATTAATTAAGATAGTATTAAAGATTATTATAAATATAATATATATAATATAAAATTATAATAAGGTTAATATAATTAGCCTTCTCTTATTAGATATTATAAGGGCTTTTAATAATATCTCTTATTAAAGACTTATTTATAACCTTAAGGAAAAGGGGATTCCCTATTATATTATAAATTAGATAGAAAGCTTCTTAGAAGAGAGGTCTTTATTTATTACTATTAAGAGAATAATAAGTAAGATAGAATTAATAGAAATAAGGATTTCCTAGGAGTTATTAATTTCCCTTATCCTTTTCCTATTCTTTAATATACTACCTATTAAGGAGTATATAATAGTTAAATTATAATTATAAACTAAGGGGTTTATAAATAATATCTACCTATTAATATATAAGAAGATTATAAAAGGGAATTATTAAAATTGATATATAAGATTTACCTTAAATAGGCTTTAATATATAAGGTAAGCTTTACTCCTTAAAAGTATAAATTAATTTATTTTATTTATTATCTTTATTACTTTAATATAAGTATAATAATTAACTTAAGGTATATAATAATAAAATTATAAATAGAGATTTAAGTCCTTAAATTATATATTAATAATAAATTATAATAAGATTTATATTTAAGGAGGATATAGGTAAAGCTTACCTCTTAGAGCCTTACCCTTTTTATAATATTAATATTAATATAAGGAGTTATCCTTAATAAGGCTAGGAGGGTATATAATATAATAATAAGGCTAATAATAACTTATATATTTATTATATAATATATACTACGGGGCTTAAGGGAAATAAGGAAATTATATATAAAGAAGCTTAAAGTTATTTAAAATAGCTACTTAAAATGTATATTAAGGATATATAAGGCCACCCTAATATATATATTAAAAATAGAGGTAGAGATAATCCTTATATAATTAATATTAAACTACTTAATTCTCTATTAATATACGCTAAAAGGGATTTACCTAGTAATAATAATAGGGAATAGATATATTTAGAGGAAGCTTAAGATTAAGAGGGGGAGGAAAAGAGAAATAATAAAATCCCTTATAAAGGAGAAG